>Ga0126342_10022488_pt1 | contig 10404 bp, 9 predicted proteins | sample Cyp1metagenome_FD_92528 | JGI IMG/M metagenome (GOLD analysis project Ga0126342, IMG submission 92528) | Coral microbial communities from Lord Howe Island, Old Settlement Bay, Australia - Cyphastrea 1 metagenome | ecosystem: Host-associated > Invertebrates > Cnidaria > Coral ...
AGAAACACCCAATGCAAACACCCAGGGTGACCAGTAAAAACCAGGGGCAATTCGAATCGCTATGGGATGACCACAAACGAACCTCTCTGAGGGTATCAGGGATCCACGCGCTCATGCGACTTGACCCCAAAAGGCTTGACCAGCAAGTACGTCATGCAAGAGATAGTGGAACCATATCATGTCAAATCATTGTTTATTCTATTTCATTGCATCACTAAATTGTATTGAATCATTTTTGAGCATATTAGTAAAATTTCTATTTTACAAATTGAAATGTATTACATCGTAGTACTCTCTATTATCATCATGTCTAATTCTTAAATCTCGCAATATTGGGGTCTATCGTTTAATACTATAGACTATAGTTGAATATTAATGTTGCATCGTGTGCTCAATCAAACTCATATTGCCTCAAAAATGATTCATATTGTGCTGTCTTCTTTTGTTGTATCAAATCGTCTTATGTTGTGTTTGTGTTGTGCTAGATTTTGTGAGACTACGCATGTCACTTCAAATATTTATAAATATATATGTATACATATATCCTATCGTATTTTGTCATTCTATCTTGAATGCTATCTAAAAATGGCATTTCATTTTTCCTGGCTATACTATATCAAGCCAGTTCGTATAAACCATGGCACCATATCATGGCACCATATCATGGCACCACCAGGGTCCGGTCTTCCCGGAAGCACCAAAGAACAAAAGGCGACAAATCCCAGGTATTTCCGCAAGAAAACAATAGGATACAATAGGATTTTGTTGAAGGAGTCAATGGAATATTTCACCACTTAACATATGGAATATTGATGAATATTGACTATTGACTACTGACTACATCATTTCACAACAACATTTCACGTGTTGTAAGCCCGTCCAACAGGCAGGCTTTCGGCGGAAATATCTGCAAACAGCGCTGTTGAATTCTCACAACTCGTCTTCTGCCTCCTCACTGTTTTGCAAGAACATGATTTCCTGCATGGATAACCATGACATCAAGGTGAATGTGGGCATGGGTGACTTTGTGGGCACAGAGGTTTTTATGCTACAAGTGAGTCAAAGAAACACACTTGTGTGAAATCCTGATACCTTGCGCCTCAACTTATTTTGGTCCAACTTCTTTTTGCAAACTGAAGGTCTTCGGTGCAGAAACCAATTGAAAAAAAGCCCATATTTTTCTGGCTGGTTTGAGCGATGGTGTCACCCCAGTGTCCCATTCTTCTAAAATTTGTATCGCTCGGACATTTACATGTCCAGTTCCGTATGAAGCAACCAATATAAAGCCTCCAACTAAGGACAAACTCGGACACGTGCCCTCCACCATCTTTCAATGAGAAATATCTACAAACAAAAACATTGGTAAGCCATGGTAAGCCATGGTAAGCCTACAAGTTGCACCTTTTCATCACCCTGCCGCCTCTGTATTGATGAGAGCATTGGGCGCTGCATTTGGCACGGCAACGTCGTTCGCAGCAAGGCCTTGACGCTGCTGTCGACGCCTTTGCCGTCGACGCCTCCGCCGTTCCCGCCTTGTGATGCAGCAAGTGGCTTCATCGCAGGCCGCACTGCAAACCTGGCATCTCCAGACTGTAGATGAAAGAGTGCAAACCAAACAATCAACAATCTGTAGACAAAGGTTGCACATGGTCGCACTTTGCTGAGACAAGATGCCATTAACATCCATTAACAATGTGCTACTGAAACATCTCAGTGCCACAGGCATCGAGACCAAATTTCAGAGGGCAGACGATTTGCGATATGCCCGATCTGTTTCGTACTTGCTGAAATGGTCATCTCAAAAAGCCTGAAATGGTACTTGATGTTGGATTTCAGCAGCAAAACTGAAGACCCTGAAAGTCATCAAGTCATCAAGTCATCAAACGATGTTTGCATGTTTCTATACAGCCCCTATCCAAGTCTGCTAAACTGTCCGAAACGAACGACAAACAAACAAGTATACACAGATCTGATATATACATACAACACACAATGTCCGAAGACTTCCGTGTGACAATGGGAATTACATCTACGCAAAAGAAGACTCGTCTTGGGGTCTGAGCAAAAACCCTGTCTTTGAATCCTGAGAGATGATTTTTTGAAAGAAACAGGCTTTATTGTCTCAGGCAAAGTTAGCTTGCGCCGAAGTTTTCGCAATTGCAGCATTCTTGCAGCAAAGTATTGTTGGGGCAGGACGGTTTGCACATGTCTTTTGCGGCTACATGAAGCACATCACAGACGACACAAGGGCGCAGAATCTAAATTGGCTCGCATGCTCTTACAGGTTTCCCACGCCTGTTTCATGGTGTGAGTTCGCCAAATATCCCTTTCTGTCGGGATTTCTAACGAGTATGCTGGGCGCTGATGAAGCAGAACTTACTTCAAGTTGTCAAGTTGTAGGGCTGTGGGTAAGGGCCAACCAACTGACTGAACAATCAAGCAATCAACCGGTCGATCAAATGCTTGTACATTTGTTTTTGGATCAGTCACCAGGTTTCGTCGCAATTCATGCGGCGATTTCATCCTGTAATTTACAGGGCATGTGTTCTTCGCATGCATTTCGTGCTGGCGAATGCACATTTTACCTTGGTGTTTACGGGGAACTTAGAGGTACGAAAAGGTCTCTATGTTTGTACGTTTTTCAATCATTGAAATTCATCACTTCAGCATCTACAAATTTTGACTTGCACTCAGCAGTGTCAATTTGCAGTGGATGCCATTGAAGTCGCTCTACGACTCTACGCCTAGCACTCACCTACGTCTATCTTCTGCACTGCACTGAACATCGTATCTCTGCAGTGACTTCGCACAAGTCTTGGACGTACGTTGACTTGGGTTGGTTTTGGTGGGTGGGGGTTCGGCATTCGGAAGTGGCAAAAATGTTCTTGATGCTACCTGTATGTTCTTGATGCTATGCTCTCAACGCTACGCTCTCAACTTTCTCCTGGATGCTACGATCTCAACTTTCTCAAGTAAACTCAACATACTTCAAACATACTCTTCATCCGAAGCTCTGAACTCTCTCAAGTAACTCCCAACACGCTCTTGATGCGACGCTCTTAACTTTGTCTAGTACCTTCCAACACGCACTTTGTGCAACAGTCTTCACTTTCTCAAGCAATTTCAACAAGAACTACATCAATTCTTTGCAATGCACCCTGAAAATCTTCAGACATCTTCAGACATCTTCAGACACATTTGAACAAGATAATGTGGGAACTCGGTGTGCAGGGGGAAAACTGCTGCAAATCTAAGCACTATGATGAAAGAGCGGATGAAGACGATCATGTGGAGGAGGAGGAGGAGGAGGATGTGCTCGGGTCGCGACGAAAGGCCACGTCAGAGCAGTGTTCTTTCCATGCATTCATCCATTCAATAATCTGTTAGTCAAATAGTGAAGTACGGAATGAAACAGCCACCCAGCCAACCAGCAAATCAACCATAGCAACCAAGCCGCCTACCAACTAGGCATTTCATCAAGCAACGCATCCCAGGAAACCGAACAAAGATCACAGAAAACCCCTACATGCTACTGGCAGACTGCCCTACATACACAGACTGTTTTCCTGTGCATGCCACAAGCATTAGCACAACCAAAGATATACTCTGACATCCTGACATCCTCGTGTAGGGCTTTGCCAAAACATCAGTCCAAGGCTGGAAAATGCTATACCTGTCTCTGCGATTTCACTAAACATGCTGTTTTTCTCAACATCCTCTGGTGATAGAGCGCCATCCATTTACACAAATACTCATATGCAAGATTTCAATACTTAAAAACAATGCGTGAAGTTGTATTCCGGGCGCCTTGTACAACAAATAGCGCATTTTTACATATTATATCACATTTATACATATGTATGTATAATATATATATATGCATGTATATAATATATATATATGTATACTATGTATACACAATGAACATATTTATAAACTGTAAATTGTTTACACCTGTGATATGTCTGTGTGACATTGACGGTTTTTACCTTCAACTCCTTGGCGCCTGATCTGCATCGTTCACCAAAGCGTCAGGGCATACGTAGTTAGCACAGCTTGTAGCGGTTGTTGCCGAGGTCGAAACTGGTGCAGAAGTGGTGCTGACAATGGTGCAATTGATCGACAGAACATAGTCTCCCTCTGAAGCATTAATTCCGCCCACTCCTATTTGGTAGCACTCTCCGGGCCTCAGGGTGCAGATGGGATGCTGGGCGCGGAAAAAGATTTTCTGAGGTTCCAATCAATTTCATTGTTAGATAGACCCTCTCCCTCCGCACCTGAAGTCGAATCCAACACAAGATGCATTGGAGTCAGCCGGACAATCAGCGCAATTGGAATTATGTGTGGTGCCGTTCGTCTGGATCTCTGTTTCAAAACTCGAGCCGCAAGTGCTCACCTCAACCCTGCCCGTATCATTGGGACAGAAGGAATGCTGCCTTATGCCTCTTATGAAACCAACTGTCGAGTTTGAGACCTTGCTGCCACACGTAACATCTATGCAGTTGAAGCAATCGATCGACAACGAGTAGGTTCCTTCACTATTGCTGTGTCCACCCACAATAATGTCATAGCATTCTCCAGCTTCGACATTGAATCTGACTTTTTCCTGCCTTCTGCAGACACCATTTCCGAATCCAACGTCATCAAAAGAATCATCAATATCTGAGCCGTTGATGTAGAGCACGGTGTCGAAACTGGAACCGCAGGTACTGACTTGGACCGTTTCTGTCGTGTTTGGACAGAAAATGTGCCGCTGATCACCTGAACGGGATCCCCTCAGACTTGGCAAACCAACTGTTGAGCCAGTCACCAGGCTGCCACAAGCAACAGGAATAGCTGTAGCATTCACAACGGTGCAGCTGATCGACAGAACATAGTCTCCCTCGGATCCAAATCCACCCACCCCAATTTCGTAGCACATTCCAGGCCTCGCGCAGGGCGAGGCAAATGAATGGCTGGGGAAAAAAAAACCTGTTGATTAATGAACGAAAGTTATGCTACCATATTGGTGATTTTAATATCTCATTATATCATATATATCCATGAAAAATGTCCATTAATTGCCAGTATGGGGATAAACAAATTTTCCAATCAGTTCCTCATGGTGTCTAAAAACAGGTTTTGGGGCCTTCGAGAAATCGTCATTTTTCCCGGACCAAAAGCGGCCGTCTTTCATGTCATGGTGATCCAGCTTGAGGTGATAAATGGATTGACCAGCAAGGCTCTTGAATGGTTGACTGTTCGGAAGATTCGTTGATGGATTGGCTGCTTGGTGGGATGAAGAATTGGTTGGTTGCTTCAGTGCTTCGTTGCTTGATTGTTTGGCGGTTGACACGGCTGTGCCATGTCAACAATTCATCGCAATTCGCCAATGCCCAAGGCGTCCATAGCCTAGCGTACTTCAACAGCGGCGTCCACAACAGTGCCACAAGGGTTCCAACAGCCTCAACAGACCTGTTACAACAGCTATGTCTACATGGTATCGGAGCTCTGCCAGCATCTCCAGGAAACAGCACATCAGGCAGGGCAGAAGCCTTGATCGCAGCATCCCCAACAGCACCGCCACACGGAAGCTTTGGCGATGCAACACACAGACTCAAACTCAAACCTCCAACATACGGCAACTTTCCACCTTTGAGGAATGGAAAATACAAATTCACAGCATACATGGGCCTAAAAGATACTTTTTCTAACCAAACATGCCACAACGTGCAATAAGATTCCTAGATCAACACAACGCCTTACAGAAGCAGCAATCTCACCACTGACACTTTCACCAGGACCTGTATGGGTCACAACAAAGGTCATCTGGATGTATAAGAGAAGATTCTCGGTAAGGCTACATTGGCGAACAAGACATGCCTTATACATATATATATATATACAAATCAACACCCTAGGCATCTTCAGCCAAAACAAAGGGATCAAAGAAAGGCATCTTTGGAAACAAGTACGAGTCCAACAACAACGGACTCAAGTCTACATCCCACAACCATCGATGGCCCAGACGCTACAAAGCCACATCGACACACAATCGTCAAGCCAACATCAGGAGCAAGAGGATACAGGATTGATGATGACTGGACAGCAAAGACAGCAACAATGAACTTCACATAGGCAGGTTCAACAAACTTCGAGGAAAGCACAGCGTGTCGAGCCGAGTACCACGACATGGAGAAAGAACACATGGCCAGGAAAGCCAAAGGCATCAAGGCACCTGAGCAAACAACAGCGGAACGAGCTGAGCATGAGCTCACACTCCTTCCTTGCGGAAGTTCGTGTCCGACATGTATCCAAAACAAAGGACGAGCAGACAATTTCCAAACACAACAAATGCGAAGCTATCCAACTTCTGGCACTGATTTTGTCTTGTCAGATGTTCAAACCACTATCCAAGAATTTGCGAAAGAAAGGCACACATGCGCTGCAGACACGCCAAAGCTGCAAATTAAGGTTTCTTCAAATATGTTTTTTCTGTCAGCAGAAATGAGGCAATGTGCCTGGAACATAACGAACACACCCATCTCCCCATCTCCCATCCTCACCTGACGTTGAACCACATACAATCTGCATTGAAGTCAGTTGGGCAAGGGCGGTAATCGATGACCGTATCGTTGAGCTGCATATTTGCGGGGAAACTCGACCCACTGGTGCTCGCCTCGACCCTGGCGAATTCATTGGAACATAAAATGTGATGCTTACGACTCAAACCAACTGTTGAGCCAGTCACCACACTGCCACAACCAACGGGAACGACTGTTGTGTTCGCAATGGTGCAGTTCATGGATAGAACGTAGTCTCCCGATACCCCATCTCCACCCACCACAATCTCGTAGCACTCTCCGGGCCTCAGGGTGTTGCAAATGGGATGCTGGGCGCGGAAAAAGATTTTCTGAGGTTCCAATCAATTTCAAGTTAGATAGACCCTCTCCCTCCGCACCTGAAGTTGAATCCAACACAAGATGCATTGGAGTCAGCCGGACAATCAGCGCAATTGGAATCACGTGTGGTGCCGTTCGTCTGGATCTCTGTTTCAAAACTCGAGCCGCAAGTGCTGGCCTCGACCCTGCCTGTCTGAGTTGGACAAAAGAGATGATGATTTTTACCTCCTTTGGAACCAACTGTCGAGTTTGAGATGTTGCTGCCACACGTAACTGGAACAGGCGTAGTATTATAGTCGGAGTCTTGATTCATATCATTGCCTGTGGATGGGACAGTCTGAACCGAGCGAACGGTCATGGCGGCTGTAATCCATGTTTCCGCTAGGCACACTGCAACCACAGCAATCTTCAGAGTGATTTTCGCCGCCATGGCCAAAGCGTCAGAAATACAAATGTTAACGAATAAACATCCATATTCTTGTGTTTTCATAACATTATATACTTGTTTTCATAACACACTTCCCATGTTTCGTCTTTTCAGTTGCAATGCAAGTTTGTTAAGCACACTGAAACATGGTTGAACTACAAGTTTCACTTGCCGGATTTCACAAGTCCTGATTTTGTTTTTCCAAATTCCAAGAATCATTTCACAAAATTTTGGCGGCGCGGGCTCAAGGACACACCAAGGCGCACTTCGGCTGACCCTTGGGCCACTGATCGGGCGATTCAAAACATGGTGAATAGTTGCGACTCCAAATGGAACAAAGACCCGGAAATTGCCGGTCATCTGGAATATATAATCAATGTCCTACTAATCATTGCATTTTAAAAGTAATCAACAAACATATTTCACCACTGTTGTGTTTAAATTACTAAGTCCAGCGAGACGATTTCTACGGGTGAGGTACGGGTGGGGGGGGTTCCAATTCTGCGATTCAATTTTTTATTGATCACAGGCAGAAAGCAATAAAATCAAGTGTCCACAGGCGTTATTGTGAAAACAAACCATGTAGTAATAGATTTCACTTTTCCGTTTTGAAATTGGAGGTATCCCTGTTCATCTATCCTACTGTTGGTCACCAGCAAAAACTACCAGCCCACCGACTACCCGGGGGCGGCCGGTATGGCATCAAAGTTGACAAAAATCAGTTGTGCATGTATACGTGTTTTTGCTCATTGTTTATGCATGTTTGCTTGGTCTCGACCGTATACCGACCTCACAAAATACTGTTTGTCGAAAAAATGAATAAAATGTATATGTCCATTGTTATGTCCATTTCAAAATGAAACCAAACATGAATAGTCGCCATTTTCTAATATAATCACATATACAAGAAAGAAAAACATGTTCTTAACTTTAGGATACAAATTTCAGAGTATGAGCGGACACCAACAAGCAATGGAAAACACCGAGCTGGCGTCAAAACTGCAAAACCCCTTGATTTTTCATAGGCATTCAGCTGATTAATTCGGACAACAAAGTCAATGCAAAAATATATCATCCTGTCAGGCCTGATTTGTGGGCCTGACTTTTGGAAGTTTGAGCAAAGATTCAACATTGATGGATTCTTATTCTAGTGATTGAACACTTGCTGAAATACAGAAAAACACATAGAGCTGGGCATGACAACAAATTTGACTATGTTTTTGTTCCCTTGTTTGGCATGTGGTAAATCAAAAGTTGTAAAGTTCTTGCCTTTTAGAAGAAATTCAAAACTTCATTTGATCACATTTAACCACAACTGATTCTTTTCCTTGATAACGAAACGCCAATGCATATACGTGTACTTCACCTGTACATAGGTAACATGGCAACTGCAAATGACAACATGTTGAAGTCAAGGTTTCGACCGAATACCAAGCATGCAATTGTTTCTACTGCTATAAATATAAATATATATATATATGGGATGTGGATTGCCAAATTTCACAAGTCCTGTTTTTTTGGTGAAAGTTCATTCTGAAAAGGCGCCCATACTTTTTGAGGTACTTGTAACGGGTGGATTGCTTGTGAGATGTGCATCACAGTTTCAAAATTGCATCAAGCGATTCCATAGTGAAGTGGCTGTATCCAAATAACCAATTTCGCTGGACAAGTCTCTAATTCTCTGTATATACTATTTGGCCCAGCCAGGCTCATATAGATTACGGCTCTACTCACGCCAACCACATGTGGCAATCCAAGATTTCGGCAATATAGATGCGGGCAAAACATGAAACGAAAAACAGCTTAAAACAAGTACAATTCAGACCGTCACAAAGGCAAGGGTATTTATTTTAGGGGGGTGGTGGTGATGGGGATCAAGAAACAGGAGATCCAAGACTCAGGTGGTGGCGTTTGGCCGAGTTTTGCTCATCGAAACTGTTTGTGCCGGGTGCAAGGAACGTACAGTTGCAAAAGGAAACCAAGGATCTGCATTTACACCAGCTGAACTGAGGTATTATTCATATTTTATGTATCTGGTTTCGATCTACAGCACATCGAGCAAAAGCGTAAAACTGGGACTCGAATGTAAAGCATCAACAAAAGCTCAACAAATATAAGACACATCGGAACCCCGAGAATGCAAAAACTGGAGTTCTGATTAGACAAGAAACTCATGAAACAGAACCCCTTGGCTTTTTGATAGAACTAAATCAAAGAACATTAAGTTGATCAAATTTCCCTGAAGGCAATGTAATCAAAAAAATAGGGTTCCAAATTTTGAACTTGAAGGAAAATATAGGATTCCTCCAAACGAATTGTGAGGCAGAAAATGGACTGAACAACGGGTACTTTACAGGAAACTGCTTGCAAAACAACAATGGTCGTCCAACCCTGGTACGGATGAGCTTGAGTCTCAGACCTCATCAACACACCATTTCTTGAAATGACCACAGATCCCTTACGAGTTCCATTGCATCCAGTGAGGACGGAACAATACCCCCAAGACAAATGAACCCTCGGTAGGTGATGGCACTCAACACATCCTTTGCGGGGGTTCAACTAAGAGTTTTAAACATTTCCAGAAGATAGAATTCGCCCAGCAAACGAAACCAAAAAAAAAACAATAAACTGAAATAAAAGAAAACAGTTCCAAGGAACATCTTTAAGCTCTCCGTAGGAAAACAAAGACTTCAAAGGAGAAATAACCAATGCGAAATCCGAACAAATCTCAAAGTTCCAGAAAAAACAAAGGATCCAAAACAAAAACAGGAAAAATATGCGGTTCAAAAATGCTGAATTCTTTTCTTATGTGCGGAGCTCTAAGAAGTAAAACTATTATGGTTGCAAACAAGATCTGGTCGTTCCAAAAAGTCACTTCTAGAATAACTCTTAAAAAAGAGAGTAAAAAAAGTACCAACTAAGAAAAACACAGATTTTGGATGTAAAACATCTGAGGTTTCCTCAAAAACACAAAACAATAACCAAGAATCGACAACACTGATCCTTGAGAAAATCCGTTCCAGAAAGTCAAAAAACATGAAAAAGAGAAACAATGCAGGCCCATGGAAATTTAAAGTCCCCCAAAGAAAGGAAACC
>Ga0126342_10022489_pt1 | contig 10404 bp, 10 predicted proteins | sample Cyp1metagenome_FD_92528 | JGI IMG/M metagenome (GOLD analysis project Ga0126342, IMG submission 92528) | Coral microbial communities from Lord Howe Island, Old Settlement Bay, Australia - Cyphastrea 1 metagenome | ecosystem: Host-associated > Invertebrates > Cnidaria > Coral ...
GTCAAAAAAAATGGTCGAAGCCATTAGATGTTTATTGACATTTTCCACATTAATCATCATCAATCATCAATCATCAATATCATCAGAATCATCAATATCATCAATACCATCAAACTCATCAAAGTCATCAAAACCATCAAAATCATCAAAACCATCAAAACCATCGAAATCATCAAAATAATGAAAGTAATCAAAATCATAAAAATCATCAATATCATCAAGACCAAAAAGATCATAAAGATCATCAAAAACATCATTATCATCAATATCATCAATCATTAAAATCATAGATATCAAAGATCATCAACATCACCACTGTCGTCATCATCATCATCATCAACATCATCATCATCGTCATCATCATCAATGTCATCAACATCGCCATCATCATCATCACCATCATCACCAGCACAATCATCACCATCATGATCACCTTCATCATCATCATCATCATCACCATCACCATCACCATTACCACCATCACCATCATCATCATAATCATCATCATCAACATCATCAACATCACCATCATCATCATCATCATCATCACAATCATCATCATCATCATCATCACACATCAATCACCAATCATTAATCATCAACCATCATCAACCATCACCAACCATCATCAGCCATCACCAACCATCATCAGCCATCACCAACCATCATCAACCATCATCAACCATCATTCATCAGTCATTATCACCAATCATCAAGCATCATCATCATCATCATCCTCATCCTCATCCTCATCCTCATCCTCATCCTCATCCTCATCCTCGTCGTCATCATCATCATCATCATCATCAATCACCAGTCATCAATGATCAGTCATCAACCATTAATACCACCCACCATCAACAATTATCAGTCTTCATTCATCAGTCGTCATCTTCAATCATCAATCACCAATCATCATGCACCATCAACAATCATCAATTACCATGCACCATAAACATTCATCAATCGTCAACCGTCAATCGTCAGTCATCCATCATCATCATAATCATCAACCATGAATCATTAATCATAAGACATCAATCACCAATCATTATCATCAACACCAACATCATCAATGCTCACCAATATTCAGTCATCATGAGTCATCGACCATCAATCACAATCATCAGTCATCAATCATCCATCATGATCATTTTCAGCATTATTATCATCATCATGGTCATCATCATCAGCATCATCGTCGTCATCGTCGTCATCGTCATCATCATCAGCAGCAGCATCATCACCGGTAATCATCATGGTACTTTATTTATATATATATATATATGTTTGCCATTATTGATTACTATTATATGATTTTCGTTATTTGTTTTATATATATATACATATGTTATTATCATGTTTTTGTTTTTTTCCTTTTTTTCAGTTTGTCTTATTTCCCCATTTGTTTCACATGTTTGGGGGGAAATTTTATGTTTAGAACCACCTTGCGATGCCGAGGTGTCGGCGGGGATGGATTGGTTGCTTTCATCATTTGCTTGGCGAAGACCACTTTCAACGACCGAATCGCCGATTCGAAGATGGTCGTTTTTTCCAAGTCGTTTCGGGATTTGGTCCAGAGTCCAGATCGTTTTTTTTCGAGGTGGTCAATCCTCTTTGGTGTGGCGAAACACCAGGAAGTCCCGACTTCTTGTTTTTTTTTCCCTGAATCAAGATTCAAAGTCAATGGTCAAACTCAATAAGTTAAATATGCTATATGAACCTATATGATTTTGCCAAGTGTGGCACCCGACCATTTGCCGCAATGTCACGCTGTTGGAGAAAAAAAAACGCAGCTCGTAGATGTCACCTTTGTAGCATTTGTACAGCAACTGAAAGATCCATAATCCTCTGCGAATGCCGGCTGAGAAATTGTACTTTGATTGATTCCCAATCATTAGGTTGGTGACGAGTGGCAGTTGTTCAACATGGTTCCATCCATGTAATGAAAATTGAAGTCGCACTAAGACCAAAATGATTCATTGAATATCATTATATAAACTGATTCAAAGTCTTGCTGATGTGTTTTTTTGTTTATGTTGAGGCTCGAATTGAAACCCCAATATATTCACGCAGTCCGGGCCGGAGCCGTGGTTTCTGGGTTTGTGAGGGTTGCCAACTGCTTAATACCTTACCTGGACTACCGTTCTGATTGGTTGTATCAGCATCCCTTTGGTTGAGTATATGCCAATGTTTTGACGTGTCCGCGTCCACTTCATCCATATTTTTTTGGCAAAACAAAAGAAAGGAATTGCGATTCATTGGTTTGTAAGCGTTGGGATGGGGCCAATGTACTTGAGATCATCCATTATTGTTTTATCATGTTTTATCAGTGGCTTATAAACCATGGTTGCTATCATCTTGAGAATCAAATTAACCACAGAAATTGACTCTATTATACCAGCATGGCGGCAAGAGAATCATGTTTTTGTGATTTTGAGGGTCAATGTAATGTATAGATACAGTTCATAACTACGCAGGTGTTGCACATTCGTGTGTAGTCGTTTATTACTGGTGATGAACAGTTAACCACTTCGTCCTCGGTTTTGCGCAGGAATGGGTGGATACATCCTGCGCGCGTGTTCTTCAACGTGAGAGGGTGTTGCCGCTCTATTCGCTGGTGCATGTTTAACAGCCTCTTCCAGTCTCAACTGCCTCGTTGGTATCCAGGATTTGCATGGTTACATGGTTTATCGTTGCAGAGTTTCTTTGGCAATGACTTTGGCATTGGGGGATGCTGATTGCACACAGTATCATAATGTAAGTATAGTTATAGACATTGATCAGAGCCCCTCCCACTCTTGGACACAATAATGTTTTCGAGTTTGTCGGAAGGGTTGTTTTCCTGCGTTGTTGATAAGACAATGTGTCTATATTGCGTTGATGTTCGTTCTCGTGTTTGTTGCTTCTATCCGTCGCTGGGTTAACTTTTGTCCAATTTTGACACCCAAGAACAAGCAATCCTGCCAACTTGCCCGGGGCTATGCATATAGAATACATTTACCGATACCGTATAATTACATCTGATATACATGTTCCAGTTACGATAGTTCTAGTTGATATAAGTTTTATGTCAATGATAGTTAGACTTGCTACGGGTTATATGACAATTGTAGTTATAGTTGCTAGAAGAATTCAGAAGAATTAAAATCGTTTTCCACCGTTAGAGGTGCGTCAAGACTGGACGTCTTGAAACTTGGTTCTGCGTCCAGGGACTTCTGTTGAGTGCGGAGGACATACCTTGGGAGTCATAGGGTGCCCACATAGTTCAGATCAGCACTGGCTGCGAAACCCCAGTGTAACGCGGTTTTCATAGGATTAAAGCATCAATTATGAAGGGTCAACATTCAAATCTATGGGTACGTAATTGAGAAATTATGATTGGTTGAGAATTACAATCATCGGAAACCAGGAGGGCAATATGCAGTTGGATTGCAAGAGGAAGTCCTCTTCACAACCCATCCTTGTTGGGCCCATTGTATCATGCTATGTGTGGCAATTTTCGGGGCTGGTGCGCATGAACTTATTCCCAGACCTTCAATGTATGCAGCTGTATGCAGTATTATTCACTATCCAAGCTGTAAACAAATTCTAATACCACAACACTACGAGATGATTGGCGATCTATTCCTTTAGGGGATTGAATGGTGATATAGTATGGCATTTCATAATATGGAAGGTGTGTCTCAGGCCTGGGAATGTTGTGCCCGTTGTGGGGAATTTAAAATACATCATTGGTATTCATTGGCCATAGGGTTTGTGCGGATGCCAATTGTGTAGACGTAGACGTTTCAGTAATATTTCTGTGTACCAAAACTGAAACGTGCGCAACATCTTTGCAACTTTCACAGCGATCTCGCCAGATGACCAGCAATCTAAGGGAATCGAATCTTGTTTTCAGCTCTTGGACACCTCAGTAAGATCATGGCAAAACCTACCCAGACAAACGAAACGGCAATCGAACATGATTATAAACGGAGGTTGTAAAGGGAAAATGCACTATGACTATCACATAGTAATACTACAAATATGGGATTCAGATTCCAATAGATCTATTATCAATGACTCCGCGTGTCATCGCAGGGTGCGAAGTATCGCAATCCACTGCGTTCTGTGACGTCGTCCTTTCGCTGCAACCTTTTGTAGCTCTGGACCCGGGCCACTTTTCCTCATTCCGATGGCGGTTTGGTCGTGGCTGCGCCCCTTCGCACGGGTTGCGGGTGGGTCTCCATGATAGGAGAAGGTCAATCCTGGTTGGTGGGACGGTCGGATGCCAATCTCCAGAGATATCAAACGACCAACGGCTGTTTAACGGCTGTACATGGCTGACACTGACGTCATGATTTTGATTCCACAAGTTTCATGCAGTTGGATCATCCACGTATTTCAGATTGGCTGAAAAAGGATGATTGGCTGTATAAATGATTCGGCACACATTACACAAACTTGGCTTGTTTAATACCAAAACAATCAGATTTGTAATGTCAATAGTAACACTATATAGCAACCCACTGCGGAGCACGCATTTCTTTAGGCTCCAGGTTCAAATGTGAGTTCTTGCTAACTGCTTCGCTGCGATTTTCTGTGGTGCAGCCGTGCCTTCAAAGCCACGGTGCGAGGGAACATTTTATGTCTAATGCCTTGAAATTTTGAAATGTCCCCAGTAGCCGACCATGGTCCCGGGAGTTTTCTCCTCATTTCGAGGATTCCCGCTGTTGCCATGTCGTGGTTTACCAGGGGCTGTGAACTTGTTGACACTAGAACAAGTTGCACGCATCGTGAATCCGCGAACGTCAAGGGATATAGAACTGCATTGAGATTATATGAGCCCCTGATTTGAATTATTTTACTTGATGTATCTTCATTTATCTAGATGATTCTTAGTACAATTTTATTTATCCTTAGATCTTGATGTATCTTGATGTATCTTGAATGCAGCTAGTTTATCATGAATCAGATGAGTGGCCAAACCAGTGTCATGTTTGGGACCTGCGGTTGATAGACCATTTCAGCTCGTTTCAGTAGTTTGTACACATCTACAATGAGGCCAACAGATTGGTAAGTTGGTTCAAAAAAGGCGGCCAACTGTTCAGTTTCTGGTGAATACATCTACAGTTGGATGAATGATAATAGACGATAATAGATCAACTTATGAGTGCAGGGGACCAACTTGTATCTGCACAACATGATCATGACATCACCATGATATCCCCAGCTTCCCTAGTTGAACGACTTAAACGGATTCACAACGATGGCTTGTGAACGGTACCTCCCTGCCGCTTGAACTTAAGCTGAAGCCCTAAAATGTTTATTTAATTGGAAAATTACTGGTGATTTACCAGTGGTTTTAGGAGTCCAATATTTTAAAAATGATTTTCAGCCAAATCCCCTTGGTTTACAATCACAGAAAATATCCTGTGAGACCCCAAGATCTTGGCAGGGGAAGGCCAGCTTCGCGAGCCTAAAGGTCACTCAAAGAGTGAGCCTGGTACAATAAACATAGAAAATGATCCGGTCCATACTGGTCCATTATCTGCAAAGCAGAATCTTGAAGATCGTATTTCGGACATTTTGAAAATAAATTACATTGAAAATATAATACCACTAAATATTGATTTGATCCATCAAATCGTATATATAAATATGAATTTTAATTTATGGAATATATAATTTCTTATTTGAATGGTTAGAATATAATAATATTAAAATATTTTATATATATATATTTATAAATTATGAAATTAAATAGGCAAAATATTATATATATATATAAAAATAAATATATAAAAATATATATATATTATAATTATTTATAATATTTATAAATAATTAATATTAATTTGTTTAAAAAATTATAAAATTATAATTACATTTTTTTTGCTTCGATTTCGTAATTACATATACGATATAATCGGCTTGAAACGACTTGAATTTTGAATTTTATAAATTTAAATTATATATTTTAAATTATTAATATATTTATTATATATATATAATATTAATATATTTTATTGTGTTAAGGGAACTAAATCTAATTTTTTTCGTTTATTTTTAAAATTTTTTGTGGAATTTAAAAATAATACTATATATAAATAAATGGTATATGGTTTATTTTTTTTATAATTTTTAAGGTTTTTGTTTATTTTGGGTGGTTTTTACTAAATATTTTATTTTTCTTAATTTGTTTTTTTGCTTTAGAAAATTTTATTCGTAAAAATTATTGATAAAAATTACATTTTTATGTTTGTTTAATTATAGAACAATTTTATTTTTATAATTTTATTTTATTAAGGGGACTAAGCCCCGTTTTTTCGTTTATTATTAAAAATTCTTGCGGAATTTGAACATATTATTATATATAAACAGATTATATATGGTTTATATTCTTTTTAATTTTTAAGGGTTTTTTTGGTTTTGGGCGATTTTTATTAAATCCTTTTAATGGATTTTTTTGCTATTTTTTAGTTTTTCCTGTACTTTAGGGTATTTTATCCGCGATAATTACTGAAAAAATTATAATTTCCATGGTTTTCCCATTGCAGGAAAATTTTATAATTTCATTGCGCTAAGGGAACCAAGCCCAGTTTCTTTTATCCATTGCCAAGGTTTCCTGCGGAATTTAAATATATTATTATATATAAACAGATGGTATATGACTTATTTTCTCTGCTATTTTCAAGGTTTTCCTTTACTTTGGGCGATACCTGCCAAAATGCCGAAAAAAATGCAATTTCCATGCTTTTCGCACAGCAGGAAAGTATTATTTTTATGATTTTATTGTGCCCAAACCCAAGTTCTTTTATTCATTACCACGATTTCCTGTGGAATTTGAGCTTGACACTACATATAATTAGATGGCATATGGCTTATTTTCTCTTCAATTTTCAAGATTTTCCTTTGCTTTGGACGGCTTCTGCCATTTCCATCGTTTCAATGGGTTTTTCTGCAATTTTTCTCGGTTTTCCTTTGCTTTGGGCGGCTTCTGCCAAAAATGCTGAAAAAGTTCTAATTTTCAGGTTTCCTTCGGATTTTGAGTATATCACTAATAAAAGCAGATGGTACATGGCTTATTTTCCCTGCAAATGTTATTTTTTCCTTTGCTTTGGAGCTTCTGCCAAACTGCTGAAAAAGTCGTAATTTCCATCCTTTCTTTCATTGGGTTTCTTTGTTATTTTCTTGTTCTTACTTTGCTTTGGGGCGCTCCATCTGGGACAATTGCTAAAAAAATTGCAATTTCCATGCTTTTCCCACTGCAGGAAAGTCTCAATTTTATGATTTCATTGCGCTAAGGGGACCAAACCCAGTTTCTTTCGTCCATTACCAAGGTTTCCTGCGGAATTTGAAAATATCACTATATATAAATAGATGGTGCATGGCTTATTTTCTCTACAATTTTCAAGATTTTCCTTTGCGTTGGGCGGCTTCTGCTAAGATTCTGAAAAAATTTCAATTTCTATATTTTTCCCACTGCAGCAAAGCATCACTTTTAATGATCTCATTGCGCCCAAACCTAGTTTCTTTCGTCCATTGCCAAGGTTTCCTGCGGAATTTGAGCATGATATTACAAACAAACAGATGGTACATGGCTTATTTTCTCTGCAATTTTCATGGTTTTCCTTTGCGTTGGGCGGCTTCTGCCAAATTGCTGAAAAAGTTGCAGTTTCCATCATTTCAATGGTTTTTTTTGCCGTTTTCTAGTTTTTCCTGTGCTTTGGGGCGCTCCATCCGGGAAAATTGCTCAAAAAGTTGTCATTTCCATGCTTTTCGCATTACAAGAAAGCCTCATTTTTACGATTTCATTGCGCCCAAGCCCAACTTCTTTCGTCCATTGCCACGGTTTCCTGCGGAATTTGAGTATGACACTACATACAATTAGATGGTACATGGCTTATTTTCTCTGCAATTTTCAAGGTTTTCCTTTGCTTTGGGCGGCTTCTGCCATTTCCATCCTTTCAATGGGTTTCTCTGCAATTTTCATGATTTTCCTTTGCTTTGGGCGGCTTCTGCCAAATTGCTGAAAAAGTTGCAGTTTCCATCATTTCAATGGGGTGTTTTGCCGTTTTCTAGTTTTGCCTGTGTTTTAGGGCGCTCGATCTGGGAAAATTGCTCAAAAAGTTGTTATTTCCATGCTTTTCGCATTGCAAGAAAGCCTCATTTTTACGATTTCTTTGCTCCCAAGCCCAATTTCTTTCGTCCATTGCCACGATTTCCTGCGGAATTTGAGCATGACTCTACATATAATTAGATGGCACATGGCTTATTTTCTCTGCAATTTTCAAGATTTTCCTTTGCTTTGGACGGCTTCTGCCATTTCCATTGTTTCAATGGTTTCTCTGCAATTTTTCTCGGTTTTCCTTTGCTTTGGGCGGCTTCTGCCAAAAATGCTGAAAAAGTTGTAATTTCCAGGTTTCCTTCGGATTTTGAGCACATCATTAATAAAAGCAGATGGCACATGGCTTATTTTCCTTGCAAATTTCATTTTTTTTCCTTTGCTTTGGACGGCTTCTGCCAAACCATCCTTTCTTTCATTGGGTTTCTTGGGCAGGAAAGCCTCAAGTTTATGATTTCATTGCGCTAAGGGAACCAAACCCAGTTTTTTTCGTCCATTGCCAAGGTTTCCTGCGGAATTTGAGCATGTTATTACATATAAATAGATCGTATATGGCTTATTTTCTCTGTAATTTTCAATATTTTCCTTTGTTCTTGGACGGCTTCTGCCATTTCCATCGTTTCAATGGGTTTCTCTGCAATTTTCTAGGTTTTCCTTTGCTTTGGGCGGCTTCTGCCAAAAATGCTGCAAAAGTTGTAATTTCCAGGTTTCCTTCGGATTTTGAGCATATCACTAATAAAAGCAGATGGCACATAATTTATTTTCCCTGCAAATGTCATTTTTTTCCTTTGCTTTGGAGCTTCTGCCAAACTGCTGAAAAAGTCGCAGTTTCCATCCTTTCTTTCATTGAGTTTCTTTATTATTTTCTTGTTCTTACTCTGCTTTGGGGCGCTCCATTTGGGACAACTGCTGAAACAGTTGCAATTTCCATGCTTTTCCCACTGCAGGAAAGTCTCAATTTGATAATTTCACTGCCCTAAGGGGACCAAACCCAGTTTCTTTCGTCCATTGCCAAGATTTCCTGCGGAATTTGAGAATGACATTATATACAAACAGATGGTACATGGCTTATTTTCTCTGCAATTTTCATGGTTTTCCTTTGCGTTGGGCGGCTTCTGCCAAACTGCTGAAAAAATTGCAGTTTCCATCATTTCAATGGTTTTTTTTGCCGTTTTCTAGTTTTTCCTGTACTTTGGGGCGCTCCATCCGGGAAAATTGCTCAAAAAGTTGTCATTTCCATGCTTTTCGCATTGCAAGAAAGCCTCATTTTTACGATTTCATTGCGCCCAAGCCCAATTTCTTTCGTCCATTGCCACGGTTTCCTGCGGAATTTGAGCATGACACTACATACAATTAGATGGCACATGGCTTATTTTCTCTTCAATTTTCAAGATTTTCCTTTGCTTTGGACGGCTTCTGCCATTTCCATCGTTTCAATGGGTTTTTCTGCAATTTTTCTCGGTTTTCCTTTGCTTCGGGCGGCTTCTGCCAAAAATGCTGAAAAAGTTCTAATTTTCAGGTTTCCTTCGGATTTTGAGTATATTACTAATAAAAGCAGATGGCACATGGCTTATTTTCCCTCCAAATTTCATCTTTTTTCCTTTGCTTTGGACGGCTTCTGCCAAACTGCTGAAAAAGTCGCAGTTTCCATCCTTTCTTTCACTGGGTTTCTTTGTCATTTTCTTGTTCTTACTCTGCTTTGGGGCGCTCCATCCGGGACAATTGCTGAAACAGTTGCAATTTCCATGCTTTTCCCACTGCAGGAAAGCCTCAATTTTATGATTTCATTGCGCTAAGGGAACCAAATCCAGTTTTTTTCGTCCATTGCCAAGGTTTCCTGCGGAATTTGAGCATATTACTACATATAAATAGATGGTACATGGCTTATTTTCTCTTCAATATTCAAGGTTTTCCTTTGCGTTGGGCGGCTTCTGTGGCACATGGCTTATTTTCTCTGCAATTTTCAAAGTTTTCCTTTGCTTTGGACGGCTTCTGCCAAATTCCTGATAAGTTGCAGTTTCCATCCTTTCAATAGGTTTCTTTGCCATTTTCAAATTTTTCCTTTGCTTTGGGGCGCTCCAGGGGGGAAAACAGCTAATAAAACTGCAGTTTCCAACGCGTTCCTGTACAATATTTCCTGGAAAGAGTGCAAGCCGTTGAGATCAGATATATATTAGTATATTATATATATATTATATTTTATATATATTATATATATTATATATATTATATATATTATATATATTATATATATTATATATATTATATATATTATATATATTATATATATTATA
>Ga0126342_10022490_pt1 | contig 10404 bp, 9 predicted proteins | sample Cyp1metagenome_FD_92528 | JGI IMG/M metagenome (GOLD analysis project Ga0126342, IMG submission 92528) | Coral microbial communities from Lord Howe Island, Old Settlement Bay, Australia - Cyphastrea 1 metagenome | ecosystem: Host-associated > Invertebrates > Cnidaria > Coral ...
AGGGGTGGGAGTTTAATATTCCCTAATACCCTTGTTGATCTTCCCAATTGAATGTAAAGTGTAACGGGCCTGGGCGTAGTAGTAGTAGTAGTAGTAGTAGTAGTAGTAGTAGTAGTAGTAGTACTAGTAGTCGTCATAGTAGTAGTAGTAGTCGTAGTAGTAGTAGTAGTAGTAGCAGTCGTAGTAGTAGAAGTAATAGTAATAGTAATAGTAGTAGCAGTAGTAGTAGTAGTAGTAGTAGCAGTAGTAGTAGTAGTAGTCGTCGTCGTAGTAGTAGTAGCCGTAGTAGTAGTAGTAGTAGTAGTAGTAGTGGTAGTAGTAGTAGTAGTAGTAGTAGTCGTCGTCGTCATAGTAGTAGTAGTAGTAGTAGTAGTAGTAGTAGTCGTAGTAGTAGAAGTAGTCGTCGTCGTAGTAGTAGTAGTCGTCGTCGTCGTAGTAGTAGCCCTCATAGTAGTAGTCGTAGTAGTCCCCAAAGTAGTAGTAGTAGTCCTCATAGTAGTAGTAGTAGTAGTAGTAGTAGTAGTAGTAGCAGGAGTAGTAGTAGTAGTAGTAGTAGTAGTAGTAGTAGTCCTCATAGTAGTAGTAGTAGTAGTAGTAGTAGTAGTAGTACTAGTACTAGTAGTCGTCATAGTAGTAGTAGTAGTAGTAGTAGTCGTCGTCGTCGTCGTCGGCGTGCTTGCGTTACAAACAGTCGCACCTTCTCTTGCCTCTCCCTCCTGTCTTTCCCCCCTACCTTTCGTCCCCCCCCTCTCAAGTTTTTTGTGTGACAAAAAAGGTGCATACTTCATGGTGAATGTCATTTTCCGATTTTGAACCATGACCAACTCCCAATTCTGATGCCCATCAGCATGAGGGTTATTGCTTCACTTGAGTCCCCCTTTTTCCTCGCGAATAAACTCGAAGCTTTGCCGTATCCAGCAAGCGGATGGCGAATGAAAACAAACAGAGATGGGCCAAACATGGGCAGACCCAATTGGGACCCGATTGGGCGGCTATTTTTGGTCACATTAAGAGGGGCTCATCCCGGTTGGGATAGGCCAACATTTCTTTGGGGTTTGTAAGCAGGGCACCCACAAGTCCTCTGGCTTCATATCAAAATGGCCATATGTTGGTGCTAGATCCTCCATTTATTCCATTTTCAGACCCAAATTGGATATAGTCGGCGATACATCTCATTGCATCGCCATTAACTAAACAATTAAATCAGACTTTTTGGGATGTCTAAACAGTCTGAATCATTTAAAATTGGATTTTCCGCACGTCGCACGTGTCAGGAGCATCGTCATTTTGGAGCCTGGAGAGAACAGCTTCACCATTCAGTGGTCTCCAGGGGCCAGCAATGACTGCAACTTTCAGGCGAAAAAGAGGGTTGAGGTTAGGGGTTTTCCCATGGTGAAAAGAATGATATACCGCCCCATTTGATATGTAGATGGATATGATTAATGGTATGTTGTATATCTAAATTTAGTGTGCTGGCAGGTCCCGAAAGGATTACGTTAGCTCAACAGGATTTTCATACTTTATGTTTAGGCAGCAATGTAGCGAAACAATGCGAAACAGATGGCTTACAGATCACCAGTTTTCCACCATCCACAAGGACCTCCACTGCTCACCTGGGTCAGCGGGTTCGGGCAACGTCCTGCCACTTGCACACCTACTTGATGCTACGTCATAAGAACTTCTCTTATACTTCTACTCCAACTTGAAACTACCTTGTGTATATGTATATATATTTATATACATACAAATACATTACTTGATGCCTTCATGCTACAAAGTGCAGAACCGCAAGGTTTGAGACCCCTAGCTTGGGCCAAAAAAGACTCCGAAGTCCTGCGAAGGTTGCAAAGACACACTTCGGAGACCCGAAAAAAACAGCACTTCTAGATACTTTCTTAGTTCTGTGTTGTGATTCACACACATGTTTATTCCATGTTTAATCCCAGCACGAAGAAATCCCTCAAACTTTCTCCATGAACGACGCCAATGCTGAACCTGTCGAGGCTTGGCAGGTGCAGCTGAGGAGTCGAAACCTCAACGGCACACTGGTGGGCAGCTGGCGCCAAGCTACCGAGGCCATGGAGGGATGTGGAAAAAAGGCCTCACAGGGCCCCTAGGGACAAAAAGGAGGGAAGTCTCAGAAATCCAAAAAAGACCACGTGAAAAAAGGTTGACAAAGAGTTTGGAACTTTCGAAACTTTGGCCCCATCCAATATATGGATATAATATATATATATAATTATATATATGGTTAGGTTTGGGCAGCTGCAATAATTCCATGCCATCCGCGCCGGCCGGTGGGATGATCCCGGTCTGTCGGTCCTGCGAGGTTCCGACATCTCGGGATTCTCCCAACTGCACTGCAGGGATACCCTGCTGGGGCTGGATATGACCTGGGCGCAGACGCAGGTTTTTTTTTGACCTGGGCGCACGGCTTGCTGGGCTTGTTGTGAAAACACAAGTGCGTCATTTTCGGTAAGACATGATAAGATGCCACGTTTTCTTCGAAAATTTTGGGGAAACATGGAAAACACAAATCTCTTGATGGTTGAGACTCGTTGAGACCATAATTGTCCTTAAAGATGGCAATTTCCGGCGGCTGCCGCTTTGCTGCGTGGCTCAAGGATGCCCCGAAAACAAGAGGTTGAAGCAGAACAACTCAAGGGGCGCGGGTTTCTCGGGAACCCGATTTATCCCTGATTTATCCCCGATTTATCCATTCCATTCACCGGGTCATCGTTTTCCCATGTTTTCCCTCTTGGAATCTCTTGGAGTCTCCATCTTGGTGCATCGAAGTTGAAACCCAGTCCCTTCAGCTAGGTCACAAAACGAGGAGGTGTAGCATATATGTGTAAAATACTACAGAAGATATAGAATGTATGATGAGAAACGTGGGATATGACAAATATTGTCCTGTCAACTAGGTCAGGCTTTTGGAATAATAAATGGACTTAGCTCTTGGCCATTTGATGGACACATATGCAACTCATGTTCCACTGAAGACTTTCTTTTTTTGCAGGGTACCTAAGGTTACGGTTAGGGCTAAGGTTAGCCATGCCAACAGACATCGGGAATGTCCATTGATTCTCTAGCCCCATTATGCCCATTATGGAAGATCTCAACTGTTGTAGCAAAATCATGTATAATACATCGAGGATTTCCCATGTCTGCTTCCTGGTCAATAATGAAGGTTAGTGCACCCACGTGTACATGGTATAAATGTAAGCATGATTTACGTTCGTGTATCATAGATATATGCATTCATAAGAACACACAATTATGAACAATTAGTATATCAATGTTTCTTTCTATATAAATGTAGTGATGTTCGGGTACAGAAAGACACATATCAAAATCGAATACATATATTATTTCATATTAAATCAATGCATACCTAGTTATATATATATACACGTCACATATGTATATATATATACAAGACACACATATATCATAGAAATGCACGTGAGCTGTTCCACGTCTCCGTTCCGCCAGCGAACGCGTCACCTGCCACACGCCGCCGAGCCGCTCCGACGGAAACGCGTCACGTGCCGCTCCAGCGATGGGTTTGGCACAGGAACTCCTGGCGCATCTGCCGACGCCGCTGAGCGATATCAACGTTACGATTACTGGTTAATAGTGGGATATATAATGGCTATATAATGGTTAATAGTGACTAGTGGTTAATAGGTTATAAACCAACAACAATGGGAATATGATGGTGATCTGGTTGGTGGTTTGGAACATGATTTTCATTTTTCCCATCATATTGGGAATGTCATCATCCTAACTGACATACTCATATTTTTCAGAGGGGTAGGTATACCAGCAACCAGATTATTGATGTGTGTTGTTTCCAATATTGCTACAGTTAGGACTTGTACCATGATTGTAATCAGACTTTTTTTGTATTATCATGAGTCTTATTGTTTTCATCTGTTTTATTGCCATTGATCCGGATGATTTTTGTAACAGAAACCATTTGTCGCATTATCCAACATTTGCAATGAACAACAGCAAGGAAAATTATAGACTTTCAACCCTTTTTTGCCAACACCAGCCAAGAATAATTGGGATTGAACCAACCGTTTCCACCATGTGGTGGAGGATTTAACGGTTACATAGAACAAATAAATGGAAGAAACCGACCAAACATTGAAGACTTGAGATATGTGGGGACATATTTTGTTGCCCCGTGTCGAGTATCGGAATGAACCTTAGTGTATCGGCAGGTTTTTCCGGCGATATGGATTTTTCAGCCAGTTGCGGAGTTCTTCGATGCTTACATGTTTTTTTTTTTTTTTCCGGATTTTACTGGGGGTTGACCTTGTGAAAACTGGAATTTTACTGAGTATGAACAGGGATATCGCCCATATCACTGGATTTATGGATCAAAGTTCGGATCTCACCAGCCTGGAGTGACGGTTGATGGGCTGAACATTGATGACCAGCTGGGAATTAGCCTGAATTCCCATGCACCGACCTGAAGAGACAAGAATTGTCCAACAAATGCGGGGATGAAGACCTACCCACAATGGCAAGAAGTAGGGATTCGAAACTGTCTAAATGAGGAAAAACACTTCAAACACCAACAAACAACAATAGCATCCGACCTGCCAGGTGGTGATGTCAGGAACAACAATGGGGGTTTAACCAACTTCAAATTTCAGCGGTCCTGACCCAGGCACTTGCACACACATTTCTTGGATAGCCATGAAGATCAAGTACAAGAAGGCTCCTGACGGCTCGCCAGATTGGTTGGATGACTCATCACCATTTGGTGGTGAATATTCTTGTGGTCCCGCCAAAAGCTGATGGTTATTCACCATCTTGCCATGAAAAACTTGCCATAAATTCGGGTCTCCCCTGTTTGAACACACTCATGGAGGTCTGATAGGGCCCCCTTGCCTATGGGTGGCGTTGAAGGTATCAAAACTGAGTTGGAACGGCGCTTCTTCAAATGCCATGGCAAGCTTTGTTTTCATGTTAGGAGGGGTCAACAGGGTTGCAAGTTTTTTTTTCCTGAAAGCAGCGCTGTGATGAGCGCCCAGTTTTTCAGCGTTTCCTTTTTTGTGATACTTTGTTTTCATCTCTTCATCGACACCCTTTCCTATACCAGGTAAAACTTTGGCCCATAGCAGCCCTCCTCCACTGACCTTTGCTTGATACTGTTGGTCCCCTGGCTTCAGTGCACTATTTCTATTCTTTATTTGGGTGAAGTGAGGGGGGACCAAAAAAACAAAAAAAGCAACAACAACAACAACAACAACAAACCAACTATTTTGAGGATATGGGGGAGGTGGGTGGCTGACATAGCCTCAGAGCACCGCTGGCATTTGTCAACATTTGCCCTACAACATTGAAGCAAAGACTCTGTAGCAAAGGACAGGTCAGTGTCTAGAGTTTGTGTTGAAAATACGAACTAGAAAGAACAACAGTTTTGCCGAGGCAAACTACACGAGATATTCACTTACGGTACTTGCAGTACTATTGGACATTGCGCATGTTTCGCCTCAGATCAGCACATCTAGCAAACTGTTTGGGCACAAAAAATACAGTGAAAGAACAGACTGTCACATATTAATATAGATTAAAGAAAAGATTATGGGGTAAGACAATTCACGATTTCCATATCACATCGTGCTAAGGCAAGGGACACCTTTGAAATACATAGAGTTCAACACTTTTCATGAGGGGAGACACACACAGAGGCAGATATAGACAGGAAAGTAGAAGAGAGAAAAGAAGCTAAAAATCAGATCGTAAAACACATTTTGTATTCTATTTTGGGCGTTGGGGACGCTGGCCTCTCTTTTTTTTGGGGGGTCTGGCCTCCAGAACAGTGTACAGTCCCTCCAACAAGAAAAACTTGGTGAGTGGAAGCCACAGCATAGGACACCCCGAGTTAGAAAGGATAGGACATCTACACCAACGAATGCAGTAAACCCGAAAAGCTCAACTCATTTTTCGGGTATGGTTTTGAATATCCCCACATGGTAAGTCATTGGTATTTGTGGGATGGTGATTCTTTTTTTTTGGTAATATCTAAATCCCCTGGTTTTGGTAGCTTGACTGCCAAACATCTTGGTCGTTGCAGTTATAATTATATAAGTGATGTATTCCAAGCCAGTTAGCTAACAACTAATCCCAACTATTAGGTAACTATGATCAACTAAGCCAGTTACCCACTCAAAAAGTTAAGTGATTTATCCCCCGTATGATCCCTGCCGAAAAACCCCGGGCGTCCCCTTGCGTCATCCCTGGGCCGTCCTGGTGCCGTTGTTTTTGATTCCAAGAACCAGTACCCGGCCTGGTAAACTAACAGTTTGCGACATTGAACATGGCCATTGATAGTGGATTTTCCCATGAAAAATGGTGATTTTCCATAGCTATGTTAATTTACCAGAGGGTAAATGGCTCACTGATCTGATAATCCATGAACTATCGCAGTTCCAAAACATGTACGAACTGCAGGTATCGAGAAAGCTTGTTTCGGCTGTGATATCCATATGTTGATGATAGATATCAGTTGGTTTCTTTTTTTGCAATCATGTGATATCCTAATGTTTTTTTTTTGAATATTTCGCATCTTTACAGCCATTCAGTAGCCATTTCAGGAACCTAAATTGGAGGTACCTACCCTAGCTACTCCCATTGATGCCAGGTGATGATTCCGCGGTGCACCAGGTGCCGCGCGCGTAGCGAAACGTAGCAATGGGAACGAGATGAACGACGAAAGCAAGAAGAGTAGGGACCTGACGATGCGGTGTGTATGTATAATATATATATGTATCGTGTATAATCTATATAATTATCTGTGTATATGTATATGTGTGTATACGTATATATATATATATACATACATATCCATATATATATACACATATATATATATATATTTGTATATGTATATGTATATGTATATGTATATGTATATGTATATGTATATGTAGATGTATGTATATATATATATGTACAGTAATATGCATGCACGCATCATACTTCATGTATTATTTGTCTTAGAACTTCTTTTCAAAAGCCAAGGATTTGGGGGGTTTCCAAGTTGGGAGACACCCCTCAGATGAAACGAGTTTTAAACGTATCCACATTGTTAAGATTGAACTATATATATATATACACATAAACTCAGTTCAAAAATGCTCAACAAAACAGAAAAACACAGGCCCAGATAGCGTCATCCACTCCATTTTGTTGGGGGGTGAGAGCTTTGACGCATCTCCGCAGGCAGGAGACCAAGACCCTAGCTCTAGCCTCCGCGGCATGGAGGCTGGCGGTGGCGGGAAATCATGAATCTTTCGGATTCAAAGATGAAGCGAAAATAGGCGAACTTTATAGAATTTTGAATAGGAATTGATGGGATTTCATCGAATTTCATGGATATGAAATCCGGATATTTGGGATTTGATGCCAACAATATATTTGGCTGTGTTTGAAAAATGATGATCAACCCGTATCCGTTTGTCTGAGAATAGAGCACCCCCGAAATCCCATGGTCTGAAAATTGTTGCGAACGATAAATCAGCGTATGGACCAACCATTTTGAACCAACCATTTATTCCATTTTTTTGGACCAACCAGTCAGCATATTCCATTTTTTTCCAAAAACAAAATTCAATATCCCAGCCACGTGTCATTGCCTGAGGCTACCGTAAAATGATAGCTGCAATATCTGCAAAACTTTGGACAATCACCTGCTGTTGGTTCTTCTATGGCTTGGCCACAAAGTTCTTTTGAATGGTAGGATACCCTAGGATAAACTAACTTTGTAATGTGTAAAAAGTAACTGCCAATTACATCCCAGTTGTAGAGGTTTTCATATATCTTAGATGTGGATAGTTTATATCCTTTTTCTGCGGAAAACTCCTATGATTTTCCGGTTCGGAGTTTATGATTTGCACATGGTGGAGTATTTCCACATCGAAGGTCTTGACTCATTTTTCTCACGAATCCAGCTGGGAATCTGCATACAGAAAACCAAGCATCATTTTTTGAGGCCAAAAAAAAGGAGTCTGAATTCACTTTTTTTTAATCACCAAACCATGAGGATGGCATTGATGAATGAACTTTCCGTGGGACCATGACTGATCTTTTCCTAGGAGGGCCGTTGCAGGGGCAGCAAAAGATTTTTTTCATTGATGTGCAGGTTTTTGGTTTTGGCCGCGCAGTTTGCTGGACAATTCTAACGCAAGCTCCAAGATCATGCGCTCAAACAAATGGATATGCATTGAACTCAGAAATGGAAATGCAGTCGACCGAGAATCGCTCAGTCAGGATCTGAAGAAACTCGAAGGTGGCACGGTGCGTGTGGATTTGCTGAACAACAACAACTCCCAGCTGCTCGGCTGCGATTGTTTCACAGGATGGGAATGTTGTGGTGCAAAGATAGATAAAAACACACTGGAATTGAAGGTGTTTCTGTTTTTTTTTTTGGGTTTTTCTGGGCTCCCAAAGGGTGCTCACTGTTCTTCTCCGAAGCCAGCTTCGGACAACTTATTGGCGCTAAAATGCCGGATTTCCATGGTCTTTTCACCCAAACAGAGTGAGACTTTTTCGCCATGTTTGGGGGGTAGATTTGCCATGTTTGTTTGGCAAAACATCCTGACCCCGGAAGAAATTGAGCCAAAGCTTTCAGACTTGGTTCACCGATGCAGATGCAACGTATTGACGGATGAGATAGCAGAAGAATATCAACACTCAGTTCTCCGATCTACTCCGGCTGGCGGATTGGGATCATAATCCCCAATGACAGAAAAGATGGCATACGTTTTAGGTGGCTAAACCATCAGCAGATTCTTGTCCAACTATTTCTGGAGTATTTCTCCGTTCTTTTCATCATACCCGCATGACATATTTTGGTTGACCCTCCGCAAATGAAACACACCTTGCTGGAAAATCACCGATTTAGATGATTTCCCCAGCAACAAAGATCTCCATTTCTGAGTGATTTTCCAGTCACGACACGGGTCATATTCCCATCATAGCAGTTCTTCCTTGCTGAGGGGCCGTGATGGTGATGTTGTCACCTGAGGTACTATGGGGAGCCATGCTCGCAGATCAGCCTGGTATGCTGCAGTTCCAACTTGGGGTTGGCATCTAAAGATCCATACCATTCCATGCCCAAACTCCGCATGTGGAGAAAAAACAACCTCCATTGTTGCACCTTCTGCTAGACGTCCACCCATCCTGCTCTGCCATGGTAACTATACATGTACATAATCCATCATAATCCGCCTATGATGCATTTCTTTGAAGGTGAAAAAAATAAAAAAACATACTTTGGGCAGGAAAATACCATAGAGCAAAGAACCATGCTGGACGCCGTCGCCGTCCATCGTAGGGTAAACTGTCTCCAGTGGATGCTTCGGAAATCCCAGGTACCACCGATTCATATTGAGAGATGTTTCCTATCAGGGTGTAAATAGGCTGTAAATAAGCTATACACTTCTCCAAGATTTCTGTAATTCCATATAAATGCTGATTTATTGTGTCAATGTTGTAGTATATGCTATGTGTTTCAGCTGAAGATGTAGCAGACAGCAGACGCTGAGGACTTTGCGTGGCTCGGCAAAACCTGGGTGAGATCTTCGCAAATTCATGGCATTATCATGGCTATCAGAGGCTTCTATACATCATAATCACTACCCTCTGGTAAACTAACATAACTATGTAAAATCACCATTTTTGATGGGTAACTTCACATCATAATCACCATTTTCAGTGTCGCAAACTGTGAGTTTACCAGGCCAGGTAGACGTTCCAGGCCAGCCCTCGATTCGCCCAAGGATCCATCCCATTTCGGATCCATCTCAAGCCAACGAAAAATCCATATTAACACACCCATACCAACGTGCATACATAGATACATAGATACATAGATACATAGATACATAGATACACAGATACACAGATACACAGATACATAGATACATACATAGATACATACATAGATACATACATAGATACATACATAGATACATACATAGATACATAGATAGATAGATAGATAGATAGATACATACATACATACATACATACATTACTACATTACATTACATACATACATACATACATACATACATACATACATACATACATTACATACATACATACATACATACATTACATTACATTACATTACATTACATTACATTACACACATACATACATACATACATTACATTACATTACATTACATTACATTACATTACATACATACATACATACATACCTACATTACATACCTACATTACATACATACATTACATACATACATACATACATACATACATACATACATACATACATACATACATACATACATACATACATACATACATACATACATAGATACATAGATACATAGATACATAGATACATAGATAC
>Ga0126342_10022491_pt1 | contig 10404 bp, 8 predicted proteins | sample Cyp1metagenome_FD_92528 | JGI IMG/M metagenome (GOLD analysis project Ga0126342, IMG submission 92528) | Coral microbial communities from Lord Howe Island, Old Settlement Bay, Australia - Cyphastrea 1 metagenome | ecosystem: Host-associated > Invertebrates > Cnidaria > Coral ...
AACATTCAACACTTTTCCTCACGACCCTTCTGCGCGCAGGTTGCTCGAAATGATGCATTTTGACTTTGAAACCCAATATACCGATACCATAAAAATCCCAAAACCCCAAGACCTCGTGAAATTCAATATGTCAGACATGCCTCAACGCGTGGCGAAATGAGCATGTGTCTTGGGCGGGTGCAACCGCCTGCGGGGATCCTGCGTGTGGGCCGTCCAAACGTGTGGCGAATGCGAATTTCCTTGTCCTCCCAGCAACTCTCTGCGGAGATCCTGCGCGTCAGATGTCCAAAGGCTTGGTGACATGCAAATTTGTTGGAGCGCCACGTCTGCCTTTGGCACGAAATGAATGTCGATCTTCAAAAAATTGGATAAAAGCGCAATTTTGCAAACGTCCGGCGCAACCTCCTCAAACGAGATGAAGGTCGAACGTCAAAAACAATGAGGGATGAGTGCCAAAAACTGACCTTAAATTGAAGCCTGTAAAAGATGCTCTGTGGAAAGGCTTCTTTGTGTAGTTGCTTCTGTGTGTAGAAGCCTCTGCGTGTAAGGGCTTCGATGTCTAAGGGCGCCCGTGTGAAAAAGTATGTCTGTGTAAAAGCATCTGTGTGTAAAAGCTTCTGTGTGCAAAAGCATCTGCGAAAACAGCGTCTATTTGAACGCTTCTGCATGTCAAAGCTTTGTTTGTACAGGCTTCTCTGCGTAAAGGCGTCCGTGTGTGAAAGCATCTGTGTGTGTGTGTGCAAGTGCCTTTGTGTCAAAGCTTCTGCGCGTAAAAGGTGCTATATGTAAAAGCTTTATGTGTACAGGCTTCTCTGTGTCCATGCTTTTGTGCCGAAAGGTTGCTCCGCGCGAAACAGCCTTTGTGTGTCAAAGCTGCTTTGCGTAAAAGCGTTTCTGTGTCAAAGCTGCTTTGCGCAAAGGCCTCCATGTTCAAAAGCTTCCGTGTGTGTAAAAGTTTCTGTGTGGCTGTGTGTGAAAGCTTTTCGGTGAAGGCTTCTGTGTGAATAAAGGCTTCTGTGTCTAAAAGCTTCTCTGTGTACAAGCTTCTGCGTGTAAAAACCCTCTCTGTGCAAAGGCTTCTCTGTGTGTGAAAGAAGCGCTGTGTGTGTCTGTAAAAGATTCTGTGTGTAAAAGCTTCGGTGTGTAAAAGTTTCTGTCTGCAAAAGCCTCTGGGAAAAAAATCGTCTATGTGAACGCTTCTGCGTGTCAAAGCTTTGTGCGTACCGGCTTCTCTTTGTAAAGGTGTCTGTGTGTAAAAGCTTCTGCGTTCAAAAGCTTCTCCAACGCTCCTGCGAGGCAAAGCTCTGTGTCTGAAAGCTTCTGTGTGTAAAAGCGTCCGTATGTAAAGTGTAAAGGTTTCTCTGTGCAAAGGCTTCTGTGTGTCAAGCTGCTGTGTGTAAAGGCCTCTCTGTGTAAAAATTGTCTTGTGTGTGAACGAAGCTGTGTGTGTGTGTAGAAGGTTCGGTGTGTACAAGCGTCTGTGTGTAAAAGCTTCTATGTGCAAAAGCATCTGCTAAAAAAGCGTCTATGTGAACGCTTCTGCGTGCCAAAGCTTTGTGTGTAACGGCTTCTCTTTGTAAAGGCGTCTATGTGTAAAAGACGCTGTGATCAAAAGCTTCTCCTTTTGTAAATGCGTCTGGGTGTAAAGGCATCTGTGTATGAAAGCTTCTGTGTGGTGTCTGCGTGTAAAGGCTTCTTTGTGTAAGGCGTCTGCGTGTGAGAGCATCCATGGGTACGTTTTTTCTGTGTAAACGGTTCTGTGGGCTCAGGCGTCTGTATGTCAAAGCTTCTGTGTGTAAGATGTGCTGTGTTTTAAAGCTTTGTGTGTGCAGGCTTCTCTGTGTAAAGGCGTTGGTGTGTACAAGCTTTGTGTGTAAAAGGTTCTCTGTTTAAATACAACTGTGTATTGCTCTGCGCGCAAAAGCATCGGTGTGCAACTCTTTGCTTAAAAGTGTCTATGTGTAAAGGCTGCTTTGCGCAAGGGCGTCCGTGTCAGAAGCTTCTGTGCGTAAAAATTTCTGTTTGTGTACGTGTAAAAGCTTTTCTGCGCAAAAGCTTCTGTGTAAAAGCATCTGTGTGAGCAGGCTTCTCTGTGTACAAGCGTCTGTGTGTAAAGGCTTCTCTGTGCGAAGGCTTTTGTAAAGGGTGTGTGTGTGTGTTAAAGCTGCTCTGTATAAAGGCCTCTCTTGGTCAAAGCTTCTGTGTGCAAAATCTTCTTTGTGTAGATGCGCCTGCGTGAACGCTGCTCTGTCTAAAAGCTTTCCTCTGTAAAGGCTTCTGCGTGTGAAGGCTTCTCTGTGTAAAAGCGTCTGTTGAAAAAGCTGCTCTGTGTAAAGGCTTCTGTGTGCAAAGCATCTGTGTGTAAAGTGTCTGCGTGTTAAAGCTCTGTCTCAAGGCTGCTCTGTGTAAAAGCATCTGTGTGGAAAGGCTTCTTTGTGTAGAGCGTCTCTGTGTAAAACTTTCTGCGCGTCAAATGGCTTCTGTGTGTAAAGGCTATTCTGTGCAAAAGTCCTTGTGAGGAAAGTCTGCTCTGTGTGTCGGCTTCTCTGTGTATTGCAAATGCGTTTGTGCTTGAAAGCGTCTGTGTGTAGAAGCTTCAAAAGCTTCTGTGTGTCCCGGCCTCTGTCTGTAAAAGATTCTGTGTGTAAAACCTCCCTTGTGCTAGATGTTTGCATTTGAAAGCTCTGTGGGTAAAAGCTGTTGTATGTAAAAGATTTTGTGTGTGAAGGCATATGTGTCCAAAAGCTTGCTTGGCTTTGCTAAAGGTACTATGTGTAAAAGTTTCTGTGTCCAAAAGCACCTGTATGTTTGTATGTAAAGGCTGGTCTATGTAAAGGCTTCCCTGTGTAACAGCTCCTGTGCTTAAAGGCCTTTGTCCGTAAAAGCTGCTCTGTGTGAAAGTTCCTCTTTGTCAAGCTGCTGCTCTGTGTCACGCTGCGCTGTGTAAAGGCTTCTGTGTGTAAAAGCTTCTGTGTGCAACAGCGCCTGTATGTAAGAGCTGCTCTGTGTAAAGGCTTCTCTGTGTATTTTTTGTGTGTAAAAGCTTCTACACCCCAGCCCAGGAGCAAACCTTCTGTGGGGACACAAAATGTGTCGAGCTGCGGATATCTGTTTTACAATTTATGCACCAAATTTCTTTCGTCATCATCTTCATTGTCAGTCATGCTTCATCACCATGATCACCATCACCATCATCATCACCATCATCATCAACCTCATCGCCATCACAATCACCATCCATCATCATCATCACCATCATCATCGTCATCATTATCATCGCCGTCACATCACCATCAGCATCACCATCCATCGTCATCATCATCACCACCATCATCATCTTCATCATCATCATTAATCATCATCACAATTTGTTTGTATGATCTTCTCGTCTCTTCCCTCCAGCTTTCTTTCGGGCCATACTGTTCTCTAGTCTATCACCTTGCCTTCGTCCACGACCACCCACGCCGTTTGACCCGCGGCGTAGGCATTAGCAACTGCATGGGGCGGCGTTGCTGAAGGCACTTGATAAGATAGTGCTTAAAAGAGCCAGGAGGATTGATTCAAATTTTGCCTTCGGCCATATCTGGGCACTTGGTTTGGGCCTAGATGAGGCCGCAATTGTTCTCAATGGTGCCAACCAGAAGTGTTGGCGCTGATTCCCTGCACCATCTATCAAACTGCTGGGCCGCAACCTGAGTGGACACTGGAGCTTCCCCCCTTCGCAGTCCATGCGAAAGGCTGAAGCTGCTACCTGCAAGGTTTACTCAATGTACAGGAGTATACAGAGATCTTTGAATTCGATTTTGCAGGCGAAGCACACGGTTCAACCGTTGTGTTTTCCTTTTTTCCCTGCTTCAACCGCAACACTTCATTGATGTTGCTAGTGAGTAGCCTGCCGAATGAGCGGTGCTTGAGTTTTTGTTGCTGTGTGCTTGAAGCTTTTTGGCTGCACATACGCAGTTCTGGGAGGATTCCTTGGGGTTCTTGATGCAACATCGGTTTTGTGTCCTAGTGGTGTGACGACAATTCCCTATGCGGAAAGTTAAAAGAGATTTTCCATCTTGCATTCTTGGCAGCATCCTCCCATTTATAGAATTCAATCCTGCCGGCTGTGAAGTGACCGACGCATTGGCTTTATAGAGCTCCTTGGCCAAACTCAGCGAAGGAGCTGGACGCCAAGGATGGAAAGCAGCTAATTCTTGACAATTTCGATCTTGGTGCAAGAAATGTGCGTCTGCAGCATACAAGCCCAGAAACACGGAGCAAGAATTTCTGACGCAAATCAATTTCAACATATGCAATACAAACTTGGTGCACACCTCAGTTTATAGGCACATGGCTTCATTCCTGGTGCCAACATACAGATTGTCCTGCGCAACACCTTGGCTTCTGTGTGGTTGGCCGCATTTTCACACGGGATTTTCAGCAATACAAAGATTTTGTTGTTTTTCAAGTTTTTGAAACACACTCATTGTTGACCTTTTGCGTTTTTTCTTGTTTGTTGCGGTTTTCGATGGCATTCAACCAAGCATATCCAAGCATTGCAGCTATATTGTGATATGTTTTGACGGGTTTATCCCACGCCAACGGCTGCAAAGCGGAGGCTTTGTGGAAGCTGGAAGACCAGCAAGCGGAGGAGGCCTTGCAGTCGCATAGCAACAAACATGTGGGTCACATGCTGTTGGCGAAATTGTACGGGCCAAGGGCTCCGTATCTGTTGTGTCGCATGGTGGTTGAACCATTGAACCAATTTGCTTACCAGAATTCATCAACTTGTTGGGTCCAGCGCGCAGCATCGACTTTTGCTGCTTGCCTTCCTTTGGGCATTCATTTTGTTTGGGAAGCATGCTACGTTGGTCTTTGCCTGTTATTGGCCATGTCTAGCCGCAGCCAGCCGGCAGCATTTTGAGAAAAATCCTGGGTTAAAAGTCCACGTTGCCTTTGTTATCGCCGCATTTTCTCTGCCATCGCCTGATTTGCTCAACCTCGGCCAGCAGCTTGCCCAGTGAAAGACTTGGGCACCGGCCGCTTTGCTTTTTTCAGCAGTGGCCAACCTTGAAGATGAAAAGCCAAGGTTGTAGGTTTCGAGCTGTTGCAGCAAAGCATGATATGTGTGCATCAGACGGGCCAGTACACACAAGCCACAGCAATGCTTTGGAGTACTGACCCTGCTCAACTCTACAAACCCAGCCACCAACGTAGAAACAGCCCACCCCGAGTCTCCACAATACCTCTTAATACTTCACACTCAAGGCTCCCAGCCAGCCATTCTCACAGCTGCAGTTGCGCAAAACTCTTCAGAGAATTTTAGCAGCTGATGGCCTGGAGATGCAAGGAGGCCATCGCCACTGACTTAACTCAACTGAGTGCTGCTATTCCTTGTCGCTAGACCAGCGTGCTTTTGAACTCAGGGTGCTGCGCACTGCCAGTCAATCAATCAATTAATCAACCAACCAACCAACCAGCCAGCCAGCCAGTCAGTCAGTCAGTCAGTCAGTCAGTCAGTCGTCTTACCATTCTTGCTTTCAACCTTGTTGCTGTCGCGGCTTTGGTGGCTACCTTCGTTTGCCATGCATGCGTCATCCATCAAGCAAGGTCCTGGTGATCGATGTCGGGAAGTCCATGCAGGAGACTTTCGCTGCAGCCAACGACGGCAGCAAGGCAAGTGCGCCTGTGTTGTTGATGAGATTTGCCTGTCCAATGAGCAGCGTGACCAGCACGATAGCTTTTCACCGTTACTCCCAATTGGGAATTGCCGGGCACGGCTCGCATCCTTACTTCCACTGACATTTTGTTATCCAGCTTGATTGTTTTTTGATGCTATACTACTGTTATCCACCTTGGGGATATGTACCTTGCACATTTCACGCTGAGATGCTGTAGTATCAACGCGGCCAAGATTTTTCGAACAAAAAGCATGCAAGTTTATATCGGCAGCTTTCAGATTTCAGGTGACCAGGTTACAGACAGCGCTTGGCGTGGCACAACGCTTGGTGCAGCACCGGCTCTTCTTCTCGCCAAAAGAGGAGGCCAGGCCAAAGAAAACAAATTGGTCGCAGGGTCGTCCGGAAGTTTTGAATGCAAGACTAATGTGACGAGAATCCTGGCTTCGCATTTTCTCCGTCAAGAGCGGGTTCCTGCTTTCAAGAGGTTGGCCTCGTTTTTTTTGGCGCCCAAGAGACCAGCAACGATCTCCAGGATGGGTTGCATCAACTAAGTGCAGTGTCCCACCGAAGTCAGAACTAAGTCTGTGAACTTGATTATTGGCGTTTGACAGCCTGCATCTTTACAAGGTTTCCGGGGCCCATCAACAGCCGCATTTTCCATTCGTTTTTTCCTTAATCATCCTTAAACAGTTCACACTTACCGTCAGAGTTATATACCGCTTTTTGACGGAAAAGGAAGAAACGTGCTCTATGGCGGAGGTGCGTTCCCGCCTGCGTGCTGTGTCTTTTTTTTGGGGGTATGCACGGTTGTCGTTCAGGCGCCAGAGATTTGTCGCTTTTGGAGGGTCAGAATGTTGTCTTGTGCGGCAGGCACAGAACATGAGGCATTGTTTCATCCACATGGTCTTTTTTGGATTCGGTACTTGGTCATCATGATTTTTACATGGCAGGCACGGCCCTTGGATGCCTCAGGCTCATTCTTCGTGGCGGGCGCAGTATTTCATAACCTCGACTAAGAAGCGCCCGAAACTTTTCTAGGTATTTTTCCCACCTGCCAGGTCAGGGTCTCTAGATTTTTATCAAGGTTACTTTCTCTTTCCTCCTCCTCCTCTGCAGCCCGCTTCCTCCTCCTCCTCCCATCTGCCCGCAACCTTCAACCGCGAGTGGGCACTGCCGACCTCAACACGAGCTCCGGATCACCGTGGGCACTGCCAGGCCTCAACCGCGACCTCCGGAGCTCAGTGGGCACTCCGGACCCTTGCAAGCTCCAGATCTCAGTGGGCACTGCCGGACTTCAACCGCGAGCTCCAGATCGCAGTGGGCACTGCCGGACATCAACCGGAAGCTCCAATCGCAGCCGGAACTCAACTGCCGGGCCTCAACTGCGAGCGACCACTGAGATCTGGCGCTCGCGGTTGAGGTCCGGCAGTGCCCATGTCAGAGAAAGTGTCAGAATAGATGCCAGGTAGAATGCCAGAACAGAATGTCAGATAGGATGCCAGAATCAACGCCAGAATAAATGCCAGAAAGAATGCCAGATAGAAGCCAAAATCAAATGTCAGAAAGTATCTGCCATATAATGCCATATATACTCCCAGATGGCCGAAACTATGACAAAACTTTCTCAAGGTTTGAAACACTCGAAGTAAAGTATTTCTATATTTTTCAACTTTCATTTTTTGCGGCGTCCGCAACATTTGGTAAATTTTAACACATGCTCGCGCAACCATCTCGTGACTTTGCGCGTGTCCAATCGCTATTGTTGCAGTGCTCGTTTTGCTCGCGCAACCTTCTTGTCAGTCTGCACGTCTCGGATCGCTCTCGTTGTGGCAAGCGTCACTTGCGCAACTTTTTGTCAGCAATCATTGTCGCCTTGCGCCTGTCAGATCGCTCTCGTTGTGGCCCGGTGCCCATTTTGACATGGCACGCGCAACCATCTCGTCACTTTGCGCGTGTCAACTCACTGCATTGGTTCTGTCTGTCAAGGAAATTTGCACAGAGGTTTTTCCAAGGACATGTTTTTGAGAGAGCTTGCGCAGAGATCTTGACAAGAGATCTCTCACAAAGATCTTGCCAAGCTGTCTCGTATACAGACCTTGTACAGAGATCTTAAGAGGTCTCCTGCGGATATCTTGCCAAAAGACTTCCCGAAGACTTGCCAGGTAGAGGTTTGGTCGGGAGCTTCCGCAGAGGATCTTTTCTAGGAATCCTGCTCAATGAGTCGGAATCTTGCCAAGGGGTCTCTGACGGAGATCTTGTTAAGAGAGTTCCTATAGAGAGCTTGAACAGCGCACAAAATTCTTATTTAGAGATCCCTGGCAGAAATCTTGTATAGAGATCTGTTTGTTGTAGACACGTTTTGCAGAGACCATGCGTAGAGATCTTCCATAGTCCCCTTGTGGAGAGATCTTGCATGGAAACTTTTGTAGCAAGCTTGAACAGGGATCTTGCTTGGAGATATCTTACAGAGATCTTGTTTGGAGATCTCTTTCAGAGATCTCTTACAGAGATCATGTGCGGAGATCTCTTTTAGAGATCTTGCGCAGAGATCTCTTACACAGATCTTGCGCGGAGATCTCTTTTAGAGACCTTGCCAAGAGATGTTGACGAGTGGTCTCTTTTTGCAGGGATCTTGAAAAGATCTGCGCAGAGATCTTGCCAAGAGACCTCTTACAAAGAACTTTTACAGAGGCTCTCGACTGTGCACAGAGATATCTTTCAGCAATCTTGTGGAGACTTTTCATAGAGACCCTGTACAGGGATTTTGCGCTGAGGTCTCTCAGAGATCTTGCCAAGCAATCTGTGATAGACACCTTCTAAGATAAGTTTGCATGTGTGTAACAACTTTGCGGTGGGTATTTTGAGATTTGGCGCGACTCGCATGCTTTCCAGCACTGCAACTATTGTTTTCTAAACGCCTTGTAGGAGTCGCGCGGTGTATAGTTTCAGGCTGTGGAAGGGGCAACTCCCGCGCACAGGCTGCAAAACCACAGCCCAGCAAAAGGAAGAATCGGCTCACAGAAAGGTAGCTCAGAGAAGCAGTAGCTCAGAAAAGAACTAATTCAGAGAAGGGGCGACTCGGAAAGGATTTGGCTGAGAGGTGAGTTTGCTGAGGGCACATGTCGCTGAGAGAAGGTTAGTTTGGAGAGGAAATATAGCTGAGAGAAGAAGTAGTTGTGAGAAGAAACGGCTGAGATGAGATTTTGCTTAAAGAAGAAACGTCGGTAGCTCGGAGGAAGATGGAGGAAGTACTTGAACAAAGACTTGGCCTAGAAGAGGGATAGCTCATAGAAGGGGTAGCCGATAGCTCAGCTCAGCAAGGAAGCAGTTCTTCAAAAACGGTGGGTTGAGAGTGGAAGCAGTTCAGAGAAGAAACGGCTCAGGCAAAATGCTGCTGCGAAAAGAGTTGGCTCTATAGTCTATAGACAACTTGGGACAGAGATAATACAGTACCGGGAAATTTTCGATTATCTCAGAAGGCGTTCACAGAAAGTGGCTCAGCGACGCGTAAGAAGGTGTTAGGGAGAGGGGTAACCTAGAGAAGAATTGCTTCAGGTGGATTTGGTTCTTTCCCTGTTGGTCCTTGAGCGCCGGCCGTTCGCTCATGCATTCCTTCAATGCGCAATTCAACTGTCAAGTTTTCAAGCCATCACTGGTCAGTCATGCAATGGAATCCAAGATTGATGTCAGTCAGCAGCCCTTAGCTTCCATACCGGTTGGAATTTAAATCGATTTCGTTTTTGCTGGCATTGGCCGGCACCTATTTGCACGTGAATGCCTTAGCATCAAGTTTTCAAAGACCGCCCCTGTTGTTGCATGATGTCGTTAGCAAAAATCAATGCCGCTAGCAACCCAGAAATTGGAAATCTTGAGATTGCAAGCCCGTGCCGAATTGTGGATAAAACTAATAAACTAGTGCCGGTTTTGATTGAGAGCTGGCCGCTGTGGGAGTGCACTTTTTTCCATGCAGTCATTACATTAATCATTATATTAGTCATTATATTAGTCATTATAAAAGTCATTAAAAGAATCATTATATTTATCATTATATGAATCATTATATTAATCATTATACCAGTAGTACCGCACAAGGCGGTGGCGGAAGTTTCAAAAATAGGAAACCTATAGGAGAGGTTGGTTGTTGTGAATCAGGGATGGCAGGGCGAAGCCACAGATTGACCGAAAAGTGGTTGGAGTTGTGTTTGCTGGAGTGGTTGCAATGGTTGCAGTGGTCACCTCACCCACAACTGCTGGATGTAGTGTAATGTACTGCAACTGTAGTTGTAGTTGTAGCGTAGTGGAGTTGTAGTTGTGGTGTAATGTAATTAGTGTAGTGTAGTTGCAGTCATGAAGTTGTAGCTGTAGTTGTTTTGTAGTAGTAGTTGTTGTTGTTGTAGTTGTAGTAGTAGTAGTTGTTGTTGTTGTTGTAGTTGTAGTTGGAGTTGTTGTTGTTGTTGTTGTAGCTGTAGTTGTTGTGTGGGTGTAGTTGTTGTGTAGTGTAGTTGTTGTTGTAGTTGTTGTTGTTGTTGTTGCTGTTGTTGTTGTTGCTGTTGTTGTAGTTGTTCTAGTTCTAGTTGTAGTTGTAGTTGTTGTTGTTGCTGTTGTGTAGTTGTTTTAGTTGTAGTTGTTGTAGTTGTAGTTGTTGTGGTTGGTGTTGTTGTTGTTGTTGTTGTTGCTGTTGCTGTTGCTGTTGCTGTTGTCGTCGAAGTTAGGGTAGTTAAGTTAGTTAAGTTAGTCA
>Ga0126342_10022492_pt1 | contig 10404 bp, 6 predicted proteins | sample Cyp1metagenome_FD_92528 | JGI IMG/M metagenome (GOLD analysis project Ga0126342, IMG submission 92528) | Coral microbial communities from Lord Howe Island, Old Settlement Bay, Australia - Cyphastrea 1 metagenome | ecosystem: Host-associated > Invertebrates > Cnidaria > Coral ...
ACTACGCTCCACTACACTACACTACATTACACTACACTACCTTCCACTACACTTCACTACATTACACTACACTACACTCCACAACACTACAACTACAACTACACAACTACACTCCACTACACTTCACTACACTCCACTACACTAAATTACACTCCACTACACTAAATTACACTACACTACACTACATTACACTACACTCCACTACGCTACACTACACTACAACTACAACTCACTACCTTCCACTACACTACACTACATTACACGACCTTCCACTACACTTCACTACATTACACTACACTACACTCCACTACACTACAACTACAGCTACAACTACACACTACACTCCACTACACTAAATTACACTACACTACTACATTACACTACATTCCACTACACTCCACTACACTACACTACATTACACTACACTACAGTACACTGAATAACACGGCACCACAGATAGACAGGTAGACAGATAGACAGATAGATAGATAGACAGATAGACAGGTAGACGGCTAGACAGATAGACAGATGAAAGAGAGAGAGGGAGAGATAGAGAGAGAGATATATATATATATATAGATAGATAGATAGATATATAGATAGATAGATAGATAGATAGATACATAGATAGATAGATAGATAGATACATAGATAGATGGATAGATAGATAGATAGATAGATACATAGATAGATCGGTAGGTAGGTAGGTTGGTAGTCAGAGAAAGAGAGCAAAAGAGAGAGAGAAAGAGAGAGAGAGAGAGAGAGATCAAGCACCTTTCAGTCCATCAGTGGCTTCGCTCTGCCATCCCTGATTCACAACAACCAACCTCTCCTATAGGTTTCCTATTTTTGAAACTTCCGCCGCGGCCTTGTGCGGTACTACTGGTAAGTAAAGTAACTATACCAACAATGAGAATATTGGAATATCATGAGGATTTAGAGATACGTGTGCGTTGTTGGGACAATATCAATACCCCCCAAACGACACCCTTGTGGAACGCATTGGAGCTATTAAAGTTTGGGTTCCTTGGGGAATTAAATATTGGGGGGATGGGATTGTTTATGAAATTGGATCCAGTTAATGAACCATCCCCAATTCTCCACCATAGAAGGGGCTATGAAATAATTAATCCCACTTGCGGGGCCATGCAAAATTTCATAAACCACTACTATTGGGGATGGTTTATCAGTGTGGATCCTCCATTATCTATCAAACTGGGCCGATTCAATCTATGTTGTCAAATAGCTCGGCAACATGGAGCATCTGGGCAAGGTCACACACGGCTCAAAAATCTCCAATTTGTACTTCTATAAAAACAAAAAGACAGTTGCCAGCTGAGACTAACAAAAGGCACACGGTTCACAAAAAAATCGGGAGCCAAAACCACAGCTGCAGGCCCACCTTCACAATCAGGTCGCAGGCAAAGCCACCTGTGTAGCCACGCGCTGCAGGCACCTGGGCCATCGAGTTAGCTGGTTCTCACGTGATCTCAATGGAGTGTTAATACGTATTAATATGTGCATCCCCCATTGAATCCCATCGAAGTGAGGTAAATCCAAAGCGGGAAAATGGTTGGTTCCGAGAGAGATACTCTTGGCCATGGATAGTTATTATGGCAAGTTGCCATACCTTACCTGGAAGTTGGGATCAGTGGCTAGGAAATGGTTTACAAAATCCCAAAGTGGGATATTTCATGGGTTCGTTCGGGTTTTGAATGAGTCATCAGCCTATAATCAAGGGTTCTGCCGGGTTCCCCATGCATGAAGTGACGTCGGCCAGTGGGGTCGCTACATTTCATCAAGATTATTGGGGTCAGCAGCCACCTTTTAACTCCCATTTCAACTGGTGCGTTAAAAACACTTAGCAAATGGTGTATCTTCTCACTTTTACTGCATCCCATCAATGAGCTTGGAGGTCATCCCACTTAGCAAGGTGTTGATGTAACCCTGGTTGGCAAGTCTTCGATTTCTGGGGGTATCCCATTTTTTCAAGTTAGGCAACTAATCGCACAAACACTAACCAGTGGTTCACTCTAACAGAAAGTAATATCCAACCAACAAAAAATTGAGATATATTATAATTATAACCAACAAAAATGGAGATGTACTGCAGCCAATGATGATTACGAACTGATACGAACTGGTTGTCCAGGTGATCCTCCAAGTAGTTCTCGTTAAGTTCCTCTGCCAGGGTGCTCCTTCCATAACTCCAGGGCAGGGGTTGTACAGCTCGCTGCTCCAAGACCTGCCAAGCAGAACTGGAGATTCAATGATTGAAAAGCATCAACCCATTGGCAATCCGAATTCTTGCAAACCGGCTTGTGTCATCCAATGTCTACAATAGTGGCAATCATTCGGAAAAAATCGAGAGAGAACCCTCTCGCAACCAGTGGATGCAGCTCAACCGATCGAGCCCCTGGATGGAGTTGGATGGAACCACGGGAACCATAACCCAAACAGCGTCAGTTGGATCAGAAGCCTGTCCTGTTCACCTGAAAATTTATAGAGCTCGAAGATTTTTATGTGTGTATTCCTCCCCCATAAGTATGTAAATTCATTTGTGACATGACCCGCCAAAACGCTTTGTCATTCCTTTCTTGATTTGTCTCCCTATTTTTGATGTTTGGACCCTTGTATAAACCTCAGGTTTTGGTGAGGGTTTCACTAGTCTTTTCCCACCTGCCAGAGCTGATATTCAGAATCTCCGCCAGCTTCTTCTGGTCCAAACCAAAACGCCCTGCTAGCGCGTGGCCCTCGCAGACGCCCGCCATGGTGATACCCAGCACCAGGTTGTTGCACAGCTTCGCAGCCTGGAAAACATGATGACTTGTGTCTTATGGGCACAACTGCCTATGGGACTTCTCAATTTTAGCAGAGATGCAGGCAAACCCTCAAGGGAAGGCAAATATTCAAGAGCGGAACATCGCTATACTTGGCCTATCAGGAAGGAAATGGCCAAATGTCCAAATATCAGATTCTAAACTGCAGACCCCTGTCCACCCACTGATATCCAAAAAAGAACTAACCCTCAACTCCTGCAACCGTTGGGCCGAACATCTCGCCACTTCCAGCATGGGGTTTTGGTGGACACAGCTTCGTTGCTCTCAACCACAAGGGGCTTTCTCCAGCAGACTTCTGCATACAGTCAGGCGGGCCTGACCCATTCCAGCATCCCCGCAATGGATCACCTGCAGCGTCGCAAGTGATTCCCTCGGCGTCAGGGTGATGGGTCAGCCATGCCTCGCCTTTTTCCCCATGTGCTGAAGGATAAGCTCGGCCTGTTTCACGGCCACTTCAGGCCTCGGACCATGCCGTCCTGTATGGGATCACCAATGTGGAGGGAAAAGATACGCTCGGACAGAAACTGGCAATGCAAAAACCCGCCACATTTAGAGATGATTTACTTGCTGAAAATGGTGTTTTCGCAGTGCGAGGTAGAATTCCCAGAGGGTACAAAACTTGGAATTCATTGGTCTAAACATTTTCGTGGACCGGGAAATCTGTGACATCCGCACTTTATGCCCATCACCCCCCAAGTGAAGCAAGCCACTTTACCTTCCACTCTGAAAAGTTCTTTTTATACATCTTATACCCAACTGAGGGTTTCCTGAAATAGGGATACCCCAAATCCAAAGCCTTTAGACCATTTCTAGTATTGAAACCCATGGTGACTTGGGGTACCCAAAAGTGAACAAATCCCCAGAGCTGAGATTGCTGCCCGCCGACCATGAAGGTAAGGCTCGCCTGAACGAAGGTCTAGCTGTGGTGCCACCCAGATATCACTTGGTTTTGAAACCTCATGAATTATCGATATATCTATGAACACAAACCCAGCTGTGAACCTAGTTGTTTTTTTTGTTGTATACAAATCAGCTCAGCTCCGCCCCCTCATTGTAACCTTAAACTACAGTACCTTAAACTACCATAAACTACATTAGTAAATCAGCACGTCACCTTGGACTGGGCTATATTGAGATGTCCAATCTACATTGATCTATGATATCAAAAGAAACCACCTTCGGTTGCTTGGTTTCGAACTGTCGGCATGATGGTTCTACTGGCAATTAAAATGATGTTAAGCATCCATGATAATCTTGCTCGATTCAAGATTAATTAGTACTTTAAAATACTTTCAGTATGACTGTCCAGAGAGGAAAAAGTCTGACGGCCAAGACTGATTAACAGTAATGGCCTTAGGTCAGAAGCATGAATCAGGAACAGATGTGGTGATCTGGCACAGCCCACTGGAGGCGACAAGTTCGCCAGACCACCCGCAAAAAAGGGAAAGAAGACTCAGAGGCAAAGCACAAGCCAGGTTGACGCAAGTGCTGCCGAACCGACGGAAAATTACCGGCTGCATGGCAGAAGGCTTAAAACTGGATGCGGCCCGTGGCGCAAGCCGGGAAAAGTGAAAGCGGCACAAGGCAGCAGGCTAACTCAGACGATCTTGGCCAGCTATTCCGCAGCTGCTTCTTCACTGCGTGATAATCTTGTTCGTGACAGTGGCCACAATCGTGATGCGTTAGATTCATTAGATGGTGATGAAGATTCCGACGAAACACGAGCCTTCACCCTGCACGGGTTGAATGCCCGGTCTTGCACAGTAATGTTGATTTTAATGATTGCGGATTTGTTCATGATCATCGTGACAGATGGCGTTTTTGAAAAAACCATATCCAGAAACTTTGAACATATGTTATCCTATGTATTAAAAGTTGTCATTGTGGGATGTCGCTAAAAATCAGCAACCCACATTGCAAGCTCCTGCGTAGCGGAGGCAACTGCCCCTTGTATATTGCTGAGAACAACAGCGAACAACAACTGGTGGAATGGCAAGTTTGGTCTATCTCAATGATAATGACAAGTTTGTATAGACTGACAACCAATGATAATGATACTACTGATTGCCAACTTTAGCGATATTAATGATAATGGGAAAGAATCACTAAGTAAAGTAAAATGGAATCCACTAAAGTAAAGTGATAATGTACCATTGAATGATCATGGTATGGAATGTGTAAAGAATAACTAAATAACATGAGAAGGAAAAGTTTGAGTGGTGGTGTTAAGAATTGTGATCAGAATATATATATATATATGTATAATATAGCTATAACAAATGTCTGTGATGAGGCACCTGCTCAGCTGCAGGAGTACCCCCTGAGACTGGAGCATCCACCGTGGCGGCACCTGGCGGAAACTCTGCGTGCTTCGGCAAAAAACAAAAGTCTTCAGAAATGTATCCTAATTACTGTATATCCCAATAATTAAAAAACTATGATATGTATTAGGATATAGATATAACTAGGATATAAATAATTATAGTACCCAAAAAAGTCATATAACTGAGATATAATTAGGATATTTTATTGGGATAGGCGATATGGGATAGATATCTCACTCGCAATATGATAGAGTGGATGGGCCGCGAAGTTATGGCCATCAAATAATGGTGCTTAGGATTTTGGAATTCCAAGTGCGTTTTGAAACAATCCCATATGGCCAAAAGACCCGTGGGGTTGGGGAATCTAGAATTTGATCCAGATGTGGCCTCCCGCCAAAATCACCTGGCAACTAACCTTTTCTCACGAGTGGGTAGCAACTTCTGGCTCATGGGGTACCCAAAATGTCGGTGGCAAATTCTGAGGATTTGATTTGGACCTCAACAGCAAAACTTGAAGAATCGGAAGAATTGAGGATACCAACAATCACAAAACCCAGCTTCAGCCGGCCCACCTCTTTGGCCCGCCAGGGCAGCCACCTCCAAGTGTTGGAAGTGATGGCTTTGGGGAAAATTGATGGAAATTATGGGTGGGCATCATCCCCCGTTCATAGAAACTTTTCCAGTACTCCACTGTGCCTGATAAATAGGAATTTGAGAGCACCAGACCGTCGATCAAACTTATTTGAGGAGCAAAAACTGCATTGGTTCATGCACGGTCAAATACCAAAATGTCAAGTGCTTCAGTGACTCAGTTGCTTAGCCATGGCTACAAGCCACTTAGTCGCGTGGCTTTAATGTCCTTTTGGGAAAGATGGGCCGCCTTCGATACCATTTATAATAATTGTTCGCACCTGCATCATTTATCAACATCATTTGGCAGTGTGTCAAAACCTTGTACCCCTGTAGTTCACATCAAAATAGTTGGTAAATGGATGTTCATCCCACTAAAAATGGTATTTTCATAGGTATTGATCCATAGCCATTTATCAACCACCCAATATGATGGGAGGACAGCAGCTTTCAGTGGACATGGCACCTGCTTGCCAATGGCGGGCTCGCAGGTGGAGCAATCGATCAGCAAGGACCCGTTCCCCGCCTCAGGGCTGGCCGTCAGTGATCAGTGGCAGCCATGACATTGGCACGTTGGCACATGGCATCCGACAGTCACTGGTTCAACTTCATGCTTCATTGTTCTTGGTTACAGGTTATGTTCAATTTTTTGTATCAAATCTGAGGTGGGTGTCAGATTGGTCCAAAACATACAAAGTGATCCAAATGTCTATGTTCCTGGGGTCGCCTCAGTGTTGACCCACACCCACGTGCAGATTGGCATCGTACCCCACGCATGTCCGCCTGTGCACCCCCACACCACCATCTGATAGCAGGCCATCTTGCCCGTTATAGACCTGCTACTGTAGACAGCCACCCAAGCGGAATTTTCAACCCTAGGGAGGAAGATGTTCATCAGAAAAATGTAACTATGACCATGACAAACCCTCAAATGGGACATTGGATTCTCAACCATGGTTGCAACCCAAGTATTATCGGGGTCCCAAGTGGTCGGCCACTTGGAGTGAATGTGTTCGTTCTCCATGGTGACCCGAGATACCAATCTGGACCAACAAAAAAATGCACAAACTCAGGAATGTTAAGCCATTCTTACTTGTCACTTATCTCATGGTTGGGTAGAAACTTTGACCATCAATGTGATTAAATCCAATCCTATAAACATCCCTATTTCGAATGGTGTCCCACCCGTTTCCGGGAAGTCATTTGGATGGTTCATGAATTTTGGTTTGCCACACCTATCATTAAAAACCCATGTTCGATGATTAAATCAAAATCCCAATTTTCAATGCTGAAGTACCATGAAGTACCCAGGTTTGCTCCTTAAATGCCGACTCTTCACCCACCAACCCCTGAAAACAGGCGCACCTCCAAGACGTGAGACCCAGCCGGCAGCATGGTCACGACCGTCTTGGCCAGGGCCGCCACAGCCAAGGGAGACCTCTGCTCCCGCTTGGATTGCCAATGGTTCACAAGTGTGTCCTGGAAAAGTGATGAATAAGAAATAGTCACTTTAGAGATCATACAGACATCATCCAAATCCAAGGCCAGCCCATAGCTTTGGCTCATTTTGCACACCCATCCCACCTTTAGGTAGTACCAAGATTTGATCTCCTAAAATTCCTTTCTTTTTCTGCAAATATCTATCATATCTCAGCATCAACTTCAATCCGTCTCCATATTGACTGACCCATACAAAAGGGATTCTCGGAAGATCCCATGTCTGCAGGATGGGGCCCCCCAATTATAAGTTGGTTTATAAACCATTATAATCCCCATTAAATATAGTTATATCTACCATAAACCATCCATATCTGGGCCCCAATTTTGATCCAAAACGCTGCCGGATGTGCCGGGATTTTTTTCGGGTCCCGGGCTCCACAGGTTGACCTCCAGCTGCCGCGAAGCTGTCGAGGTTCGCAGGCGACACATCAAATCCCACCACCTGGCGGCTGAGTTGGTTTCAAAAATTTCTGGAACAGATGAATTACAGAAACCAACTCAGAAACCAACTAAAAAAATACTCAAAAAAAAATCGTGTATTCTTATGAATTCAGATGAATTACAATGAATTATAGATAATTATAGCTAGAATTGACTAAAATCTTGGGGGGTATTCGACAGTGGAAGCAAAATCTGTAATCTTGGAGTTCGGGTGTTCCTGGTTCTGCAGCTTCTCTGCAAACAAGGAATGGTTCAATCAGAACACGGCTTGGTGAAAACCTCGGAAACAATGCAACAAGTATTCGCAGAGGCCAGCATTCCAGCGGTCCGTCATGCCGTACATCGACCTGTCCTGAACCAGCTCGCCCAGACACTGACCTTCGTGAAACTTGCATCGTCTGGACAGAAGGCCCACACCTTACATTCAGCAAAGTCCGCAAGATAGATTGCTCCACCTTCAGTTACGAACAGATCCCCTAGACCCGTATCCTTTTCGGTTGGGAGTTACAGCAGGATTGGACGGATCAGCTGGATTGATGCGAGCAACTTCAGTTTTGTCAGTACAAATGGCATAGATCACCTCTTCCTTGGTTGCAAACATCTTGTACGCGTAGAATGGAAATCCGTTCATCACCAACAGGAATGTCAAGCCCACCAACTTCTGCAGTGTGCGGCGCATGTGGATAAGCACACAAAGCGCTCCATTGGGTGAGCAACATGTTGTGAAATCATTACCAAGATTTGTCAAGCAGCACGTGTGGGGATCCATCTTGGAGACAGACAAGGGACTCATACATCAATTTCCCTAGGAAAAATCGCCATGTTGTGCATGGTCCCTCTGCCTTCGCGATGGACAATTTGTTGTGCGTTGGTTCCCAGCCCGCAAAGCTTCCAACAGAGGACACCGCCGCTTCTTTCTGCATGGCACCTTCGTGGCACCTGAGGGGAGCCGCATGGTGCACTTCTCGTGCTGGAGCTTCAGAGCTTCAGGGAACGGCGCCTCGGTTGAAAGTTTCTGTGGACTTTTGGTTCTCTTTGTTCTCTTCCGACTTCGCAAAGCTTCATCAACTTCTCAGTACAGGTCGCCACCATGTGGGCAGAGCGTGAGACTGCCAAGTCGAAGCAAATTCTCCACACTGCTTCAAGTTTTGAACCAATTCATACATCCCTCATCACTGCTTCCTCTCGAGATACGGCCAGATTTTCTCTTTTCAATATTCGTGGCAGCTGAAGTGCACTAAGCTTTCGGAAGTTTCGATTCAGGATGCAAGTCTCAAACTCTTCCGCGACCTCTTCGCATGCGGCCCTCTCTGCGCATACAGATTTCAAAGCACGGAGGCTATGTGCTTCTTGTGGCACTTGGCAGGTAGGGCACTTGGAGGGTAGCATTGCTGTCCAGGGAGGTACGGAAGCCTGCCTCAATCGCACTTGCTAACTTTGGCAAGTCGTAGGCCTCTGCCAGTCGTAGAAGTTCAAGACCAGCCTCCAGGTTCACCTCATCTTACCCACCATAGAGAGAGATATATATATATATGCATATGTATATACATATATATATATATGCAGTGTGTATATATATATATAGAACCGTTGCCTTCGAAGCAGCGATTTCCACTGGCTGTCCTTGTTGCATTCAGTCTGCTGCCAGAAAGATCCACACAACAACTTCTTGAAAGACATGCAGGCTGCAGATAGCAACCAACGGCGTGAGGGCAATGTTCTGCACCATCACTGCTTTTCAGTACAAGATCACAAAGATGGTCCTCCATCCATTCTCGAAACTGCTGCACGATGCCAGAATGATGCTGAGCCAATCTACATCTTCGGTCGCACGAATCAGAATCCCATGGCTTGATGGGTCTGCAGCTACTTGCAGAAACCTCCAGAAATTTGGCATCATATAAATATCATACATTTACCTCCACACCGTTGTCTGGTCAATATCACTCCTAGAGTTCTGGAATTGTGGGGTGTCTCCTTTTGACCCATAGCCATATGGGCCACATCCCTTGGTGTACAGACCCGCTGCTAGTGGTGATACGTCCATTACGGCAACACTTGAGTGACCATTGCAACTCGTAGTTCAGTGGTCAACAAATTCAACTATTATGTTTAAAATGATATTTGTTTAATTGCGCTCATGTTCGTTGTCATTTTCATTGACAGTAACTTAGTTATATAAAGAATTAAAAAACAATACATATACCTGAGAAGGGGGGAACGAAAGCCAGCATCCCATCTATCCCTATGTTCCCCAATGTTTTTCACCCAGAGACTCTTCACCCAGAAACTCTTCTTGCACATACTTTTCACCCATATACTTTTCACCCAGAGACTCTTCACCCAGAAACTCTTATTGCACATACTTTTCACCCAGAAACTCTTCTTGCACATACTTTTCACCCATATATATACTGTTCACCCAGAGACTCTTCACCCAGAAACTCTTCTTGCACAGACTTTTCACCCAGAAACTCTTCTTGCACATACTTTTCACCCATATACTTTTCACCCAGAGACTCTTCACCCAGAAACCCTTCTTGCACATACTTTTCACCCATAGACCCTTCACCCAGAAACTCTTCTTGCACATATTTTTCAGCCATATACTTTTCACCCAGAGACTCTTCACCCAGAAACTCTTCTTGCACATACTTTTCACCCATATA
>Ga0126342_10022493_pt1 | contig 10403 bp, 3 predicted proteins | sample Cyp1metagenome_FD_92528 | JGI IMG/M metagenome (GOLD analysis project Ga0126342, IMG submission 92528) | Coral microbial communities from Lord Howe Island, Old Settlement Bay, Australia - Cyphastrea 1 metagenome | ecosystem: Host-associated > Invertebrates > Cnidaria > Coral ...
GCTCACCGCCCAATACGGGTAGTGAATGACTTGACGCGGCCACTTCGGTAGCGGTGGTGCACATAAGGTTTGACTGCCACTGCTACCGCTGTGGCATGAACCGAGACTGCAGTCCGCGAGTGTTGCTCGAAACCTAACCAAAAAACACCAAAAACATCTTGGATGATCCGACCAAGCTACGCAATGGCCTCATCTTCATAGCCACCTGAAAGCAGCTACTGGGGTCGACCAAGGCATGAGCGAAATAGCCACGCACCGGCACCTGGCCCAGAATCACGACAAACCATGGGATGGAATGAGGTAAAAAAGAATCTTGCGACTACACCAGGCAATGCTTTGGGGAATATATGGGAATATATAAATCTGATGTATCTTCTTTGCGACAAACGGTGGGCATTAGGTCATTACATTGGACCTGGAAGAGAGCCACGGGAACTCCAAATTTGCTGCGTCCAAATGTAACTGGTGTTGTTATTTACAAGCATAGTCAAGCATTTATATGATCATATATGATCATATATCCATTTTCTGAGGTAAACCCATGAGTCACAAAGCCTACAGTCCAATCCATTTCGCAACGGCACTGGCAGTCACTGCATTTCCGTGAGCCTCATCATCCCAGGCAGCCAGCCAGTTCTTCTGCAAGCGGCAACCTGTCCAGTGGCGTCAGATGCAAAGATGATCGAAGATGATCGAAGATGATCAAAGATCTTAAGCTGTCTTTGGAATTGAAGGTGTCAAGAGACGATTGAAGATGTTAAGCTGTCTTTGGGTTCTTTGGCTACTTGGCACATCTTAGTACTTAAATTGCAGAGACACTTGGGGAAGTCAGCCTAGGCCATGCACACAAGGCCCCCTTCAGCCAACTCCGAGGTTGATGTAGTGCCGTAGCGATAAATGCTGGGGGAACCACCTAGTTCTTGGTATCTGCATCAAAAATGCCAGGAATGGTCATGAGTCATGGAGCATCCCATCATCTTCATTTCTAATCTGCTTGATGGTTCAATCACTTCAGGCCCAAAAAGTCTGCGTCAGATCATCATTCCAGAATGAAAAACCCGAATAGACACTAATCACACCGGAAACCACCAGCCAAATTCATTGGCATATATTATCCCAGGATACCCCATTTGTCTTGATCCAAGGACAGTATATAGATTATATTAGAATCATCTGAAACCCTTTGATGGTTCACCCCTCAGAAATGCTACAACGCTTGCTATCGCCCAGTGGCAAAGCGCAGCCAGGATGGCACACAGCGCGTCCCTCTTCTGCCCCTGCGAAGTTTTCCGCGCCAGCGCCAGGTGACTACTCAGGCGCCGCCGGCGGTCAGTCGCTTCGCCCCTGTGAAAGACGATGAAAGGGTCCAGCAGGGAAGCCTACCCTCGGGTAAACTAAAGTAGCTATGGAAAATGGCCCATTTATAGATGTTTTACCTATTAAAAATGGTGATATATGGTGATGTTCCATAGCAAGCTGTTAGTTTACTGGAGGGTAATCAAACTTGATCAACTGTTGGGTACCTGGTTTGTGGGAGCAGGGCTTGGTGCAGATCCATCGTTTCCCCACACCTGAACTTGAGGACCCGGTAGTTCGAAGCTTGATCTTGTTCTGCGACCGACCTCGAGTATAAATAACGAGTGTTCAAGGATAAAAAAAACAGGTCCCCCAGTTGAGCCAGTTCGATGAAACTGGAGTTGTTGCCAACACTGGATCTGTGAACTCCCATGGGCCATCTTCAACAGTCAAGATCTGTGAAGTAAACCGAGGTCGCGGATAGTGCACACAACTCCAAAAGAGAGGAAAAAACCCAGAGGCACAGTCTCAAATCGCCAGCAAAGAATCACTCCATGTTCTTGGAGAATTGAATGAATTGAATAGACTCCTGTTAGACTCCTGGGGGGAATTGTTTTGGGCACGGTTCGAGCTCCAATCCTTTCCAGGCGACTCCAGCAGCTCCAGCGCAATGCGGTGAAGTTGGCTGTAGATCTTCGTCACTTGCTTCGCACAAAGCTCTCGCGCCAAGGCATAGTCCTCGCCAGGATGTCGGATGGCTCAAGTCTCAGGGGTAACAATTCTGCGACATAGCAAGGGGTCATGGCCACAATACCCTCTGGTTATTTAACATAGCTATTGAAAATGGCCATTGAAATAATAGTTGATTTACCCAGCTACATAGCATGATGATTTTCCAGTTCGCTATGTAAACGTTTACCAGAGGGTATGTCATGTCGTCATAGTCTCCGGACATCATTCCTATGTCATTCCTGTGAACCACCCGGTTCAGGTGACAGCGCACCAGCCCTCTGATTTGGCGACCTGCTTCTCCGTGGTGGTCTTGACATATTCGGAATGCCTGCAAGTTGAAGGGCTGATCCATGGAAGTCAAACATACGGACGTCTAAGGGTCATCTGTCTCACTGGGCATCTTTCAGACTTTGAGATACAGTATGCAATTCAATTGGATTTCTACAATATATCAAAATCATAATATGTTCCCTCTTCATCTTTTTTTCAGATATCCAAAGTTGCCTTTGCACGACCTTCTAAGAGAAAAGCACAGAAACATCCCTGCAAAACTACGACTCACATCTCACATCCACCCGCCAAGTCACAAAGTCTCGTAGAGCTCCAGTGCCTTCTGCACTGTGTCGTTTTCTGCGGTGTGTTCGACTCGTTCGACTCGTTCGACTCGTTCGACGCGTCGGCGAATCACCAGCTTCACGGACTTCACTCCCGGTTTCACTGATCGACCTGTCGGTGCCTTGGCGAATTCCTTCGCCACTTTGACCACTTTGACGACCTTGGCGACTTTTTTGGCCACCTTGGCCACCTTGGCCACCTTGGCCACCTTGGCCACCTTGGCCACCTTGGCCACCTTGGCCACTTTGGCCACCTTGGCCACTTTGGCACATGCCGCCTTCCGGTCGGCGCCAAAGGCCGTGGAGACCCGTAAGGGAGAAGCCACGGGCCGCAAGGGACGCTTCTCACCCGCCATGGCACTTGGGCTGATATCGATCTAGGTGAGCTTTTCTTTAGGACTAGCGGAGGTCACTGACATAGGACCAATGGACCTCACAAGGAAGTTGTTCGCAGTACAAGTTGGCCAGGAATTCAAAAAATCATGTCAAAATATGTCAAAATGATCTCTGAAGTGGCATGTTTTGGCTCATATTCAGTCAGAGACTCATCTTCAGTCAGATCATCCAAGGCCTCATGACCTCTGCCGCACAAGCAGTGCCCTGTTTGTTGCTCCATCTGTCATGCCTGTGCTTGAAGCTCATTCGGCATGCAGGCGAAAAATCCAAATATGGCTCCAAAGGTCAGAATGTTGCGATAATTCTTGGTGCCGCAATGGTCTGGCAATCCAACTGATGTGGTTCAAGCATGAGTGTGTTTCAGAATATCATATAGAAGACATGACATCATATCTAAACATCATATCTAAAATCTAAACATCATATCTCAACATGAAGAACTGGATACCGTAGTAGCCAGGCGCCTGGGACAGGTGATCCCAGTGGTCCCAATCCCATTCAGACATGCGGTCCCGGTTCCTGCGCCGACTTGCCGATGACTCCAGGAGTCATGGCAAATTGGTACAAGTCGTGAGGCCCCCGTTCGATATCCCAAGATATCTAAGTTGGTGCGTTTATAACTCCAATGTCACTATGGTTTATGGTACTTCTAACGAACTAGTTACTGGGGCGAATCTAAACCAACGTTCACATCACTGGGGGGCCTCACATTGTATGGAATTGGCATGGGAACCTGGTCCAAATGCTGAGACTTGGTAGAAACTTTGACAATTTGTCGACTGTCCTTAGGAGAAACTCCAAGCGGCTGTCATCCTTGGCGAGTCTTGGAGACTTCAAAACCAATGATGAGGGGAACCACGGGGTTTTTTAGGGGAAATAATGGGAAATACTTGGAACAGCTTAGAAAACCAGCACAATCACCAACTTCAATTCCAAGAGTTTTCCCATCAAAGAGTCCCAAGATTACCCTGCATTGCCTAGCAGTGACATCCCACAATTTCATTGCAACATTCCCAATGGTTATACTGTCAAGACATGGCCATGGCAAATCACAAATGAAGCCCCGAAATCCAATCGTTGAACATCCTTTCTGGATCTTTCTGGTATACCCAAGTTCATATCCCAGAAAAATATATATATATGTACACATATAACTTATTGTAAATCATAAATCGAGTTTCAGTAGCTTCAACATGCTTTAACCACTTCCAGTGGCGGTTTTTAGTTCTCCAGGATCCCCCACATGACAGGTGCCGGCCGCAGCACGAGCGCGCAACACTTGCCGCAGCTCAGCGTCCCAAAAGCTCCTGCAAAAATCTCTGAAAAAACGGCGATTAATGGTGATTAATGGTGGTTAATGATGATTAATAACGGCGATTAATGGTGATTAATGATGATTTCACTTACCTTCTGGTAATTTAACATAGCGAACTGGAAAATCACCATGCATTTTTAATGGGTAAATCCACTATTTCGACTGGGCCATTTTCAATGGCTATTTGCCAGAGGATAAATTGGATAAATTGGATAAATTGATGGTAAAATGTGGTAAACAGATGCAACACCATCATGGGATTCTTCTGGGATTCTTGTGGGCGAATCCCCCCATCCACATCATCCACATCTTAATTCTTGGTGAAAGGGAAATGTTGCATATACATATACATATGTATTTATGTGTATATATATGAGTATATAAATCTATATGTATATATATATAATATGGATCAAATGATCAAGTGCCTATCTGTGGTCTACGTCCTATTGATCCTATTGAAGATTGTGAAGGATAGACATGATAGAAGGACAACCACCAACAATCCATCACGAGAACCATGAACAATCCACCATGCTTAGATCTTCGTATGAAAGAGCTTCTGAAGAATTGGGGTCCTCATTAATTCAATGTATGATAATGTATGTATGAATGTATATATATATAGCTCATATGCGTTGCTCCATGTTGATCGAGATATACAGGCATTTGTTTTGTAGGGTCCTCGGGTTCGGGAAACATCCAGGTGATGTATGTCTGAATCGCCAAGACCTGAAATATGAGCGACGTTTTGGCATGTTTTGGCTAATGGCCCAGCCTCTGCATCATGGCATACTGCACAGCAGTAGTGTGCAGACCTCCGGCGCTCTCGAGTTGAGAAAACATCTTAACATCGTGCCTGAACTCTGCACAACACGAGCAATTAACACCGGGGTCTCCTGATCATTCTATGCCCAAAGAACGATCCTCCCTGGAAAATCTGGAAAGGATTCTGCGATCCAGCTTCGAAGCAAGTGCCATGGCTGAGCACCCGAGCTGTCACAAACTGAGCTGGACCTGAGTAAAAATGCGAAATAAATGGTGAATCCACGTTGGGGATTGCAGAACTCTGTTGCAGGGAATAATGCACCTCACCTGCGTATTTCTGATGTTTCTGCTCCATAATAAAAAACATCGCAAGGTAGTTGTGATCAATCTTGGAATCTTGGAAGCAAATCTTCTCGCAAAAGAAACTTACCAGCACGTATCAACAAGCATTTCAGCGCAAACCAGGCATCGTGATGGCACATGCTGAAACAACAGGATGGAGAGAACCCGTCACTGGAACCCGATCCTTTTTCTCCCCCAAGACCCCGCGGTGTACAGCGCAAGCTTCGCCTCGAAATGCTCCTACTCAGTAATGACCGCTGAAGGAGGCGGTAGAATCTCTGTTTTCTTCCCCTGGATAGATCAGTGAAAGAGGGCTGCGAAGTCATCAGCAATTGACTTTAAATTGGGAGCAATTTTGTATGCAGATGCAGCAACTATGGGATGCTCTAGGATGCTGCCTCCAAGCTATCGGTCATTACTCAGCCCAAAAAAAACTACAAGCAGCCGCTCAGTCCCTTGGAAGCTGCGATCCACTGCGCCAGGGCCTATGCCATGGCTGCCATGGCCATGGGGCGTCGATATGCCACTGGCCGTGACAAGATGTCCTCTTCAGGTGACCCGCTGAGTGTCGCAGTGGTGCTGGGTGTCTTTGCTGGAGTGGAGAGGCTGAGGTTCAAGGAAGACACCTGATATCCAGGGTATCCAGGACTTGCGGGAGCCTTTTTTGGAGCGAAGCTTTCCACCTTACTCAGCAACTCTGACAAGGCTGGGCTCGTCTTGGAGAAGTCTGTTTGAAGCGTTGAATTTGGGGTGGGCATGGCCTTCAGCTCTCTCTCAGTGAGCTGACGATTCAGGTACTCAATGACCTCCTGATTGGACTTGATGACATCCTGAGCCTCGAGCAACTTTCGCTTCATCTCTTCTAAATCTTCCTGCAACTTCTCCTCTCTGGCCTTCCCTCGCAACAACTCGTTGTCCCGCTCCTCGAGTTGATGTCGGTTCACTTGACCCTCCCTCTCTAGCTCATGTCTGGCCCTCTCAAACTGGGCCAGCTCAGTTGCTCGTTGTCGCAACTTGGCCTTGCTTTCCTTTGAAGCTTGGTGCAAGCTCTGAATGATGCGATTGCCCTTGACAATCTCTTGGCTGGAGAGGTTAAACTTTTCTTCCAGAGTTTGCACCTGCTTCTTCAGTGCACCGACATTTTCCTCCAACATTCGGCGTTGGTTCACAGCCTCCTCAATCTGAATAGCTTGACTCGCAGCATGCTGCTCCCTCACTGCCAATTGTTCTCTGGTGGAAGCCAGTTGGACCTTCAACTCCGTCAACTCTCTTTCATGACGGAACTTTTGTTCTTCCAACTGCTTCAAGTGTTTTTTCAACTCGCTGGATTCAGCAGTTGCATCTTTCAGCTCCTTTTCAGCTTCCAATAACCGATGTTGACAGCTCTCCCCTGTGGCTGTCAGTGATTGGCGAGCCCGTTGGAGTTCCTCTGCAGAGGCTTCCGCACGTTCGGCGCGTTCGACAGCTGCGGTCAGCGCCGCCTTTTGCCGAGCCTCGGCCGAGGCCTTGTCCTCAACATGTTGACGTTGAAGGTCGGCGAAGGCACGGGCATGCTCATCCTTTAAAGTATTCACTTCCCTCAAATGGGTTGTCTGCAAGGAGTTTTCCAGATGGCTACGCTCATCTGCCACCACTCGGGCACGTGCTGTCAGCTCATCCACCTGTTTCTTGCTGTTCTGCAAAGCTTCACCATATTCTCCCAGCCGCCGCTCTGCCCCTTGCAATTCTGCACGGCACAGACGCAGCTTTTTGGCCAAGTGCTTCTTCACCACCTCGTCTGAACCTTGCCTCAAGCGCAAATCGATGTGGATGAGCTCCCGGAAATTGGTGGACTCCACGATATTCAGCCGACTCTCCCCAGCAGCAGTGCATTCCAAGGACGCAATCATCTTGGAATTGGCTCCTTGCGGTGCCTCACAGCATCTTCGAAGGAGGTCCGCCAGTTGTTCTGGAAACGATTGAAAATCCACCAGCAAGCGCTGCTCCGACCTCAAAGCATGAAAGTCACTCTCCCCAAGAGCAAGGCTGTGGTAGAAGAGCAAATCTTTCGCATCTGTGAGCTCCAGAAGAAGGCTTCGTGGATGTGCTGGATTGTCTGCCCAAAGGCGGATTGTCAACTGCGCCGTGTAGTGGTCGCGTCCGATGGGTTTGATCAACACGGCCACCTCCTCTGCAAAGGTATGTGGAGTCTCCTCATCTTCCAACTCAGCTCGCATGGCCACCGGTACCGGTTATGGCTGTGGCAGCCGATTTGTTTCAGTGAGAACCTTCTCACTGAGCGGCAAGGTATTTTACTTAAATCAAATAGAATGTGGTGTCCTGAGACTTTGCATTGACTACTGTTTGCTTGGTGCTTAAGATGAAATGAAATCAGCCGCTGTCAGGGACTTTCCAGAGCCTAAACCATATTGTTTCGGGTCTGTCTGGCTATATACTTGAAAGACCTTTTTTGCGTGCGCAAACCTTCTTGATCCAAATTTTACCAAATACAAATGGCTCACAACTCTGCAATGCTCCGATGAAGCTGCTCAATTGCTCATGATCTGAATCTAAGAAAGTCTTCCGGAATCCGTTTTGCCCCACCTCGTAGTACCAGGGCCTACTGAACCCCTTTCTGACCTGGCACTGAAGCTGGATTCAACTACAAGTTCAATGGAAAAAGAGGTATATAGTGTTGTGACTTGCCTGAACAGTAAACTCATTAAACCTCTTAACTTTGCTTCTGTCAAAACACAGAACATAGGGCGTCCTAAAAAACACGAGATGTCCTTCCTTCCTGGTTGTGCTGTGTTTCGCTGCGTAACAACACCATTTGGAGTCTTCCAGGTGTTCGAAGTTTTTACCAATTTCAATCGACAGAACTCCATATCTTTCGACCCGCAAAAATGCCAACTTCCATCACTTCAGTCTGGTTTGAACCTTTCATCTAGCAAGCAGTCGAAGTCCGTCAGACTGGACTTGGCCAAGAAATGCAGTGGCTCCTGTGCTGGGGCCTATGGTAGGCTTGCTGTGACGTTGATGCCAAAGGGTGCCATGGCGACTTTGTGACGACTATTGGATCCACCACATATCTGCCATATCGACGCCGTCCTCTGGAGGTTCCAGCCTGTGGTGACATAAGCAAGTCGTGGAATGAAGGTACCCAAGATAGACCCACTATTGAGGATGCAAAAAAAATTGAAGACAAGTTTTCAAAAAAGGTTCCACTACTGACTCTCTAACTCACTAGCTGCCGCTTGCTAATTCAACAGTGAGACATTAATTCACCAACTCTGCAACCCACTCACTATCACTGACTTCAACTCACTCACAAACTCTCAAACCCACTCACTCGCTCGACAGCTACTCTTTCCCGCAGAAACGGCAAAATATCGATCACATCCCTTCAGCCAATCAAACAACCAAGCAATCAGTCCAGCAATTCTTCAAGCAATCAACCAACCAGTCAGTCAATCGACTAATCCATGAGTCCACCAATCACACCTAGTTTTCTTTGGAAACTCCCGCGGCTCCCTGGGGTCTGGTTTAAAGGTACAGAGACTATCTGAGACTAAGCCACCCGATTTCCACTGGTGGGAACCATCAGGACTTATCGACTTATCCACGGTGCCACCCAGGCACCCTTTCTGCTCTTGCACCTCCTGCTGGATGGCCATCGCTTTCAAACGAAACCGTTGGCAAAGAGAAATGAACTGTAGCAGCAACATCCCCGATCGTACTCATACATCCCCAATGCATCTTCTCCCTCATTAGCCTGTTCTTTAGCCTGCATCACCCATCAGAACTGATTGTAATTAAGGCCATCTCGGGGCATAATTCCATCTCATGTTGCGGTTTCCTGCCTCTCGGTCTGCTTCCATCTTCCTTAGGTGCCGGCACTAGTTGATCAAAAAGGGATTGGCGGGTCATGTTTGCTATTGGTTGCACAGAAGTTGCTGTTTGCTTTGGCAGTGCTGCTGCTTTCAATTTGTTTCCGACAAGCAACAACCTTCCTTGAATTTCAGTGCTTAGAACGTGTCAATAAGGGAGCGAGAGAGAGAGAGAGAGAAAGACAGAAAGACAGAAAGACAGAAAGACAGAAAGACAGAAAGACAGAAAGACACAAAACACAAAGACAGAAAGACAGAAAGACAGAAAGACAGAAAGACAGAAAGAAAGAAAGAAAAACAGAAAGACAGAAAGACAGAAAGACAGAAAGACAGAAAGACAGAAAGACAGAAAGACAGAAAGACACAAAGACAGAAAGGCAGAAAGAAAGAAAGAAAGACAGAAAGAAAGAAAGACAGAAAGACACAAAGACACAAAGACAGAAAGACAGAAAGACAGAAAGAAAGAAAGACAGAAAGACAGAAAGACAGAAAGAAAGAAAGACAGAAAGACAGAAAGACACAAAGACACAAAGACACAAAGACACAAAGACACAAAGACACAAAGACAGAAAGAAAGAAAGACAGAAAGACAGAAAGACAGAAAGACAGAAAGACAGAAAGACAGAAAGACACAAAGACACAAAGACACAAAGACACAAAGACAGAAAGACAGAAAGACACAAAGACAGAAAAACACAAAGACACAAAGACACAAAGGCAGAAAGACAGAAAGACACAAAGACAGAAAGACAGAAAGACAGAAAGACACAAAGACACAAAGACACAAAGACACAAAGACAGAAAGAAAGAAAGAAAGAAAGACAGAAAGACAGAAAGACACAAAGACACAAAGACACAAAGACACAAAGACACAAAGACACAAAGACAGAAAGACAGAAAGACAGAAAGAAAGAAAGACACAAAGACACAAAGACACAAAGACACAAAGACACAAAGACACAAAGACAGAAAGACAGAAAGACAGAAAGACACAAAGACACAAAGACACAAAGACACAAAGACACAAAGACAGAAAGACAGAGAGAAAGAAAGACAGAAAGACAGAAAGAC
>Ga0126342_10022494_pt1 | contig 10403 bp, 9 predicted proteins | sample Cyp1metagenome_FD_92528 | JGI IMG/M metagenome (GOLD analysis project Ga0126342, IMG submission 92528) | Coral microbial communities from Lord Howe Island, Old Settlement Bay, Australia - Cyphastrea 1 metagenome | ecosystem: Host-associated > Invertebrates > Cnidaria > Coral ...
ACGATGTTTAAGTAAAGATCTTACGTCGATTTCGTGCAGAGCACAGCTGGCCACATCCCAAGATTTTCAAGAAAAGGCGTGCTGTGTGCCGTCTTGCTTTTGGGTTCTCTGGCCCACCTTGTTTTTTTGGGGGGTTATGACTCGGTTATGACAGTAAATCATGAGGTGCTTTCAGTTCATCCATTTTTTGTGGCAAGATGGCATTGTATACACTGCTTTGCTGCAGTGTGACCTTGATGCAAAGGTACGCTCCAGTAGCGCAGTGTCTTTGAGCAATGCCGGAATTTCCCTCAGAAATGCGGTTTCTCGCCTGGTACTAGCACTTGCGCCGGTTTTTCAAGCAAGTTGTCCAGGGACGAAACCAAATTTTGAGTTTAACTTTGACAATCCAAGTGATGGATATGATATCAGTTCCTAGTCGTGTTCAAACAAACTTGTAGATGATGACCGAAGCTATCCATCGCTGTATGCGTGACACGTCATGACACCCTGAGGCTGACATGATGTGTGATGGCTCTTGGGAAGATGTTCAAGGAGAACTAGAAGGAGCTGCGGCTTCCTGCGAACCGTATCTGCCAGCCAATTGTTGGCAAGGTCTTATCAACCTTTTCGGCTACTATGAGGCGGTGCCAGAGTGCGAATGGTCCTCAGCGCGCAGTTCCTTAGGAAGTTTGGCCACTGCATTGGAACGCGTGGAGAAGGATCTCTTTGCATCCATCAGGTGTGCGGAGAGCAAAAACCTATCAGAATCCATCAGTGCTTGAATGCTGTCAACATATTTCCGAGTTTTCAAGTTGGGTATGCATGCAGGTGCATGCGCGTACAATCAAGACACTTCGTATAGATGTACGGTGAGCGTTCGGTTTTGGTGCATTGAATCCAACCATGCCCGAGACTCTCCGGATCATGTCTCGGTGCGCGAGCTCCCCTTCTCTCTGTCCCTCTTTACATGACACACACACACATACCACCTATATTTGCACATTTCTTGCCTTTGCCAGAAGTTTTGTCGTCAGGTTCGCGGATCAGGATTACATTGCAGAAACCAAACTTTACTACGACACTGTACTTGGAAAACTGCGCAGAGCCGGAGACCTGTTCATGCCAGGCAGATGGGTCCACATCTGACCAACTCTGAATCCGGAAACAAGCACTGTAAGGTCTGTAAGCTTTGATATGCGTTGATAAAAGAGGTACGGAATGGACATTCATTTTGGTACAGATTCCGGAAAAAACTCTTCAAGAGCATCCTGTGCTGTGTTCGTTTCTCACACGCTGTTGACGCGCAGACCCGGGCAAGGCAGCTTCTACCTACCGCCTGATCCACGTAGCGATGACATTAGAAGAGCAGATGCTGCACCTGGGAGACTCGAGGAGCGCTTCTTTGGTGGTTCGCGAAAGAGGCTCGGGTGGAACGGTTGAACTTCACAAAGAGTGTGAAACTGACATGAAACATATGAAACATATGAAACTGAATGGGAAAGTGGTCTAAGGGCATGTTGCAAGTTGATTGAGCTGATATAAGCTGATATTGTAGTTGGAGGGCAATTCTGTGTGATTGGTGAGCGGCTTTCTTATACAATGTGTCGTGTCAAACACTTGAACTGTCTGGACTCCTTGACTGACGGCCAACACGGACAGGTTTGAGGAATGGCAAGCAGGCACACAAGATCCATCCCTGAATCCCGATGGCTGCCGCGACAGAGCATGGCAAGACGCTCGTGCAATGGGGCAGGAGGCTGTGGATTTGCTGCTTGAGGTTGAAAAGGAGCTGGTGCCTTGACTTGATTTGAAAAAGATGCAACGTGAGAGAGAGGGAGAGAGGGAGAGAGGGAGAGAGGGAGAGAGGGAGAGAGGGAGAGAGGGAGAGAGGGAGGGAGACTCGGATATTTCGATCAGAAGTAAACCTCTTCTGGTGGTCTTGGAATTTTCTGTCTCGCTCACATTGTACTCACTGAGGAAGACGAGGAAGACCTGCGAAAACGTGGCCGTGTGCTGCGCAAGCTGCTGGTGAAGTTGCACCCGGACCAGAACCGGGGTCGGGAGAAGGTGTGGGCACCAAGGAGTCGTTGCCGAATTAGCCGAGCAAGTTGCAGGAGATCATAGGAGATCTACTAAGGTCTAAGAAACATCAGATTTTGTAGATATTTTAGGTTCTTGTTATCTGGATTATAGTTATTGTAAATATGTCAAGATTTTACGAAGATAGGTTGCATTGACTGAACTAATGTTGATCATGGTTCGCCCAGTTCATGGATGACGGATGAAAATTGGTGTTTGATCGGCCAGTTCTCAGGTCACTGCGCCTGTCTTCGAGTATGTACAGGCATTGAGAGCATCAGACATCTAATTGCTGATCTCAGAAATTCATTTCTGGAAGTCCTGAATGGATCCTTCAGTCTGTAGAGTGCATGGCTTGAGTTGGGCAAAGGCATCATAGCCAGTGCTCGAAATCTCTGCGTCGATTTTCCACCATTTTCGCTCAAGAGACTGGCAGATCGTTCGGACCGTCGCTAAAGCTATGGTTCTTCAGTTCTTCATTATTTTTGTTCTGGTGTTCCCAGCGGTTCGCCTTGAGCTAAAGCCCCTTTACGACTGCACAGGCTGAATTTTCATCCAGCCTCTCAGGACAGAAGTGTCACTTAGCCATACTCAGCCTTAGACCAAAGGAGCACAGATTGGAAAAAAGCCGCTGCAAGAGCTGTCAGATGGCAGCGAAATCCATTTGCAGAAAGATAATATAATTCTGTATCCAGTGTATATCCATAAATACATGTAAAATCATGTAAAGACGTATAGTTACTATACTATACATATCTACATAAAACATCATATAACTTATAACCATACAACATCATAAAACTAGCTTCTTATTATAATGTACGCAGTGTCGAAGGCAATTCTAGACACCATTTTTGGGCAGTTTCCCAGTGCGCTGATCAAAGCGGGCCAGGCTACCGTACAAGAAGCATCCTGGCCATTCCCATCATGTCAGAGGAAAACTCTCACGTCGTTGGTGTCATACAGATGATCAACAAGGCCTGTGGCATTGGTCAATGTTCAGGTAAATAGGCATTGAGGTGGTACTGTACGGTGCAGGTTTGTGGTTCAACCACATGTTTATTTGACCTTCTTTCGCAATTCACCGCGAAAGACTGATCTGATCATACCCACAGTCTTAGGATGGTTCAAAACCACCGGAAGTGAACCCGTGATCAAAGAAGCAAAATATCAATAAGAATCCTGGTTTGACAACCAAGAGAGAGATAGAGAGAGAGAGAGAGAGAAAGATGGTTTGACTTTACATATGATTTTACCAATGGCATTGGAGGCCTCCACTTTCGATACATCAAGTCAGACGTGTGATGACGTGTACCTCTAATCTAAACTGTCGTCGCTGGATGTCTTGATGAAAAGACCAGTTCAAATAGAGGATGTTGAACCGTCGTCGCTCGTAAACCTCACAGGGCCTGGCCTCCAAGAATTACACTGTTAGACCTGCACGGCTGCACGGTAGGTCTCATATGATGGCCAGCCAGAGCATTTTGACGAAGAAGATGTGGAGATCATGCAGCTGTTTGCATCTTTTGTTGGTCCAAAACTGACCCTCGACGGCATTGGGCATCAAGTCATTGAAAGTCTTCAACTAGAAGATCCAGAAACGACAAAGAGCGCTCAGTCCTTCAATGATTTGTGCACAGTTGTTTGCACGGCTTGCAGTCTGAGGACTTCTTCGATGCTATCGGTTCTTGTCTTACTAGTAGATTCAAGTAAATGCAGATGGCGACAGAAGTTTTGTCCCTTTGGTTTCGGACCTCCTTGACCAAGGCAAAAAAAAGCAGCAAGCGGGACGTGTCCGAGGGCCAAATGGCCCTTGGTACTGCCAAGTTCCCTGCTTTCTCTCATGGCAATCTTTCATTGTTTTCCAAAAAATTGTTTGAAATTTGAAGTGATAGGAAGTGGTTCCTACAAGCTGCTAGACGTTAGATGGCGCTGGAGCCAGAGAGAGAGAGAGAGAGAGATACAGCATACAGGGGATGCTGCCTATGTGTTCTAAGGCTTCCTCCATCTCCAAGCACGAAGAGTGCAACAAATCTTGGATCCTTTGCAGAGGGTGATGAGGAGGATGACTGAGGATGAAGGACACAAGCTTTGCCGCCTTAGAAGCCTTAGCCCGGGCCTTTCGCAGAGCTTGCACATGCTAAAAGATAGAAAACCATGCAAAACCAACTTGCAAAACCAACGGTATAGCCAGGCACCCAGGAAAATAAGATCAGTAAACTCGTTAAGGTTGGTGAAGACAACCTGATTTTTTTTTCAAAGGCTCCCTTGTTGGTGTGGGAAATTAGTAGCTCGATCTCTTGGATCTGGGGCAAAGCCTCGATCTCCCTGTATCATCTAGGTGTCACGGTCTCACCGCGTGGAAAAAAACGACCTTGGGATGGTGGGATCCAAGAAGTGACAAGTGGTCACTGTGGTCACTGACAGTGGCAGGGAAACCAGGTGATTTGATGTTCCAGGAACAGGAATGCAGGAAGACATGGGGCTGACATAGGGCTTACCACGTCTTGGTTGAAGCTTCACCCTGTGAGACCTGTGAGATTCAAGGAGAACTTTGCTCGCTTCTACACGGCCGGGGTGGTGATGGCTTTCGAGCACCTCCACGGAATCTTGTTGAAAGAAAGTCATAGAAAGTCAATAGATTCAATAGTCTGTGTTTGCATGTTACTCGATGTGGGTAAGGATGTAAGAATGTACTGAGCATGGCAGAACCATGATGCTCTCAGGAAAGAAGATCCTCTACAGAGACTTGAAGCCGGAGCGAAGCCTTCAACTGCAGTCTGGTCCAGATCACAAGCCAAACGGTTTTTGCTGAGCAGATGGCCATAAAAAGAAAGGATATGTAACATGATATGTAGCAGTACTGTCCCAGAGTACATAGCAGTTCTAAATTCTCAGAGGCCTTTCCCAGTCCTGTCGAGTGTTTGGCTCGAATCTCAACCCAACAAAGGGCAGATGCGTCATGGCATTGGCAGGGCTGAGCGAGGAGCTCGCCTACAAGCTCCGTACAGCCCAACCAAAGGCGAAACAAAAGGCTAAGAAGATTGATGCCTATAGTCAAGTGCAACTGGATTCTGAGGTCACTGACCAACAGCTCATAGCACGGCTGGCCAGCTTGGCTCCTTTGATCCATGCTTCTACTGTCGCTTGCAAGAGTCTACAGCAGCTGGGGGAGGGCTTTCAACGTAGCACCAGGAGTATCGGAGCTGATGCTGTTTTCCTGAGGCAGCTGGAAGACAAAGATCCGCCCATGGCTGCAGCCAGCAAGGGTATGATCGATGCCTTTGGTGACTTTGGCGACCTGTTCTTGGAGCTCTCAAAGCAGCTTCGAAAAGATATTCTGTCACCCATGGAGGCCATTCAAAACAATTTGAAGGAGGCTTGTATGGACGAACGGATTCAGATCAAAGAACTGGAGCAGCAAGAAACCCTTTGTTCTCAAGCAGTTCAGGAGATTAGCCGCCGAAAAGAAAAAGCCAACGCGGAGCTCCAAGCAGCTGCGAAGGCTGAAGGTAGGAAGGGCTGGTTCCGGTCGACTGGTAGCAGCGCTCGGGTGGAAGAGATTGCTGCCATGCAAACTGCTATAGTGGAGGAACTTGCCTCCAAAATTGATCAGGAAGCTGCAGTGAGGCGCAGAAAGGAGCAATGCCTCCAGGGCTTCAAAACTGCTTTGCAGCAATTGGACAAGACCTGCGTGAGTCATTTGGAGAAGCTCTCCGAAGATCTCAACTCAATGTGGATAAAGGTAGGACAGCGCGTTGAGAGCATTGGGGGAACATGGAAAGGTCCCAGTCCTGCCAACCGGGTTCTCCGACCTTATCTGCCTCCACATCGGGCAGGAGCTGCTGTTGCCGATCAAGCATCCCGTCAAACATCACCCAGTACAGGCAGAGGGATTGCGACTGACATGACCACCAACAGGATAGAGTTGCAGGAAGTGTCGTCACATGCTTCACCCAAGGCATCGTCTGCCACCAGAGAGTCGAGTGAAAGTGACCTCCAAGCTGATGTGGAGGAGACTGAAAGATCTGAAAGCAAAGAACACTTTCACATCTACGTGGCTCCTGCCGAGAGCCTGGCACCCATCAGCGTCACGTCTCCGACGGCAGAGGCCGACCGCGCAGACCGCGCAGACCGCCTGGACCGCGTGGACCGCGTGGACCGCGTGGACCGGCCGGAGGAGCTGAAGGTGAAGGAACCGAAGGAACCGAAGGAACCGAAGGAACTGAAGGAACCGAAGGAACCGAAGGAACCGAAGGAACCGAAGGCCTCGATGTCGACGCCACAGACGCTACAGTTTGGTGAGCACGTGCGCAAGCTGGGCTTTGAGGTCCGGAGCCAGAACTCATTGGGATCGTTGGGGGGGATTGCACCAAAAGATTTTCCAGCACATGTCGCTGTGGCCGAGATAGTCACATCTGTAGGCAAAACGCTCGAAACAATGTAGGTAGTGAAGGAGCTGGCTGTGTTTCCAAAGGCCGATATAGACAAGAGTTAAGACAGTTAAGGGATCTCGGAGTGACTAGAGCCAAACCATGGCAGGTGCTGTGGGAGTCTGAGCGACCCTCTGTGGGTGTTGTCAATCCAAGTGGCGAAGCCGAGAGACTGGGCATTTCAACTGGCAGCGTTCTTCGGCAAAATCCTAGCTTCAAGCCCAAACAGCATGCTGGCCATCCTCAGAAAACTGAGACCAGTTCAATCAATGCGAATTAAGAAATTGATATAATTTGTGGAAACTTGTTGAATCAACTGTTGAATTGTGTTCTTCATCATACTGTCATACTGAGTCACAATACGGTACAAGTTGTACCAGGCTTCAGCATCTTCCAGCTGAGGTTCTCCTGGAGATCAATGGTGCTCCGACTTTGGGTCGTCCAAGGGATGAATTGATGCCGCTGCTGAAGCTCAGGCCGTTGGAGCTGCGAGTCTTGCCGCCGAAGCCGTCGGAGCAGAACTGAAGGGCTGCAGGGCTGCACGAAGATCACGAAGCTGGTTGTGGAATGTTGTGGAATGTTGTGGATGGTGTTGTGGTTGGTGTTGTGGTTGGTGGATGGTTGGTGGATTTTTGTGGTGCAACCATGTACGGCACTGCAGAGCGAAGCGGGGAACACGAGGAACTCACCTCGGAAGCTCCGCTTGTCGTTTGAGGCTAGCTCATACGCCCCTTTGAACCGCTCTGTATAACGCGCAGGGAGCGGCAATCCTCTTTGCTTTTATTGTTGAATTCAGCGGCTAGAATGTCCAAAGATGGCCGACAATTCGCTGCCATTTGGATGCAGTGCGGCAATGAACTGATGAAGAGCATCATGTATCTGGCCCAGTCATGAACAGAGAGCTGGGCTGAATGAGGAAGTTGAAATCGCATTGCTCCGGAGTGTATCATGCTCTCCTGCCACTGGTGAGTAGCCACTCTTGCTTTCACAGTGCCTGGTGTTGCTGCTAGTGCTGCAGGCGGATGCAGTAGATTACCATACAGATCCAGACGCTAATAGAGATCAGAGACACATGGACCCACCCCAGCTCTCGCGGAGGGTGTCTTTCCGTGAGGAGAACCTCTTGCTCGATAACAAGGGCAATGTGAAGCTAACTGACATGGGTCTTGCGAAGGCCGCAAAACTGTTTGCAGTTTCACATCACACATAGATTCACATAGGACAACATGGTTTGGTCACTGGGTATATAATACAAGGCTGAAGATTCCAGAGCACTCGTCCCTCATGAGGTCTGCATTTTCTTTGGGCAATTTCACTTTTCAATACCGCAGGTTTGCATTGGCAAAGCGTATACCGCTTGTGGAACGCCCGACTACTTCGCACCCGAGTTGATCGCTTCCACAGGTGAGATAAACCCTGTTGACAGAACCGATCAGAACCACTGGCTGTGGGATGCTGTGGGATGCTGTGGGATGCTGAGGCCATAACCTCGCCGTTGACTGGTGGACCTTGGGTATTTTTACCTTTGAGCTGCTGAGCAGAGCTGGCCAGTTTAGCTGCTTAGCCGGCTTAGGATGATGCAGGATGATGCAGGACCTACCTCCAACAATGTTAACATGCTTTTAGTATCTTTTGGTATCTTTTGGTTATCTTTGGTTCATCTCCGGAGCTCAGAACTTCCTCATTCCCTGCATAGCAGGTGGCCATCCGCCCTTCGAATCCTCATACCCGATGCAGTAAGAATCTGAGAATGCGTCGGTGCATACTTTAGTGCAGTTGGTCGGTCTAATTTCGACACAAGAAGGTGTGAAACTAGGTACATGTGCAAATGTGCATGCATGATGTGCACGCACACACACACACATGAATATATATATATATACACACACATATATATATATATATATATTATATTATATATTATAGTATATTATACTATATTATATTATATTATGTTGTATTATATTATATTATATTATGTTATATTATGTTATATTATATTAAATTATCTCATATTTTATTATATTAAATTATATCATATCATATTATATTTATATTATATCATATTATTATCATATTATGTGTATATATATATATACACACGCACATATTATATATACATAACTATAGTTTGATAATGTGTATATATAATCATAATAAATACTATTAAGTATAATATATTATTTTGAATGGATATCGATTTGTATCCTTTTGACAGCATCTGTAGTGGTATTTGACCAGAGGCCACGTCAGGGAGCGCAAGAACTGCCAAGGACCTATCAGAAGATCATGCGAGGCATTAACAAGGTGGGCCAAGACATGGTCGTTTTGGTTCTGAGAGTCCTGGTTCTGCTGGTTCTGCTGGTTCTGGTTACCTTGGTGATCCCACCTGCAGGTTGCATTTCCTCCAAAGTGCAAAGGATCTGCGGAGGACTGGCTGAGGAAGTCCTGTGACGGATCCTTTTCTCCACTGTCCTGAAACGGCTTATCAGTTCAGGTTCCCAGAATCTATCAAACATGTACAACATCCACATTTTTTTCGAAAAACAACTATTGCATTCTTATCTATTGTTTGTGGACGCAGCTCTGCACAGATGAGCCACGACTGAACTATTCGTAGCAGGACTTAATCAAGGCTTTGTGCAAGTCGGAGCCGTCTGAACGGTTGCCGCTGAAGAAAGGTGGGACCAGAAATCTCAAAACGCTGCTCGGCAGCAAAATCGTTAGAGATATCTTGGAGATCCTCTCGAGTTCCTCTGAGTGTGCTTGGCTGGTTCTGATTCACCCCATCTTTGCCTTGCTGAATGACTTGCAACCAAGGCACCCGTTCTACAAGAACTTTGATTGGGAAGCCCTCCAAACCTTGAAGTGGTAGCCTGAAATGGAATTGCAAGACAGTCCAGCTGAAATTCAGTCTTTGTGGAAGGAGCGCTTGTCAGCAAAGCCTTTGGTGTTGAGCTATGGCAGTCACATGTGCTGTATGAAAAGCTACGGCTTGCACCCCTCATTCCTGAAGGCATTTTGCTCTCAGCCCAGCCTGCGTCAAAGCCATGACCAGAAAGAAGACGGGCGGAGGTTTGGGAAACTCCCTCACCAATGACCGAAGAAAACGAGGGGCACAACAAGCAGGCTACAATGCCAGTGGCGTGGCAGAAGGCCAGGCACAACGATCTGTTTTAGAGCAGAGTTCCCTCGATGATTTTATCGCAAAGGCTGAGTGGCTTGGTCGCAATTTAGAGGGCAGATCCGTGAGATCGATTGACACTGCAGGTCAAAGCGCGAAGCTTTGGCCAATAGAAAAACATCTGAAAACACCTTACAGCATACAAGCACATGCTTGGAACTGACATCAGCATGTGCACATGACATCATACAAGCGCTAGCGTTAAGTCGTATCAGCTCGTAAAAGTCGTATCGGGAGGCCGTGCGCCTGGAAAAAGTTCAATTTTGGCGTCACCACAACTTTTAGTAGTGATTGAGTGATTTCATTGTTTGAGGGCCGTGCGCTTGGAAAAAGTTCAATTTTCGTTTCAATTTTTATTGCGGCAAGTTTTAGTACTTATAATTAATCATTCATTCAAGGGGCATACGCTGGTTGCTGCTGCTTGCTTGCTGCTTGCTTGCTTGCTTGCTGGCTGGCTGGCTTGCTTTGCTTGCTTGCTTGCTTGGCTTTGCTTGGCTTGGCTTTGCTTGCTTGCTTGCTGGCTGGCTGGCTTGCTTGCTTGCTTGCTTGCTTCTTTGCTTGCTTCTTTGCTTGCTTCTTTGCTTGCTTCTTTGCTTGCTTCATTGCTTGCTTCTTTGCTTGCTTCTTTGCTTGCTTCTTTGCTTGCTTCTTTGCTTGCTTCTTTGCTTGCTTCTTTGCTTGCTTCTTTGCTTGCTTCTTTGCTTGCTTCTTTGCTTGCTTCTTTG
>Ga0126342_10022495_pt1 | contig 10403 bp, 8 predicted proteins | sample Cyp1metagenome_FD_92528 | JGI IMG/M metagenome (GOLD analysis project Ga0126342, IMG submission 92528) | Coral microbial communities from Lord Howe Island, Old Settlement Bay, Australia - Cyphastrea 1 metagenome | ecosystem: Host-associated > Invertebrates > Cnidaria > Coral ...
CAGGGTTCCAATTTACAACTACACTGGTTCATCCTTTTGATCATTTGGTGTTGGGAACACCTTATCTGCAATTCAGGGAAATTGCCGCTGCCAGTGTTGAAAGGAGCTCCAGGCTCTTTCACATATATATATATATAATTATATATATATGCACATAATTATCCATATATAACTCATATGACTCATGTATATGATTGTATAAAACAGCTGAAAGCGAAAGCCATTCTCAGAAGGCTCCTGGGCAACAATTCCCGTTGGCACAGATCAAAACGCAACGACTTTATCATGTGGGAGTAACGTGGTTATGAACCACCGACTATAAGTAAGATATTTACATATATTTACATATGCATACATGGGTTATACATGGGTTATACATGGGTTATGTGAGCCACTTCACGAACTCAGTGGGTTATGCACTCCCAGTGTTTCACCCTCGGAAATCCAAGAGATCCAAGGCACAAAGCTGAAGGCTCTGGCCCATGGCGCTGTGTTGCCTGGAGGCAACAGGTTTCCCCGGTTTCCCCATATCTTGGGGATATGGGGTCCAGAAATGGAGATACCAAAATGATCGAAAATGAATGGTTTATTGAATGATTTTGGGGGTACCAAAAGAATAACTGGATGGAAACCTCCAGTCATACACCTTGAGTATATTTCAGGAGAGTACATTGAAGACCCGTAAGAAAAATCGAATTGTCAGATACCATAACCTCAGGAAGGAATTAAGACCATCGGAAGTTCAGCCTACTCCATGCGTCAACAAAAAAACTGGCTTTGGCTTGGGAGTTAATTGCCCTGGTTTGGAAAACAGCCAAACCAATGGGATTGCTGGGAATTGGTAAATGGGCAGAACTCCAAGCATGAGGTAGACGTCAAAAACTGGAGGACAACTGAAATCTTACAACATGACCAGTTTACACATGCCGATCAGATTGCACATGTTGGAACATCGCTTTCCGAAGCAGATGCCAACCCCAGATGGACCCACTTGTGGCCACCCCAGAAAAAATGGAAAAAGTAGTTTGGACCAGTGCTGCTCTGAAGAGCAGCTCTTGGGCAAGATGCGAGACTTTCAAGGGTAGTCACAGTCAACTTCATCCCCGTTTCGCTTTGCCCGGGCAAATGTTCAAATGGTTTTCTTCCAAAAATCAACAAAAAAACATTTATATAGAATATATATATTTTACATGTTCAAATATCAGCAAAAATATGCAAAAATCAAGATTATTCATGTATTTTGAGCGCTTTTCTTTTAGAAAAAACACCAAATTGCGATGTTTCGATGTTTCTTCCCCAGGTCAGTGGAGCGACCTGGCTTTCACGATGGCGATGCTGTTCCCCTTGGCGCTTTGGATCTTAAAGCTGCCGAGAACGCCTCCGGCGGCTGACCCAGCTGGAAAGCTAACAAAAAAAACAGCAGACCCAGCTGCATGATTTCCCGTTCTTGCTCTTGGATTATTAGAATCCCGAATATATTGGGTAGTATAATCCCCTATAATCATCAACCAACAGGGGTAGCACCTGCGTTCGACGAGGAGCCCTCCCGGAAGGGATCTGGCCACTCCAAGGCTACCTCAGTGCCACACCAGCCGCACACCAAAGGTGGGAGTATCTGACAACCAACCCGGTGATGGCCAAAAAGTGGCCAAAGACACCATGCTGTTGGATAATATATAGAATCTAAATATATTTAAATCATCTACTTGTTGAATTAAAACATCTACTTGTTCATCTTTTTGGATATTTCATGTTGCTCCGTTCCCAACCCAAACTGTCCCAAAGCCAACCACCCAAGAAGCCAATGAACGAGTCCAAACTACCTGGCAACCCTCCACCAAATCTGTCGTTTCTTGGACTTGGGGACACTTGCGGACCATGTTTCTCAACAGCTTCACGACGGTTGAACCCTTGATTTGCAGGCAGTCCCCGGTGAAGATATGTTTTTTTTTGTCAAAACCCTGGCACCCTTCTGTTCACCCCAAAAGCTGGTAGAGGTTGAAAATGATGTTGATACCCCATGCATTCCCCATGCTATAATATATGAGTTTTTGATCCATCCCATATTTATATGAAACCATTGAAATTTTCCACCCACCAAGGGGATCCGCACTCTACAGAGAACCTCTCCATCCATCCGATGAATCTCGAAGTTCTCCTCCTTGGAGCAAAACACTCAAAAGAAACGACAACAAATGGGTGTGCACTCACATCACTCATCGAAAATCAGAGGAAATTGGTAAGTTTAACCTGCTACGTTGTTAGGTCCCACCTCAGGACCACTTGGTGTACCTTGGCCCCTGCCTGCGTGTCGAAGGGAAATCTCATGTTGAGCTGTGCTTCCTTCTTCACCACCAGCTGGCGCATTCGTAATTGGCTCCGTACAATAACTGGCAAGTTTATCTGAAAATCTGGTACCTGGTTACCTGCAATCTTGATGGCTTATCATGGTTTATCATCATGTTCCAAATCAAAACTGCCATTTCGGGGGCATACCCATTTTATGACAAAGCCACATACACAAATCGTCGCTTGATGATGCCAGCGGGAAGGTGCCCTTTGAGGGCTATTGCAATTGCGAATAAGGCTCGAAATGCTGCCTAAAGGGCCTAAATAGGATGGATGGTTGGAAAGTAAATACATGTGAATACCAGCAAGAAATGGCTCAAGCCATCTCAAGCCTACTGAACCCCCCATGACCCACCTGGGGCGTCAGCGGAGTGAACATTTCATCCTTGTCCTGTAGAGTCACCAGAGAGCTGGGAAATCTCCAAACGAAATGGAGGTTTTAATGGGGAAATCATCTATGAATGGGGCATTTTCCATTGCCACGATTACCGGAGGGTAAACGAAAAAAAGGTCAAGCAATGTCAAGTATACTGATCTAGAACCAAGAACCCAAATGACAACACGCTTGATCTAACGCCAAACATACATAAACATACTACTGTAGTTCTATCTATTTCTGCATTGCGAGACCTTGAAAGTATAGCTCGCTTGGATAGCAGGGAGCCGTCACCCAACACGACACTGATCATGCGGGAAACCTCATCATAGAGCAGACCAATCCATACCATGCCTAATGTTTCACATTCAGGTGTCTTGTGGTGCCTTACAAACCTGGACAAGAAACATGCGTCTCATTGGATTTACCACACTACCTCATCCTCTCGAGTGATATTCATACAACATGCCTTGGAACAGTCTGACCATGTCTGACCTATGTTACGGGGGTTCACGGGGATTGGTTCCATCAAATCGGCGGGTTTCATCTCTGTTGCATGAATTGTGTCAAACTTATGATACTATTATTGAAAGATATTGAAAGTATCGCAGGCTTTCATGCCAGACCATACCAAAGCATATCATTTCATTGCCAAGTCCTATCATGTTATCCTGCAGTTTCTGAAAGCCGGCGTACCGTGCGTACCCGTTTTCGCCATTGGATAACTCTGAGATCCTCCATTTTTTCTTGTTAAATCCCCATGATATCCATGATCGGCAATTAAAAAAAAAAAAATGTTCAAAAAAATGTTTAAAAATAATTTAAAAACATATTATTGATTATTAAATCCGGGAATCCTCTTAGATTCTGGTTGAAGCACCAGCAGTTGGCAGATTGGCAGATGAAAGCGATTTCAGCTCCTCTCGAAAGAAGCCAAAGGCCTGGGAGGTGTTAAACTTCCAGAAGCATCAGCCCTCTCAGCCGACATGGTTGGTTAGGAAAAGGCACGTTATTTGACAGTAAATCAGCTACAAACCTCAGTGATTTTCCAGTCCCAAGCTCGGACTTTCAGAGGAGAACTGCTTGGTGGTGGAGCCGTACATCTCAATTATGTGAGTGCTTGGGGATAATGCTCTTGGGCTGAGCGTAGAAAGTTGTTTAAGCTGGGAATTATGAGGTAGGCAGGTAGTTATTATAGTACCACCCACAAAAAGATAGAAAGGTTATATATATACCCTTCAAGAATCGGATTCTACTTTTCTATCTTTTTGCGGGTGATCTATTGATGACATCGAAGAACTGGGGTCCCAATAAGTCACCATTTCCCAATGATAAGCCACCATTAGTATACTAATGATTTTCCCAAATTCTGGACTCAGCCGAGGTGCACAGAGCATGCTTCCGATGGTCAGGCAGAGAAGGACCAGCAGCATCATCAAATGGATCTGGTCGCTGTAGCACTCCTGGCACGGATTAAGTTTTTTTGCACTTTATGGAGAAAAAACTGATGAAAACCTCAAGCACCATCAACCTTCCAGTTTCATCAAAGGCTCGAAAACCTCCAGTAAACAAACTGGAAATGATGGATTTTGCACATCCTGGGAACAATGCATCTAGGTCATACATGGTGATACCAATGAGTCATGATTCCCCTATCCATTCCTTCAAAAAAGCGCCCGTCTATGTCTCTACATTTGGGTGATTCCTAAATATGCAAGGATGGTCTGGCTTTCAACTGGGAGAATCTAAGACCCCCGTAGAAAAAAACTGGCTATCACTTCCTGGATGCGCATCCGGAAGTTAGGAAGTGGATTATCATTATCATCATATTTTACCCCAGCTGTATGTGGGATATACCCCAGTTATACGTGGGTTTATTAACCACTGAACCACTTACAAATTGGGACAAACACCCGAGTCGAAGGTTAACCTCCCATTTTGAGACATATCTGCCAACGTTGCAACCTTGCGGAGCAACGCCACATGAAACTGGGGCCAAAATCTGAATGTAACTTCCCCAACTGCCAGCCCCAGTGGTCACCCATGAGGAAAAAACATTTGGAAAACCCATTGGGTCTTTGAAGATCTAAGTAGTTGATTTACAGCATTAGCCAAAACTCAATATATGGGGGTCTTACTGATCTCACTCTCCGATTTTTTCGTGAAGTTTTTGCAGAGCCACCAAGGAGAAATCGGGTCTGAAAATGTTGCAAAAAACCCAATCCCATGGTTTAGAACATCTAATGTTCCCTACTGATGGCTTTGTTACTGGAGGTTCCATCCCCCATGTTTGGATAAACCCATAAATAGGACATTGATATATGTATACATACTCTATTATATACATTTATATACCATATATCCCACCATATCCAACCATTACGTTTTGGTTATCTCCATGTTCGATGGCTAACCCCATGTTTGTACAGTCCCGCCGCGCAGGGAGTGGCCTGTCCCGGCACGCATGTACCGATCTGCAACCACGCTCCCCGCAGCGCCTTGGATGATCCAATCTGATCCATAAATCTATAAGATACATACCTAGTTGTGGACAAACACTTACTACATATCATATATCATACATAATACTCTCGTGAAAACCATCTTGTTGCAAAAAAAAACATTTTTTTTTGCAATATGTTAGTTTTCGTTTTTTGTTGCAAACAGCTAACATAGCAGCTGCACGACATCAGTTTCATGTGGTCAGATTGATGCTAACCTGGCATCTGCCGCGGCTCCGTAAGGGCTACAAAGAATATGTCGGTCAGGCTAGAATATGTCGCTAACATAGCATCCCTTCTCACAACGTGTGGGGTGTTTCTTTTTTGGTGGCCTTCCCAATCCCAAAGATGTACAGAACAGAGGCTGTCCAACAGTGATGGCCCACATCAAAAACGAACAGCATTCGAGGGTGGAATGCGCAAACGCCAGGGGGTTGGGGTGCGTGATTGGGAAGGACACCCACCCCAAAAGAACAACTGACTATGTGCTTAACATAGCATCTCCAGACCTTTGCCAGTTCAAACAGATGGAATGAGCTATGGGGAAGCAATGAGCACCTAACATAGCAGCTGTACAACATGTTCAAGAACAAGTTTTCATAGCTCTGTGAGGGGTATGGACATGTTTTCTGAGCAAATTGATGCTAACATAGCATTTCTGCCTTCCAGGATTCTAGCTCGGTCAGTCTTTTTCAGGTGCCATGTTAGCACCCATCGCAATTTTTTGATGTCCAATTCCTGGGGAATGCAAATTATTAGCTCAACGGCACCGGGTGCTATGTTAATGAGTTGGTGCCAGAGCTGAATCCTGCTTTGTTAGATTTCACGGGTGTATTATATATATATGTGATATCTATATACATAATCACATATCACATATCATATATCATGTATCATACATCAGTTATAAAGCTTACCCAAGACATCTGGGAGTCGATGAAAAACCATGTGAGCCACTGAGTTCCAACCTAGATAGCTACCCCTACTAGTCATCATTCCAGTGAGGGAGGTCAGTGAGGTCTTAAATAATTTCCATACTTTTTTTGGGGTTTGTTTTGTATGTTTAAATAATTTATGACTTTAATATGACTTGATATGGAGCATTTAATATTAATATGTGATACATGTTTACATGATACATGATTACATGATTACATGATTACTTGATGTGTGAAATGCGATGCATGATACATGATCCATATAACATGTGCATGAGGAAATATACTCCACTCTTACGGAGCTCTCCGCGTCCCAGCAGCCTGGAAGCCCTTCTCCGCTTTCTCCACATCTAAGTTGGCGAGAGCCAGCCCCTTGAGCATGGCCACGCCGGCCACCCCTGGCAGCCAAAAAAGACAGGACTGCTTGGCCAAAACGGAAGTGTTACTCACGGAATATGCTACCCCCTGGCAATGTTGCAGTAACAGTTCGCGAACTGGAACATCACCATTTGTAGTATAGGGAAATCATCGAACGCCATGGGCAACTGTGTTAAATTACCAGAGGGACCAAAGGGTAACTTACATTTTACTAACAATGGATAGATCGAGGATCCCATGATATATACTATAAGTCAATATATATATATATTATATATACTGTATAAACACTTGCAGGCTAGGTTCTGATCCCACCCCAAGGATAAAGCCTTCTCAATAGGACCAATAGGACCCTAAAATGAATACGGTAGACTGTAGATCTGATACTAACCCGGGCTTTCGTCGGGATCGGATTTCTCCCTGTAATCCCTGTACACCTTCCCCGACTCGTTTTGAGCGTTTCACTTTCGCAACATTTTTGTGAAAACTACTTTTGCAACTTGTTGGGTCACGTCAGTGGCCTTTTCTCCAGTCTTTCAGGATCTAGATGTGTCTAGTTATTCACATTCACGGGCATTGCCGAATGAACTCTAAATGCTCTGGCACTATAACCCTGTCAAATGGGTAAATGCGACTTGACTTACAGGGTCCACAAGACCCCACTGGTCTTTTGGCAAACCTTGAGATTTTTCTTTGGAGTTTCAAGAAACCCTCGCGATGACCCTTGGTGGTAACCCACTCACATCTGACCCACTACTGAACCACGTGCCTCAGGGGTCACCAAGAGGGGCCTCGCCACTTCCGGTTCGATGCCGAATAAGTCGTTGGGTTCGGTGCGGTTCGCCGGAAACAAAAGATCCCGCGAAACCAAGCTTGAGCAAAACACGAGTTGGGCATCCAGAGCTGGCTCCAAAGGGCAAGAACATGCCCAATGATTTCCGATCAGATTGCTTTAACCTGATGATGGATATTGCATGATATTGCCTATCCTTTAGGATCCTTTAGGAAGACACGTTCAACTCACTACTTGGCTGAAGCATGCTGAAGCTGAGTAAACTGGGCCCATTGTTAAAGCTCATGGCATGAGATTTAGAGGACATGAAGCCTGGGTCTGACTTCCAGTAGTTTTATCTTTCAGACGGGCCAACCCTGATGCACTTCGCACTTCCACCTTCTTGGCTATCCGATCTTTTTCAAGCGTTGCTGCTGACTTCAAGGAGAAATTAGGGCCCAACACAGCCAGTGTTGCGTTGCATGATTGAATTCGATTGAAGCGATGGGCAGCTCCACTTCTAAACTAAATGTGCTACCTCTCGAAAGGGTCACTATTCCAGCCACTTCAGGTCTTCTTTGCCCTGCAGCATCTGCAAGTCAACAAAACAATTGTTTCTAGTGGTGGAATCAAAAAGGAACGCTGTGCCGCTGTGCCACAACAATTGTTCATCAACTGCAGATTTCCGAAAAGATCTGAAAGGGGGGGCAACGCAGTCTGTGAGACAACATGACATAACTTGACATAACTATTTCCAGGGGTCAAGTCTTGTTAGTAGTGACAGCCCTACTCCACAGACCATGAGGGCCGAGCAGTCGAAGCACAACCGCAATTGGATGTGTTTTCCTGCTACAACTAGGTGCGCTGCCCTGAGATACACAGATTCAACCGCGAACGCGTCTAAAACGTGCAAAGTCACAGATTCCAAAACCAATTGTGGATGGCTTGTACCATCCAGTTCATGGCGACTCTACAGTTTTAATCTAGTCTGAATGATAACCATGAGCCAAATGAACAGGCAACAACGCCTCATCCACCCAACTCCCATCATCCACCGCGCTGAAGTACCCTACAGGCCCTGCCTCTTTGTGCCAGCCGTTAGCGCAGGGTATCGGGCTTCAAACTCCTAAAACTTGAATCAAAAAGCTGACCCCACCTGCCTGGTGCCGTGTTTTCACTGGGGGAGACTAATGCGAAAACCGGCAGTCCTCCACCTTGAATTTCCTCTTGCAGCCTCACAGCAAGAGATCACCCTGTGGAAGCTTGGAGCCTACATTTGAAGCATTGGCAATGACAAAAACAACCATTTTAGAAAATTTTAGATATATGTGTCCGCCTCTCAAGTCGAATCGCCTGCGTAGTTCATGTACCGAATCTTCCCAAAGACTTTCCGCTCGGGCCAGCCCATATCGTGCCTTCCACAGTTTCGTAGCAGGCTGCGCCAGTTCAGGATCACTCAAATTCAAGGAGTGCCATGAAAAATGCGATTCGCCATGGTGCAGAATCTGAAATTCTCTCAAAGTTCGACCCCGTTTGGATCTGGGTAGGTCCAAACGGAGGGACATCCAACTGTTGGAGTAATGTCCGCCCAAGGACGATCTGAAGCAACAGTTGTCCGAAAAGAAGTTTAATATGACATGGTCCCAAATAGAATGGCACATGGCCCACATGGCCTACAAACAAATCAAGCACACCTTATCAGATATGCAACAAATAGAGATGATAAATGCTGCCGGTCCCCCCCAGGGCCCCCATGCGAGACTGATGCGGGAGTGCTGAGCAATCTGGGCAGCCCTACACACCGCACACTGACCACATGCACCCAACGTAGCCGTTGGGCTCGCGCCTCAAAGTCCATGCTGGGGCCCCAGAAATAGACAAGTGAAACACGATCAAAATGTGGGAATGACTCTTCTGAGTATCATCTGTGTATATATGTATATATATATATATACACATCTGCCTGCATACATCTTGTACATATAGTTACATGGAAAGAGAGGGGGAGAGAGCAAGAGAAGAACAAAAGAGAACAGAGAAAAGAGTATATCAGGGGGGGACCACCATTACACGCTTTGCAAGCAGGTGATTTCAGGACATCTTTCCCCGCACACTCTCAAATATCCAGAACATTCCAGAACCAAATTCAATTGACACACCGCAATCGCAGCACCCAACACCATCAACAATCTCTTTTTCCAAGATTTGCCTTACAATGCCTTACAAATCCGCAGTTCTTCCCATTGCCAGGTAACTAAATGACTTTTAAATGACCAAATCTTGGCACATCTACACCGCAGGGTCCTGGGGCCGCCCTAGGCTTCGGCGCCCATCCAAGTTGTAGCGGTCGTTCAGATAGATGGCTGTGGCCAGAGCAGAGGCAGGGTCCTTGCTCCACTCCAAGACCTGGAGGACACAGAAAAAATGAAGCCATTCTTTTGGTAGTTCACTATCCAAACAAGGGAAAAACTTAGATTCTTTGTTCTTGAATATTTATTGATTGAACCATCCGAAATACCGTACTTTTTGTAGTGAAATGTGGGAAACTCAATGGTAAGCCATCCCCAAGATCACCAGAAATGGGTCGTAAAAAGCCTTCAAATGTGAATGAAGGCTTATTGTTGGTTTTACCGCATCGGTCCTAGGGGCAAGGTTTGTATGGCATGGATGGATGGGTAAAAAAATGCTAGTGCATGTTCGATTTTGTGATAGTGAACTACAGTAATTTTGATCCCAACATTGGGCATCCACAGTTTTCAGCCATGCCGGGGTTTGTCTCAGAACTGAGGATGCCCCAATTGTAAAGCTGGGAAAAATGCAATCCATGGGACGGAATGAGATTCCAAATGTTGACAGGGCTCTCAGGAAAATCCAAAATGGGAAATTAAATATGACCATGGCGAGTTTCCTCCGCGATGGCAGTGGCACAACCTATCATCCATTTGGGGGGTCCTTATGATGGCTACATAATCCCCCTTGCAATTCGGCCTCCGACCCTGACCCCTGAATCTTTAAGGGACCACTGGTAGCCTCTTAAAGAATGCGAACCAGGGCAAATTTCAGCCTTAAAGAATCTAACCCCAATGAAC
>Ga0126342_10022496_pt1:5000-10402 | contig 10402 bp, 11 predicted proteins | sample Cyp1metagenome_FD_92528 | JGI IMG/M metagenome (GOLD analysis project Ga0126342, IMG submission 92528) | Coral microbial communities from Lord Howe Island, Old Settlement Bay, Australia - Cyphastrea 1 metagenome | ecosystem: Host-associated > Invertebrates > Cnidaria > Coral ...
ATTTCATTACATTGTCTTCACGGATGCCCGATGTCAAGGATAGCTTTGATTCCATGGCCCTGTGGGGAGTACGCTGGTACTGGACGAAGTGGCGGACTCGAACTCCAAATTCATTGAGAAACTCGAGGAAGAGTCGAATGCGGATCCGTCCACGGTTGAGCGTTCTGAAGTTTGGCGACTGGGAGGTATCAAAATATCTAACCACAATGCCTATGTGTCCAACCCTTGGTCTCCAGAAGCTCTGCAGATGCTGAAGATGCCAAATGCATCCAAATGCCAGCACATTTTCCATGGCTTTCCAATCGGCAGGATCTTTATACTACAAGGGCTCTTGCATCCCAGAGAAGGAGTATTTCAAGAAGCACGATGTGGCAATTGTGGGCCCAAATGCCAAATTATCCGAAGGAACAGTTGTAAAACTAGACAGGGTTGAGACAACTGGGAGACAAGCAGTCTTACGCCACCGTTGGAGAATACCAGCGTAAATTGGGGTTGAATGACGTTCGCTTTGGCCTCGTACCTGTCCAGTTAGAGCCCGGTGTTTTGGATTGGCTCGCAGCGACAAATCGTAGCCTTCCAGCCATCCAAGATCCTACTGACCCGAGCAAAGTCTACCTTGATGGGCCTTATGGGCCTTAAGGGCCTTAAGGGCCTTGATTGGTTGTGACATGTTGTGACCGCCTTGAAACTTCTCCAAGCGAGTTGCTTCGATTTGGGCTAGGAAAGGGCGGACTCGGAACTGTACAGACTCCTTTGAAGGCGACAGATTTGCCTTGTGTCCGGAATTTGATGAGTTTGTCCGCTTGTCCATTAAAACCCTACAAGTTTTCTGGCTCAATCAGTGTCATTTTTACACTTGGACCTTGAAAGATATATGATGATTGATGATTGATGATGTTTTTCCAGTTGATTCAGCAGCCTCCAACTTCACGTTCTTCAGGACCAGCTCGTTGACAGTCTGCGCCATTCGGAGCTCGTGCCTTTGATGGTGCTCCCTGCCGTGCCTGTGCTTGTTAGTTTCGCAGATGCTGATGTTCGATTTAGATGTTAACGTGATTTCATTCGATTTCTATTTTGTGTGTTAAACTATGAACACTATGTTTAGTCTTGTTATTATTATCATATGTATAATCATATGTTATCATTATTATCATTATTATCATTGTTAAAATCATGGTTATGTATTATCGTCAGCAATCTTCTTCAGACGCCTTTGCAAAGCTTTCGGTGGGCCTATGGCTCCTTCTCATTGCAAGATTTAATCAGCTCATTTTGGTTATCCGTGATGATCATGCAGCACACCATTGGCCGTCGTTTGAACTTACAACACAGAGACTGTTTTCGTCCCAATTCCGCAGGTCAGGTTGACAGGGTCCATTTTGCTTTGGCTCACAGCTTGATAGAAAAGAGAGGAGTCACAAACGAGGACACAAGTCAGCACCAATGGAAAGCGAAGCACGCAACAGGAGCACCCCCTGAGTCTCGAGATAAGCTGTCGTGCACTTTTGATATCATGAGCTTATAGACTCTTGAATGATCTTGAATGATTTTCCGAATTACCGCAACCTCAACACAACACACCGCGGACAACTTGCGCCTTTGCCAACATGGAATGATGTAATACTCACATCCATTACATGGCTCTCTCTCTCTCATATATATATATACACATCATATACAGATATAGATATTAGTATAACTTTTCTGTGTTGATATAATAGTTTGGTGAAACCTGAAACCTTCAGTGATTCAGGGCACTTCAAACTTGCACCACTGATGGGAACTGAGTCTCAGTCCGAAGGCCTTGTTCCCAGACCGTGTTCTGTTCCAATGGCGTTCCAACATCTCGGAACTTCGGCCAGCGGCGTTTGATGGTCTGTCAGTCTGTATCAATGGGGGTTTCTACACTTTTCTGTCGATAAAAAAAACGTCGCACGATTTGAGAACATGTCTAAGTAATCTGCGCTATATCTGCTGTCACTTGGGGTTTTCAGGTGATTCTGGCGACTCCCTTCAGCTGGAATTGAGGTGCCAGGGCCTGCAATGTTTCACCATGCTTTGCTGCTGGCGAAATCGATAGAAAGTAGCTATATTCAGTGGATTTTCCAAAAGCCCGGCTGCATCTTTTGACGTTCTGGCGCCAGGGACCAGCAGTTGACAACTAGGCAGGATCACAATGTAGGTGCTTCATGGTGCTTGAAAGAATTCTAAAGGGAAGTTCAACTGGATATGGTGATGTTTGCTCTTCAGCCAACAAGAGAGATATCAATGTAATAAGACTTAATAAGTGCCAACACTTGGAGGACATCAACGTGATACAAACAGGGAATGGGCCCACTAGATTGAGCAAGTGTATATATATAATATTTATATTTCTGTACTGAGTGGAAGAAAGCAACATGTACGTCTCAAGGCAGAATCTCAGAAAACACCTCGACTTGCATCAAAACTTGCTATCTCAGCTCGGCTGTCCTTGAAGCAACCAGCCCTTGACGTTTCGCTTATGGCCTCTGGGCTTGATCCATTGAACATCCAGTGGCTTCCCATCCAGTGCCCACGGTGCCCACGGTGCCCACGGTGCCCATCGTGTTGATTGTTAGGCAATACGGCGGCTTCTTCCCATGGGTGGGTGCCAGCTATCGGTTGCAAGTCCATCATGGTGCGAAGCCTTTGCAATGGCTGCCGGGAACACCCAGCTGCGGAGTCGTTTTTGGCGATTCGAAACTCCACGAACATCACCAACGCCGATGCTCAAATTGCACCGAGGAATAGGCTCACGCAGAGGTTCCTGTGGGGCGGTTGAGAGGGGCCCTCTTTCCACCTGAGTCATGACCATTGTTCAGCCTGGTTCAGCTATTGCTGTGGGCAATGTGATGTTGATCGTAGGGGCAGAATCACAACAGCTCCCAACCAGTTTACTTGACACCTCTTAGGCGATCCAGGTCTCAGACTTTCCTGTCCCAGTACGTCGATCCTTGAGCACCAACTTCTCCAAGCATAACTTTTGATTGTAGTGGATTCTTGTGTGCCCGTGACTGGCTCAGGTGTTTCACTCAGGCAAGATAAACTATGACTAATCTCATCCCATTGAAAAGCCCTTAGCAGACACGAAAGCAGAAGACAGATCTTGATGTTTTTTTTCCAATTACTTTCCTTGCCTTGGCCAAATGGTCAATCTTTATCATTATTTTGGGCGGAGCTTGGTCGTTTTTTTGTGGTCGTGTGTTGCTATTTGCTCATGCCGCGCTCATGGCACCCCGAAAGCCCGAGCTCAAGCCGCAGCTCATCAAGGAGGCGAAGCACTGCAACCGTTTTTTTTGCTATTCAGATCTATCCAGACTATTCAGATGTATTCAAACATATGTTGCTGATCACAATGCACCTCCGGTAACAGCAACAGTTGCTGGTAACATCTGGTAAGATCTGGTAAGATCTGGTAAGATCTGGTACCCTTTATTTAGATCCCTTTAGCAGTGTTATCTCAATACGATGTTTACGACGCAGGCCAGAGATGCTGGATTTCTGACGCTGCCTGAAGCGCCCCTGGCTGCTGATGAGGCGCCAAAGGTGCTGTGTTTAATTTTTTGTTTTACTATGTTTAGAATTATATATTGATATATTTAGCATTAGCATGCATTTGCTTTGATAGCGGATTGAACACAATTGAAGTATAATGGAATGTGATAGAAACATATAGAAACTATAGTCACAGAATGATACAGACATTCTGAGACCTCGCCTTTCCTGGTGCAGGCCTTGTCAAAACACTACTTGGATTTCCGCGAAGAGACTGCAGCCAAGCAAAGCTGCTGGTCACGGCCGCAGGAGCTCCATGGAAGGTAGCTATATCAAGTTATATCATACAATAATAGACATATATATATACATATGTATAATTATGTATATACATAGTATCATACAGTGTTAAAGATCATGGATTGCCTCATGCAATCTAGATCTCAACAGTTTTCCATAGCCTTCCCAGTTTCCCAAAACAGCTAAAGCACGGGCGCAGCACATGACTTTCACATTTCAGGATGCGAACTCTGCACCAAGCAATGAGCTGATCCAGAAGACCTTGCAGCCCTGTGTCTGGGCATTCCAAAGCTCGAGTTCTGCAGGTTTCCCACACGTTTCCCACACGTTTCCCACACGTTTCCCACACGTTTCCCACACGTTTCCCACACGTTTCCCACACGTTTCCCACACGTTTCCCACACGTTTCCCACACGTTTCGTGTCGGGAATCGTGAGGTGAACGGCTTCCTCGACCTTTGCCACCTGGCCTGGGAGGATCTCGGCTACGGAGGTGGAAGCTGGAAGCGATGTTAAACTGCAGTCAACTTTGGGCTGAAATGATGCCACCAGGTCTTTGCAGGCTTTTGCTCGGCCACGGCGAAGGACGCCAATGGCCGCCATTGCTCTGAAAAATGTGAACATCCCTTGAAAGGGACCACACACACATTTGTTGTTTCTCAGGTTGAAGTGGACGGCCCTTGAAGGTTGTGCAAGGTAAGCAAATTCCAATCCAGACATATCCAGACAATGACTATGTATATATAATATATATATATATATAATATATAATATAATATATATATATATAATATAATATATATATAATATAATATATATATATATGTGCATACATATCTATAGTGCAACAAATTATGCCAGAATCTGGATCAGCAGGCTTGCATTTGATTGGGACTCCATTACGTGCAATATGTTCAATATACTTGAATCCCACGCCAGTACAGCCCTTTTTAAATACTCACTAGCGCTTCGTCAAAGTCAGCATTCACCTCTGTGGTTGACATACACAGGAGAACCGAAAGTTCCGTGATCCAACACATCTTAGATGAGGACGACAGTGACCTTGCTGCCATTCATGCAGCTTCGAACAACTTCCAATATAAAAAGTACTTGCTGTTCGTGGAAAATATATGTTGGTATCATGTGCCTGTCTGCCAGAGATACATTCATATGGACACATATGTATGACACGTACATGACATACATGACATACATGACATACATGACATACATGTCATGGGTTTTGAAGAATTTTGAAGGGCTCCCCATAGCATGGCAGCCTCAATGGCAGCTTCATCTGCCTCCATTCGGACCTGAGGTGATCTCTTTGACGATGAGAGCGACGAGTCCGACGTGGAGGCGGCCCTGAAGGCTTCGGACGGATGAACCCGGCGGCGATAGAATCCCGGAAGGTGTTGAATATGGAATACTGTATATAGGTATATATATATATATATTATTATATTCGAAGGAAGTTTAGAAGCTAAACTTCCGACAATATGGACAGTTGAAACGCAGAGCAGGGAAGAGGCAGAGAGAAGAGAAAGATTAGAAGAAAGAAGAGGTAGATGCGCGAAAAGATAGGAA
>Ga0126342_10022497_pt1 | contig 10402 bp, 11 predicted proteins | sample Cyp1metagenome_FD_92528 | JGI IMG/M metagenome (GOLD analysis project Ga0126342, IMG submission 92528) | Coral microbial communities from Lord Howe Island, Old Settlement Bay, Australia - Cyphastrea 1 metagenome | ecosystem: Host-associated > Invertebrates > Cnidaria > Coral ...
CCAGCAACAAAAGGGATTAAATCTCGAGTTCACACCTGGCAGGGACAGGTTGAAGTGTATCTGATGGTAACGGTTTAGATCGTGATTTAATTTTAATTGCGTACTGGAATCCACTCCTTTTGCGGCCAATAAAGCCGTCACAACTACAGCAAGGCTGGAGTATTTCATGGCTCCAAACCAAACACAAAAGCAGCTAGCCTAGAGGTCAGAGGCCTACGCAGCTGCAAAGTAGGGGTAAACAGCTTGGTTCAAAAAGGTGATCCAAACACAATTCACGTCGTTTGATGTTTTGGACCATCGGCCATGAAAAATGACTGGTAACCCATCGCAGCCCAGGCCTTTCCAGAACCCGAAGGGTTGCTTGCCATTTCCTGCAGCAGCAGCGAGGCTCATGCACGCCTGCAAATGCGAAGGCATGAGGGATCGGTTTGGGGAATTGACATGCTTTTGGGAAGAAAGTCAGCTGATAGAGATGAATTGGGCATTCCACTCCACAAACAAAAGTAGATCACTTGATCAGCTATATAGTATATTGCTTCCTTTCCGCCCGCACGAAGACGGAAGTTGCTGGATTTGCCCAATCAGGACACCAATGGCTGATCAGGTTGTTGGACTGTAATCTGTGGCCTGAACATGGCACAGTTACTTGAACTTGCGTCGCAAGAAAACCCATACTAGCAAACTTCGCGCTAGCAACATTTGCTTTGCACATGGTTTCTCCAAAGGCAATTGCCTGCGTTTGCCTGGAACCCCTGTGGCTTGACACCTGCACTTTCCAGGAAACAACTGAGCCTCTTGAATTTTGAAACAACTGAATAAGTTCAAGTTCGAAACCAAAAGGCTGTAAACTCAAAACATATTCTTGCAATGCTTGCCATAGCCACCATACCATAAAATCTACCTACCTTTTCAAATCACAATTACCTCGCATAAATCTACTTTTCAAATCGGCGCCTCTTCCTCTCATTTGGAGGGAGGGCTTCAACGATGCTGCTGCGTTCCTTTGACTGCATCCACAACTTGACAGCATCGGAATGCTTGATATCCGTGTTGTTCTTTTTGGTAGATTCCATAAAAGCTTTCATGGCGGTCGTCATTGGACCATCTGCCGCCTTGCGAGTTGGCTTTTCACCTTTCGGCTTTTCAACCTTTTTGCCCTTGGCTGGCTTGATCTTGGATTTCAAAGTTGGCTTCACAACTGTGGATGCCTCAGCATCCTGGTCAGGCACCTTCGGAACCTGCTGGGATTGCAACTGTAGCTCGAGCCGCTTGGCAGCCAGCTGCTGTCGCTTCTTCATCGGTTGGGGCAACTTATCGGGGGTCTCATCCACTTCAAAGGTGAACCCCTGAAAGGAAGAGGAGCTCGGGGCAACTCCGACATCATCCCACCAACCTTTCGGAACTTTGGAGATGTCATCCTCAGTCCGTAGGGGAACGGCCACATGTCAACCAAACGGCTGTTCACTTTTCACTTTTTTGTTGGGAAAGAGTTGAACAATGGGCTTGTGGCAGTCTTGGCCTTGCTGGAAGGCGGCGGGTCCAGAACCTGCCACATCACAAGTGTTTTGTCATGGTTTCCTGCCATCTCATGGCATGAGAATGAAATCACTAGTTGACTTGTTCCAAGTTCCAAGTTGGGGAGACCATGCCATAGAAAACACTGGCCTCAGTGCCCGGCATATCCATGTACTCTGCAATGAGGGCTTCCACCTAGTAAGTGCCAATTTCAAAAACATATGTCAAGATACCCCTTAGCATGATTTTGAAAGATTGAAGGTAGCCAGCTGCAAAGCTCATTGGTATACCTGTAGATCGACCCCAAGCCTCCATCTCCGTGAATGCATCCTCCTTGCTGCTGATGCTGATCAAGTCAAGGTGTGTGGAATCCTGGAGCGGAAGTGGGTCTACACTGTGCGAAATATGGCCACCCAGTTGCACGAAACTGCAAAACTTGAAGTTTCCATGCCTCAGAGGGGTGATTCTCTTCACCATGAAGCGCCTAGCGCGCACCAAAAGTAAACATATCAAATGTTGGGCGTATTAGTGTCCTGGCCTCATCAACACGGTCCGTTTCTTCCACAGCTTTGGAATCCTGGGATCATGAAGCTGCTAGTTCTGAAATGTTTTGAAAATTTGATACGGGTTATATAAAAAAATACATATATATATATATATATATATATATATATGTCTATATATATATATATATATATGTGTCTATGTATATATATATATGTCTATGTATGTTTATCTATGATAGACTATGCATGTATGTATATAATATACCATGTTTTACCAGAGAACGGAAATCAAAAGCAAATACACTTGAAAAAAATGCCTGGGCAATGTGGTCGTAATGCTCCACGTTGTCAATCCACCATGACAGCACCTGCGCAACCACGAGGCGAGAGTTTCAGACTCCACCACCACACATGCCTCCTGGCCTCTTGGTCAGCAAGGCCATATCCATAGGACTCGTCCCACTCCGGAATAGCCTGGAGGCACAAAGGTCAGCAAGAGGCAAACAAAAGACCTTGATTTTGGATGCGGTGTTTTTTTTGATGGTTTTTGTTTGAGCCTTGCAAGAAGGAGCCTCACCATCGTGGCCATCCTTATGCCCAGGCCAGCTGTGCACCTGCAGTCCACGAACTATGTCAGCAGAAGACTATATGTATGGCGCCTTGCCTCAACATTATCCTCGCAATCCATGGCCTGCATCAGGCAAAATTTGCACATGGGCAATGTGTGTGTGTGGGGGTGTTATGATGATTTCCTATTTGTTATCCTGGCCTCATCATTGAAGAGGTCATGGTCCTTGGCCTCACGAAACTTGCAGGCACACAGGACTAGAACTAGAAAATTAAGAGCTATAGGCTGACATAGCAGTGAATAAATCTCACCACCCCACCTCCACCTCATAACAATGATCAAACCACTCCTCGTCCTACCACACCAAAAACATGATTTGCAAAACTTTCTTTCCCCAAACATTGCTAGGACCTCTGGGTCATAGAACTGGTTCTGTTCGGCATGGTCAAACGACCAGGTGGGAGCCTGGACATACAGGATGAATCCCAAAAAGACAGCATGTCTATGGCCATGTAGTCACTACCGATCATACTGCGATTTTACAGCCAAGAAAAAGCGGGCCTCTCCATCGCCTTCAGCGCTGGGCTGCCCAGCCTATAGAAAGCATGCATGAGATGAGATGCAACAGGGTTGGAGGCTCCAAACACTGCATGCCTCCTCAGCAAAAGAGTTCCACCAGTCCTAGTCCGACATGCTGATAAACAGCGTTCCAAAATTGAAGGGTTGCAAGACTAAAAACCAAAACAGTTGCACAGGACGGTCATGAATCTGGTCTTCAGGATGCTTCTCGCCAGAAGCGCCATCCTGAAACATGTTGCACATGAGAACTATTTGTAAGTAAATTAAGGCTCAACCTCTGAATTTCACTTGCGCTAGCCTCATAGTCACCATTGCACATGTAGCTCTGCTCAGAGCTTGCGGACTCCTGCGTGACATCTATGAACTTGGGAAACAAAATGATGGGTCCAACCACGACTGTGTTACTTTCCTTTTTTCCCTCCCACTCCTATAGTATAGAATGGGACAAATTACTGTTTGAAATCCTTGCGTGCTTTTTAGCTTGAAAGTTGCCAGGTTTCTCAGCTGAGTACCAGCCTCTGAAGCACTTGCACGATCCAGGCACTCACGACGCTCTGCAGCTCGTAGCATCTGCCAATGCAGCGCACTATGGACTTTGAAAAAGCGAATGCAAACAAACAATGGCACATGCACAGGCACACACCGGCCTTGATTTCAGCTATGCGCTTGTAAGCCCTGTAATAGTCCTGAAGGGTTGAACATGTAGGCATCGAAACTTGCGTATAAAAAGCTCATTGTGAAAGCATAGCACACACGGTCCGAAGACGTCGCATGGCCCAAGCACTCAGCCTGCACGCCAGGTGCTCATGACGAAGCTTGTACTTTTCAAAACACATCCAAATGGACTCACATGCAAGCCTCAGAGTCATAGCCCCCAAGCTCGTACTCCCAATCCTTTCCAAATTCACAGCTGTAGGTTGCACTGCACCCTATGCTAATTAAGATCAAAATCTAAACAAAGTCCTCGTAAGTCATAGCTGGTGGTTCTTTGGCCGCCTCTTCCTCACCCAGGGTCCCACAATAAGAGTTTAAAAAAGTCCGATGCTGGATTGCTGCAGTCCTCAACTTCCGCAGCTTCTCCATGGGCATCCTGCAAAATGAAGCGATGGGGGTGGGGACAAAGACTGCTAGATGAAAAAATGAACCACCAATTCAAAAGTTTTGGGGCGCTACAAGCTTCAGAGTGCTGCAAAAATGAAAGACAATCACCAAATATGTGGTCCCAAAACCCGCTGACAGAAAATTTAATCAGACAGTCCTGACAGTTGAAAACCAATCAGGATTACATCCACATCGGGACATGTATGGATGTGGCTCAAACCAAAAATGTGTACCACTTAAATTTGATATGTTGTGGGGCTAAGACCTTTACAACCCTATTTTCACATTTTTGTTCGAGCCACAACCACCCAATTTTGCACCAAAAATAGGGCACCCCAAAGCTCAAGTGGTGTATGATCATATTCCCCATTGAATTTGTTGCTGTTGCGCTTTGGGGGGTACATATACCGTTAGGCAGCGCAGAAATACTTGACTTTACCCACTCTGCAGCGTCCTCCTCATCCCAGGAACCGTTGGCTGGCACATCTTCCTCCATTGGATCATCCTGAAACTTGGAGCAATTGGCGATGTAGTGAGCTCCAGCTATAACCCAAACAAATATCTATACAGATATATAGGTTATCTTGTGTATATCCCAAGCTGTTTATGTTTTTTTTACCATGGGCATATCTCTGTATAACTCCAGCAAGGTCCCAAAATTTCAATGGGCTGAAAGTGTGGAAAAATATAATTGTTTTTGATGCCAATTTGATTTGAATTGGATTTGTAACAAAACTACATGGGTTCCACCACTATAAACTGACCCTGAAGGGTATAACCCGTGTTGAAATTTTAATTTTGAGCCAATGTCCAAATCGAAAGCATGCGCACTTCCAGTGGCTCCTTCGTGATTTTCGAGGAGCTTCGCCTCGAGCCACGCGGTGATGCAGGAACAGTTCCTTCGGCACATTATGACTGGAACCACATTAGCATCTGTTTCAAAAGGTAAACTTCGGGTGATTTCACAGAATAAGGTGCGAACCATCTCTGCAGCATGCTCATCAGCCTCATTGGTTGGCAGTAACGGGCGTGTTGGTTGTCAACTTTGAAAACAAAATGGGATCGATTGTTTGAAATCAGGGTTCCAAAAAAAATGCGATTGCCAATATCAAAAAATCCATTTTTGGATGCTACACTCTTGACTCTTGGGTTGTATCGTTGCACCATATCTTTCAAACACACCAGACTACTGAGCATTGGGCGTCAACGTCCACCAGGGTATCCAACATAGTCGGGTCAGCCATTCTACGGCCGCGTTTTTTGCAGGCCTTTGAGAGTCGGAGTAGCCTTTTAGCTTGGACCACCATGTAATCAGAGAACGACAGAGACGGGTCCCTAGGTGGGGTGAAGGGCAGTTTGTCCCAGATCTGGCGGCAAACCAGCTTTGAGACTTTCATGGTGAAAAACCGCCCTGTTGTTTTGCTGATCCATGGTTCGACTACCGCCAGAACTTTCTTTTTTTTCAAAGACCCTCTGGGCCAAATTTCCCCACTTGACTCAATTCTCTCCATATCCAAATGGGGTAATGCCCATGCAACAACCTGTTTAGCTTTTCGGTTTCGTTCACGGCGTTGGCGTGCTGCCACACCTTCACCCCAAGGTTTTCGGTTGCCCATGGCTGCGAGGGATTTGAAAAGCTAAGCCGTACCAAATCTGTAACAGGTATCCCTTAAACATACAACTATAATTATACAGATAAGTTATCATTACAATCTCTAAACATGTCCCCATACAATAAAGACACAAACCCAAAAGGAAGATAGCTGAACATGATTTGTTTCTTCAATGATTTTTCTGATATTCTTGTCAGAAAAATGGTACAGCTGGAAATTGAGCCAGCACACATTGATACTGTATGGCCAGCTCGACCGAGAAGAAACATCCAGTAAGACCACTCCCCACTGGGCGAGCCTCTGCTCACATCTCCCCGCATGCCGGGCCAGTTTCAAAAACGGAAAATGTTGAATGATGTGATTTCATCAGTGTTTTCATCAAAGGAAAATTTGGTATGTCCACCTACTAGGTGTCACTTTTGCCCTATGTTAACCCCACCATCATGATAAAAAATGTCGCACTCAGGTTTTGAGCTGCGCTGGAAATGCACGGCGCCGGGCAAGCAAAAGGTTGCAGCCAAATCACGCAGCACATGCCAAAAATTACACATTCAATTTTACACAAGGTTGCTTTATGATGTTAGGCATGGGTTGTAAAGCAATAATAATGGTATAAAACACAGAAATCTACAAACACTAACATATGTTTAACCTTGGGCTATACCTGTAAATATCCACATATATATATATATATGTACATATATGATCATATATGGCATCAAAGACACCCATGGATATGTCCAGGGGTGTCTTTGTTTTTCTTCTCAGAGACGCAGCGATGAACCAAGACGGTACCAGAAGGCTGAAAACATCCTAGAGGTACTTGTATTAATATACATAGTGTTTGAGGTACATTATTATGTTATATTATATATATTATTATATATTATACATAGTCCAAATTATACTGATAATTAGTTGTATTATACGTGGTTCAAATAGTAATATGTATAGGCTGATAATTATACAATATATATATATACAAAGTTCAAAAGAAGTCCATAAGTGTTGTAACACCTTGATCCTAAGCACATGCGGCTCGAGAATCAAAGCCAAAGATTGATTTTTAAGGTCTTTAAATTTCACGATTTATAAGGCCCTTCAACCTCTCCAGGTCATTTCGTGCGAAAGGGTTGCGCCGGACAAGTTGAAATCGCAATTTTACCTCAGTTTTTGGCGATCGAACCTCATTTCGTGCGAAAGGGTTGTCCGGACGACTTGGAAATCGCAATTTTACTTCAGTTTTTAGCGATCGAACCTCATTTCGTGCGAAAGGGTTGCGTTTCGTGCCGTCTCGTTGGCACTGCCCCTGCCCCCGCCTTCAGAAGAAAAATAGAAAAGAAGGAGAAGGCAAGAGGGCAAGAGGACAAAAGGAGAAGATGTGAAGATGTGAGGGCAAGAGGGCAAGAGGGCAAGAAGGCAAGAGGAGAAGATGTGAAGATGAGAAGATGTGAAGATGAGAAGATGCGAAGATGTGAGGATGTGAATGTGTGAAGATGATGAGGAAATGTGAAGATGAGAAGATGTGAGGATGTGAAGATGAGAAGATGTGAAGATGAGCAGATGTGAAGATGAGAAGATGTGAAAGCAGATGTGAAGATGTGAAGATGAGAAGATGTGAAGATGAGAAGATGTGATGATGAGAAGATGTGAAGATGAGAGGATGTGAACGTGTGAAGATGATGAGCAGATGTGAAGATGAGAAGATGTGAAGATGAGAAGATGCGAAGATGTGAGGATGTGAATGTGTGAAGATGATGAGGAAATGTGAAGATGAGAAGATGTGAGGATGTGAAGGTGAGAAGATGTGAAGATGTGAAGATGTGAAGATGAGAAGATGTGAAGATGAGAAGATGAGATACAGACCCCCACTATTGGAAGAACTCTGCGCTCAGACGCTCTCGGGAAAAACATCGACTTTTTCAAAAAATTTTTGTTCAAGCAACACTTTGTTGTACAAAACATATGTTTGTCTCAAAGTGTTTGCTCCTTCAAAAAGACAATATTGTATCCCTCACGACAAGATTCCTCTAAAGAAGGATGTTGCTTTCCTTTGGAAGAAGCAGATACTATTTTGTAGAATGCCACATTATTCTTCTTGGCAACTCTTGCATGATGGTATTCCTTTGAACAGACATGTCCATTTTAAAGGTTCAAACTTTCATTGTATAATGTAATAGGTTGAAAGAAGCAACATTCTTGTAGTCATGCACTATATCTTGAAAAACACTAGTCTAAGATGTACTAGTTTTTCAAACAAAATGTACGGTTGACATATACAACAATATTTTCAAAGCGAATCCTTCCTCCTCCCACTAGTCAGACATCACTCCTACAAAAATGAGCAAGATGCCATTCAAGGATCCATAACCCCAAGCAGGGAGTGTACAACCTATAGCTGGAGAATACAACCAAGTTTTGTTCAATACAGCCTACAGCCCATTATCTCCTTTGAAAGGGGCAGCAATTGTGCAGAGCATGCAATAAATCTTTCAAACATGTGCTTGTATTTTTACATTTTCACAAAGGTACAGTACACAATTCACTGCTCAAAAAGAAACTGTTCAAGATACAGCAGTGCTTTCAAGAAGTGCATGTCTCAAGTTTCAGTTGCGCTTTCATGCACGAAATGCATTGTTTCCCTGCAAGTGTGTTATTTTTTTCGACAAGGCAGCGCTTTTAAGGCAAAAAAAAGATTATGCCTGGAGAAGGTCTAGATTCAATTGTAGTTGAACTATCTTTTGAAGAAGTGCATGTTCAATTTGGACATGTTCTTTATTGAAAAGCACTCATGGGCAGCATGAAAGGATGCAGAACACTTTTCAGGAAATTCAGAATTTGCAGCTGGAAATTGCACTCATGTCTGTTGAATATCAAATACATTTTTCGAGAAACATAAACTATTGTGAAAAAACCCAATAAATTTGTCAAATAGTGTATATATATATACATATATAAGATAGTAATATGTACAACAATATAATGCAGAATTCATGGCAGGCATCAAGATCATTGTAGTATATAGACATTTTTTCTTTTCCAAAATGCTAAACAAAAAATAAAGCATTCTTGGAAAGAGACCACATTTCTGCAGAAAATGTAGTCTTTTGGTCAGTCGTGTGTTGTTCACTTTCCAAGCACAGTGTCAAAATCATTGATGAACGCACATTTCTTGTAAGATTACATTATATTATGTTTTGAAATGTTTTGTTTGAAATGTAGCATAACCATCTCATAACTATCCCAACTCATGTATAATGATGCAAAACCTTGTAAAATCAAACCTTTCACAACTCCACCTCCCATGCATACCTGCTCTCTTTCAAAACTAGTCAAAACCGACACGAAATGACACGCATATAGGCGGTGTCCCAAAAGCACCCGACACGTTTCTAAGGGGCGCTCATTAGGCACCCGTTTTGGCTAAGGGGTGCTTTAATAGACACCCCCTACTGACCGACACGGCACGCCAGTGACACGCATTGACACGCACGTCTTTCTTGATTTCTCACAAGAAATATCATGGCAGAAACACAGAAGGCACAAGAGAAGAAAGTCAAATCGGGACAAAAAGGTCGGATTGTAGGACAACTTGAAGAATCATATCCATTGCCTTCACTTCGAAGAAAAGATCAACCTCTTGGGGCAGTGCTTTCATGTTGTCAACAAGACTGATTGTATTGCTTGGAGAAGACTCACACCTACAGGCAAACGTGATGAAATCATGTAAAAATGCACGAGTATTTACGAATACTCCGTTATCCGTTAGTTTGGGACCTGAAAATTAAAGGGTGCCTATTAGTTACCCCCCTTATATGGGGCGCTTTATAGGCACCCGTTTGGACATCCGGAAGGCACAAGTTTGCACGTGGGCAGCGTTGTCCTGTTTGACCTTCAAGTGCGGCAAGGGACTGTACTTAGGGCATCTTAGAGAATCAAACCCACAGAACGCAATCGGTCGCAATCACCTGCCGCATCCTGCTGCCCTATATGCAGGATTCAAACTCGAGAGTTAGCAGAAAAGCGTCTCAAATCCCAGGCCTGACCGGCTGAAGATTAACAAGATACTTCTTGAAGCCCAGCACCCAAATGCCCCCGGGACTTCTTGAATCCTGGTGACGTCTAGAATCCCAAGAAACGGAATGGGTTGTGTTCTAGTAAATAGGTTTAATGGGTGACCATCTTTGCAATCTTAAGAATCGGACTTGGAAGCAAGCTTGGAATATTTTGCAGAGTCTTGCTGCTTCCTGTTTACCTTCATCTTGTCCCCTGAAAGGCCTTTTCAGGGAAATTCAGGTCTGCCATCAGCACGGTTGGAAGCTTCTTTCCGTTCACGATTTCCGCAAGGCGATCCGCAAATTCTCTTCGGGCACGCCCAAAGGGAGCACCAGGCACATGCCTATAGGCGACTGTCGGTTGGCTCAGCTGGGGCTCTCACTAAACATGACATTGGATTTCCAAGGATTCAAAAATCAAATGATATCAAAATTTCCTATCATTTCCAATGATGAGCGTGATGA
>Ga0126342_10022498_pt1 | contig 10401 bp, 9 predicted proteins | sample Cyp1metagenome_FD_92528 | JGI IMG/M metagenome (GOLD analysis project Ga0126342, IMG submission 92528) | Coral microbial communities from Lord Howe Island, Old Settlement Bay, Australia - Cyphastrea 1 metagenome | ecosystem: Host-associated > Invertebrates > Cnidaria > Coral ...
ACCAGACAGATCTCCAGGGTCAGTGCCATGGCGAAAGCGAGGAACGTAACCATCAACGCTCAGCTGGGACGGCCGCACCAGCTGGAAGGTGTTGAGCCCGCGGCTGTTCCAAACCACCAACCAATTGAGGATCGTTAAAGGGATTGGGAGGGATTTTTGTGAGGATCTAATTTCCATACGATCGAACATATCTAACTATGTCTTTGTTTGGGATTTATGAGATTTATAACCATCAAAGATTCGAGGATATCAGTGATACATGATGGTTGATTGATGATAAGTTTTAGGGGTCAGAAGTTCTACTATCCAATATATATATAATATATATATATATTCAATATATTGGGGGTTAAAAGTCATCAATGAAATGAGAATCCCCTATGAAAACCAATCGTTGTACAGTGGAATCTTTGGCTGGTCGGACTCGCCCCTTACATTATTGATATCTTTATTGATGATCTACTCAGAAGTTTTGGACAAACAAAAGGCTGGATGAAAATTCATTGAATAACAACTCTGCATCAGTCACTTTGCAATGTACATCTGGTTGGTGGTTGACCTACCCCTCTGAAAAATGATGGAGTTCGTCAGTTGGGATGATGACATTCCCAATATGTATATATATATATAATATATATAATATATATAATATCTAAAATATATAATATATATAGTATATATAATCTATAATATACATATATAATATATATATAGAATATATATATATATAGAATATATATATATAGATGGAAAGTCAAAAAATCCATGTTCCAAACCACCAAACAGACATGATTTTGCCCTGAGATCTTGGAGGCAAACTCCGAGCCAGGACACGCTGTTCGCAGCAGACATCTTGGACCTCGCTGGTTGAGCCATCCGCAACCGGGGATTGAAATTTGCGGTGAACACACGAAAGGAGGATACGAAATAAGACTGGTGCTCCGGACCCCAAGAACATGAAAGTTCATTCATTTTTTTGTTTGAAGCAAAGGGAGCAACGAAGAAATTGTTCTTCTGTTAAATCGAATCTAAAATCTACAGTATATAGATGTTTCAATCACTGGCTGGAATGAATTCTGACTAACTTAAAAAATGGCAAATGGCTAGCAGCGAGGCCATAAGAAGTTCCAGCTGCTATGTTCTGGGTTCTACCCACCCAAAACCTACCCAATGTATCCAATATCCAAAGTATTTCTACCCCCAATATGCTTCCCAACTGAGCTATGCAGCGAGTAACCATGCACAAAAACCATGACGGAAACTATCATGCCTTCAATGACGGCCTCAAATAATAAAAACATAGAAAAACCCTGAGCCCCTGATGCAGAGACAATAGTATGGCCGATAAATGCGCAAACCTGTTCTCACAGTTCCTACCCCTTTTCTCACTGCTTTCAAACCGTTCCTGTACAGTTCCCCATCATTGTCTTTTGTGGAAAGATTGATCCACAGTGTTCACGTATTGTCATCTCCAAAATATCCAAATATCCAAATATCCATATCCATATACATATACATATACATATCCATATCCACATACATATACATATACATATACATATACTTATACATAAACATATACATATACATATATATATAAATTATTACTATTTGGGGGTAACCAGATCTTAATCAGCTGGGGTAATTCATCAGGGGGTTGGCAGTTGGTTTTATCTTAAATCCACAAGGTGCCCCTCCAGTGAGGTTAGTTGATTTACATACCCCATTGACTAGTTCGCTAAATCTGATCACCATAAAACCTGGTGTCGAAGTAAACCAACTTGTTCAACACAAGTCAACTAAGATTCCCCATGTCTGCTGGTTGACCATCATACATTCCAGCTACTTCTTTGGTTCAATCATACATCGTTTCCTCCACGTATAGCAACAAGGCCCTGACGACTGGGAGAGAACATCCGAGCCGCCGCAAGTGAAGGACACCTGGATGGCATCATTTCAAGCGGTCTGGATCATCCAGATATGCTTCACAATAAAACAACATCAAACCACTAGCCGCTAGCCAGAAACAAATACGTTAAAATCCACCGGAATGAATCTCACATGTCTCACATACTCACTTAGAAAAACCTCATGGAGGTATGAGGTACCGAAATCACAGAATAGGTAACATGTTTAGACCCAAACAACTTGCAGCACTGCCCATGCTTCCATCCCACCCAGCCTTTTGGATGTTGGTCTTGTCACTCATACGACTCATGCAGTCTCAGTTCAAGGGCGGGCCACTAGCGCCACCAACATCAGCAACATCCTAAACCACTATGATGATAGCGAGATCGTGATACCCTCCAGTAAATCAACGTAGACATGGAAACCCCACACAACATATGTAAATTTTGCTCCTACCGAAACAACCCGACACAACCAGGACGAGGATCCATGTTCGGAGGGTAACCCCCCATAAACCACAGTTTAATCCATGTGAAATCCCGTGAAAAGGATGGATAAATCTATGTACAACCTTGCTAAATGGGAAAATTATGATGCTAATCAAACCAGATACTGATGATCATAGTACTGACAAATATGAAAATGCTTCGTATCAATCGCCATCACGTTTGAGTTCCTATTATTTTGAACTATTTCCCAAACGATATTCCCAACTATGGGTCAACTATCTACTGCATTCATATGATCATCATCATCAACAACAACAACACCACCACCATCACCATCATCATCATCGTCATCATCATAATCATCATCATCAACAACATCATAATCATCTTCATTTTCATCATCATGGTCATGGTCATGGTCATGGTCATCGTCGTCATCATCATCATCATCATCATCGTCATCGTCATCGTTATCATCATCATCATCATCATCATCATCATCATCAACATCATCATCATCATCATTATCATGGTCATCGTCCTCCTCCTCCTCATCATCATCATAATCATCATCATTATCATCATCATCAACAACAACATCATAATCATCTTCATGTTCATCGTCATGGTCATGGTCATGGTCATCATCATCATCTTCATCATCATCAATCAACAATCACCAATCATTATCAATCATCATCATCATCATCATAATCCAACAATTTCTCAAATTCTATCGAAATTGTTTTCAGATTGGATGTTTATGAGCATCCATCCCTTAATGGGAATCCTTACAAAATATTGATGTTACAAATCCCTATTAATTTCATGGATTCTTTGCTATCCACCAAGGACTGGCTATAGAATTCATCTTTTGATCACACATATAACTCGTAAACTATGTATATCATGTATATATACACATAATATGTTTATGTGAAAACATAGTAATAATATGTCATAATCATCACAACAAATCACAATCATCAAATCAACACATCAACCCACGACCACTTCCCGCGACAAAAAAAAAAAACACGAGCACTCGACTGAGGTCGCAACCGCTCTGGCGGTCTCTTGGAACTCGCCCCGGGCAACCCGGAAGGTCAGCCACCGGAGTCTCACAGCCCTGGGGGAGAGGAAAATAAAGAGACAACAGGTTGGGATATGTTGGGCCGTTGGGCATGTACATGTGTATATAATTATGTATATATAATTATGTATAATATATAATATATATATATATATTATTATATATAATATTAAATATTAAATATTATATATTATATATTATATATATTATATATTTATTATATATTAAATATTATATATATTATATATATTATATATTATATATATTATATATATTATATATATTATATATATTATATATATTATATATATATTATATATTATATATTATATATATTATATATATTATATATTATATTTTATATATATTATATATTATATATTATATATATATTATATATTATATATATTATATATTATATATACACATATACAAGTATATATTATATACATATACAAAGAATGATAGTAATGGTGGTCATCCCAGTGTGCTTTTCCGGTGGTTGCTGTCGTGTGGCTCTGAACATGGGGCCTGCCCCTTTTATGGCCATCTGACCATCGGGAAAATGATTTATTTGCAGAATGAGGCCACCCAATTTTCAGACAAGCTGATATCCACATATTGGTATACCATCTATATATCATCATTTACCTGTTGTTTAAGGGGTAAACTAACCCCTCTATTAATCAACCAACCAGTGGGAAAAGGACATCTATGATCCACATATTGTCTAGGAAATTGAGTTCGTTCTTGTTGCCCGACATCCCGAAGTAGCCCCAAACTTGCTCCTTAGTCTCTCCAACCATCCCCATTTTTTGTGCATTTCTTCAACATTCAATCATCACCAAGTTGATGGATGTTGTTGCTAGATATTCACATGTTTGTTGATCTGTATACCAAGTAATCCCAAATGCGACAATTCTAAACTAGTTGATAAATTGTGGTATTTCGGATTACTGGCATATTAAGAAGAAGCATCATCAGAATTACAAGAAGAGTAACAACTCATGATGACTACTTCTATCACTGCATATGATATCAGGTAAATTCAAATCGCAACATCCCCATTTTCTTCAGCACCACGTCGGATCAGGCAGGTGGGCAAGCTTTATTGGAAGATGTTGAAGGCCCCTGTAGAAGGCAAAAGGCACTACCATGGTTCAGGTTGGCTTATTGACATAAGTAGTACGAACAATTCTATCAGTTCGTATCTAAACAACGGGCACTTCATTTTCAAGAAAGATGAAGAAGGACAACTACACAACTACTATCATCTATAATCTCTCAAGAAAGTCTACAAGGTGTGGCTGGATAGCTAAGTTGTTTTGTCTTGCCGAGGTTGACTATAGTTTATTTATAGAATATTAGTTGAATAACATAGATATTTGTTAGTTGATTTGTTAGATTACCACTGTCTACTAGTTGTGGAACCAAAACTACAACAATATCACCCTCTTCCAGCATCACACCGCTCCGCGCCTCGGAGTCCTTTTTTGACTTTCGCCTGTGATCAAGTGGCCGGGCTGGTATCCATGAGACCAACGAAGAAAGTGAAGATATGGGGGAATCCCTACAAAAAACATACTGGTACTTAGCAGGGAATTTTCGGGAATGATCCATTTCATCACTAGTAAAAATCATCCCAGCAACCCCCAGTCCCATCCATTCCCTACGTTTAGCACCAGTAAGAAAATCCTTTGGAACATTTTGGAACAAATCCTCCCGACCAAAGCAAGTGAATCTACGTGATTGGTGCAAAGCCATACCCTTCGAAGCCCATTTCTCGGTGGTTTGTTGCTCCTGAGCGAACTTTTAGTGGGATTAATGCCAACTCCACGCTAAAAAAGCACCAAACATCCGAGATATTAACTGTCCAGAAAAATTATTCACGCATACCCCCTCATATCCCATTCAGCAGTGGTTAAATGCCCAGTCTTTCAGTGCTCTAAACCATCCCATCCAGTGGACCATCAAACATGCGGAACATGGTCCAGCGGAGCCTCAACAATCGGAGTATGGCTATAAACTGACATAAGTTCATACCAACATCAGTTACTATATAGTCAAAATTATGCTAAACTTCCAACAACAGGGCCTTGTTACGTCCATAATTTGCCATTCACATTACCATTACCAGTAGTATAACTACCACCATTATAACAATCCCATTATAATAATCCCAATACTTTTTCTATTATAATCCTAAGAAAAGTGATTATTATCCCATGATAATGATCCCATCAGAAAAATCGCATTCCCAAGGTAATCCTGCCTAAATCCCAACAAACCATCAGTTGGGTAAATCATCCCATTATCATCCCATTGTATACAATCCCATTATAATCCCATTGGCAGGTTTAGTTATAGTGGGAAATGATGCCTTTCATCCAAGTGTAATCCCAACAATGTTCATGTATATTGTCCCATTCAGTCATGTGGCTTTCTCTGTTCAAAACCTCCTAAAATTCCATACAAATTCCCATGGTTCATCATGATCGAAAGTTGCCATTTTTGGGAGCTAAAAAAAAAACCATTGACACAGCCGGGTAAGGGAAACCGATGGAAACCCAATGCCAAATCCCATCGGGATGATGCCATGGCGGGATGATGCGCCATGGCACCATGGCGCCTCAAGCGACGTTGCAGGATCTTCACTAGGAGCTTCGCATCGCGCTTGCGACGCCTAAGACGTGAGGGATTTTGGGTGATTTAACCAGATAAACAAAAGGATTTTATTTGATAAATGGTGGTTTCGCTATGAAAACTCATATTTGACCAAAGAAAAACGACGTATAAATGGTGGTTTCACCACGAAAACTAAGATGTGACCAGAGAAAAATGACGATTTGACGTGATAAATGATGATTTCACCATCGAAATCAGATTTAACCATAGAAAATTGGCATTGGCCCATTAGAAATATGAGGATTTCACTCGAATTTCTGTGTTTTTGGAAAGTGGTATTTTGGAGCTTTAAGTGGTGATTTTCCAGGATGAAACTTCGGACATCATCCGAGTCAGGGGAGACAAGTCTGATCAACACCCAACGGCATCAGCATGTTGATACTGAAAAATAATGAAAAAATAAAGTCATCACCAATTTTGGTTGAAAAGTTACTGTTCATATCTGTTAATCAACAATTGTTCATCAACCAAAGTTGCCATAACCAATCTGTATTTCTTAACAGCTGAGGAATATGAGGAAACCTCCTGTCAGCCTGAGCCAGCGCTGACATGCATTGAAAAGCCCTGCGATAGTTCAACCCCATCTTCGGGTTTGATATCTGAAAATCAAGGGAACACACCCAAATTATTGACATTTTCATGGAGAGAGTCATCATGTTACATCATGTCATGTTCCGTATTCAAATTGTCATGAAATGGGGGTATAGCCCATGTTCAGATCCATTTGAGATGTGTTGCTCTTGTCATGATAAGATCCATGAAGGTCCTATCAAAGCTAATCCTGGATGCCGTGCACAGCATCGACCCCTCACCATTCTGTTTTCTCAGCGCCATCCCAATCTTTGATGAAAAAACAGCTTGAATCTGTCATAGCTCTTCACAATGGCTCTCTATTCATGTTCATTCCCACCAATTTCAAATAAAATCCCATCTCTTCACTTTATTACTATTCCATTATTTGGCCATTCATGTCTATCACATCTGTTCTATCACCAGGAAAATAATCGGCTTCAACCCATCCCTTTCTTGTTAAACGTTGAAGTCGCCAACTGCATCGAAGAAAAGGCGCTTATTGTTGGAAATGTTCTTTCCCACATTGCTCCTCTTTGCAGCCTAAAGGCCCGAACCACAGTTTGGCGGGAGAAATCAGCGACTCAAATGTGGATGGCTGGGAGCTCAAATTTCTTGATATGTATATACATGAAATAAATATATATGATATAATAATAAATATATATATATAGAGAGAGAGAGGGAGAGTCATATATATATATATATACAATAGTAAAATCGTGGAACTAAATGGGGGAGTTTCCAGGAAATAATGTGGGTGATTATGAGAGGGTGCCCAGGAGATCCAAACCCATCGATGAGGTTTCATCTGTAGATATAGTGATTTCATCAGAAACAAATGAGACGCAATTCTATAATGTGGTAAACCCAAACATGTAAAGCACCAACAGAGGTGGTGGCCTACCACACTCTCCAGATGGTCGATTTGGGTACCGTGCATTGGTGGTTTTCACCATGACAGTGCTACAAACAAATATAAACAACAGAATGTGGTAAACCCAAGAATTATAAACTAAACTATCCCCAAAATCACCATGAATGGTTGGTACAAACCATCCCGAAATGGTAGGACTATTGTTGGGCGTCCCACATGAATGGATTCCTGTAGATCTGCAAACATGTCACACTTGTTGGAATTCACCCAGGCTGAACCCAACTCTTACGACGTCTTACGATGTATCGATGTCTTAACTTGTTGCGCTACCCATGTAAAGATGTGTATGTAAATTTATGATTATATGTGTATGTATCAAACTTCAGATTTATTTTCGTTTATATCGGTAGTTTCATGTTTTGGGCAACGACATGTATATATGTATGTTTCGCTCATATATATATATAATATATAATATATAATATATAAGATAATATATATATATATATATAAATATATATATATATATGGCAACCCCCAAAAAAATGAGAAACATCAGTTTAAAAAGCGGACATTTGCTGGCCGATTGAGCCCTTTTTTTAGGTGCCAGGCTTCGCCCAAGGAGATCGTCGCCTCAGGGCGCGATTCGTTCTTTGGTTTCATGGTTCCTGCATTGAATGGACAACATATTTCTATAGCCTATATATATATAAACCATTCAATAAACCCAGGAATATCATATATATATTGCTGTGTATTTATGTATATATGTCAATTGTACTGAATGGTGTATACTGTATATGTATATGTATATCATATGTCACATATGTAATATACATATATTGACCTACTTATCATTGCACGCCCAAAGCCATGCCATTCTGCCCCATCATTCATGGTATAATGCACCCACTGTCAACGGTCAGAAACTGGGGACAAAAATGGTGATCCCAGCAGTATTGGGACCATCCCCAGATTAATGGATTGGCAGGCGGCAAGGCTTCTGTCTGCAAAAAAAGTAAAACACATGTAAAAATAAAAAATAAACACCATACATGTAAAAATGAAAGGCCAAGAAAAATAAGCATGAACATGGTTAAACAAAATGTTCAAACAAAAGCGAACAGACTTGAAGAACTAAAGAATGTATATAGATTATTTCCATGTTCATGCCCGACACCAACAGCTGCTGCTGTGGAGCAAGTCCAATGAGCTGTTGTAAGATGATGTAAGTATTTGTTTTGGATGATTTCTTTGGGTGCCTGCATTCGTTTCTTTATGGCTTCTGTTATTTTCTGCGCATACTTTATTTTGACCTACACTGTGAACATCTACTAGTTTGTCACCCAAATTCTTCACAAAATGAATCATGTGGATGGCTGCGGTTCCCTGATTCAATACAATTTGCTCAAAACCCTTTCAAACTGGACTTCAATCCGAAACAATTGGTTTGCAAATATCCTAAGACTTATTTCAGTGTAGTTCCGCTATTACCTTGAATTGTGATTTTTTACAGATTGTACAGTAGTATATATCATATATCATACATATATCATACATAAATCCCATGAAATCCAATTATATAATATTCAGAAATAAAATAATTATATGGCAGTGTGTCAAAACCTTGTACCCCTGTAGTTCACATCAAAATAGCTGGGATTTATGGATGTTCATCCCACTGGCAAATGTAGCATCTCCATCTCTCTCTCTCTCTCTCTCTATGAGACGCGAAAAATCCCAAATTTAATTGCTGTCACCAATGGGCAGCTTAAGGAAGCTAAATTGGAGGTATCTACCATATATAAGGCCTATATAAGGCTTATGTAAGTGAATATCACCACAAAATATGGTAGATATGTAAGATTCCCATGGATGTCAATTGACCAATTGAGATCCACACTGACAACTCATCTTCAGTATCTCTGGTGCCAGACAAACTGATCCTTTGACCCTCGTGTCCTGGAAAGATGCGAAATCAGGACTGCACGGTTGTGATTTTTCAGCACCAAAACTACAGCTGGGCAAAATGAGATACCGCAAATAATTACGGACAAAGGACGACTATGAGTTTTACCTCCTAACATGGGGTGCTGTACATTCAAATGTCAAAAATTCCGACGTGGTGTTTTCTGGACCTTTAACTGTGTATAAAGAAAAACCGAAAAACCATGAACTAGCTGTACAGTGTTCAGTCACAAACACCGGAACTCATGGACGTCCAGGGATCGAAGCACAGCCTTGGGACAAGTTATCAAAAAAAGTCTGCTCCCAACCCCCACAAAGAATAGAAATTGGGTCCAGCAAACAGTGAACATATCAAAAACACAAACTATCTCCTCGTGACTCTAATTTCTATGTTGAAGCATGTTTTGCCACGCCCACCCCCCCAAAAAAAACAACCACCCTCTGGGTAAGCAAACATGGCAACTGAAAATCTGCCATTGATAGATGATTATCCCGTTGAAATCTCCATTTATATAGAGGAAAGATGCAATTGCCATGTTTGATTACCGGAGGGTATACCCCATAAAGATTAACATAGAACCCATCATATTTGTGGCCATCATCGGAGAATCATCGTCCAACTACATGTAGGTTTGTCTTGAAAATTGGGGTGGTGCCATCCAGTACTGCTAAATTTCACAAACCAGGTTCGGTGAAGTACTTAAGTTTCTGCCTAGTACTTTATATACTTTATATAAAATAAAAAATAAAAACCTATCGATTCCAATGATGCCATGTGAATGACCTCAAAGCTGAGCCAACTGCCTTGAGTTACTGTACAATTGATATGTGAAAAGTATATAGTTGATTTA
>Ga0126342_10022499_pt1 | contig 10401 bp, 5 predicted proteins | sample Cyp1metagenome_FD_92528 | JGI IMG/M metagenome (GOLD analysis project Ga0126342, IMG submission 92528) | Coral microbial communities from Lord Howe Island, Old Settlement Bay, Australia - Cyphastrea 1 metagenome | ecosystem: Host-associated > Invertebrates > Cnidaria > Coral ...
TATATATATATATGTGTATACGCAGTATATCTACCCGTCTACCGATCTACCTGTTCACCTATCTACTGATCTACCCATTTATCTATCTACCTACCAATCTATTTACCTGTCTGCTATCTACCCGTCTATCTATCTATCGGTCTATTTAAATATACAAACAAACAAATAGATAAACAAATAAATAAATCATTAATACATGTATAGACAAATGGAGGTGGCGCCGATGAAATCTGTGGGTTTCATCCATGGGGATCTAACCAGTAAACCCACAACCTGATCCATGATAGTATATTTACCTACACAAAAAAATTGGTGGTTTTTGTGCATCTTCGTAAATATCATATCGCAATTTTTGTGGAAGACGACATCATCGATTTGGGAATGTCCAGTCGCATATGTCCAGGGGAGGAAAAACCGCTGTTCACCCCGGCGACCTCCATCCAGGCAAGCCAGGGCTACTGGCGATAAATTTCCCACGGTTAATGGATGCAGAAGCGGTACCAAACAAAAAACAAACCACTTCGCAACCCAAGCGTACTTGGTTTGCTAAACCATTCCGGACGATACTAGAGACCATGATCAATCATACCCATATGTTCCATGTAAATGTAGGTCATTATTCCATGCATGGACTATGTCAGGGATAGGGGACCAAGTCATCCCAAAGCATTGCTCACCTCTGGACTGAGTGTTTCCAGCACCTCGGCGCGATGAAAAACACCGACGTTTAAAGCACGGTAAATGATAGCACACATGTGTATATATATATATACATACATATATATATATATATACATATGATATGATTTACTATGTTAGCAAGTATATTGTGCAGTACATGTCTGTAGTCATAATCAATGATTTCTGCAGAACTATGCAGTCCCTTTCCCAGATCAATCAAATTGCCCCCCCATATTAATATGAGCCCCAAATGAAATCTAATACTTAATCATGGTTTCTGAGGGGGTACGACTAATAATACACTGAGACCCCAAGGTTTCCCAAACCCAAAATACTACTTTAACTACATTGTCAGACATGCTCTAGACGTGGAACAATAGATAACGCTATTAGAGTTTACATGAGGTGATTAGGGTTTAGGATTTTAGGCCGACCATGATATTAACAATAAGAATACTAATAATAATAAATCAGATTCGTCATCGTCATCATTGTCCAAAGCTCATTCAGAGTCCGGGCAAACCTCGGGATCTTGCCGCCATACTAGGGGGACAGGATGAGTACTAGCCAAAATCTAGTGACGATCATAATACGTTCATATCATGTAATGTCTGTCTTGACATATTTAACTAATTTTCAATGACATGATACTAAAATTAAATGCATGATATATCTATATCAATATCATGATCTCATATATCATCATGTGGAGGTTTCCTGAAATGGTGGTACCCCTAAATCATCCGTTTGAAAAAAAAAAACATGAAAAACATTATAAACCAACCGGCTATTAGGGATCCGCCATTTATGGAAACATGATATTAGCATTATAGTGGAAAATGAAAGTGATAGCATGATACCCCTAAATTATCCATTGTGGAAACCCGCATATATCTAGATAAATTATACTATTTCACTAACCGAAATTAAGGCCATTTGAAGATGATTTCCCTAAAATAAACCATATTATTCCAGGCTTCGGTCGCGACGTGAGGCAGTTATTTTTTTACCCAGATATATGTATTATGGGATAATTATACTAAACTAACATAACTATGGAAAATCACCATGTTTAATGGGATAATCACCATGGATAATTATACTTTACCCAGATATATCATTATTAGCATGAGGATGACAATGATAGTATGATAATCATTCCAACTCCCCACGGTGAGCCCCTGAGAGGACGATCTTTGAATAGGGATCCCACTGATTTATTGAGGATGTTGGGATATGCAGGAGGAAAATGAGTGCAGTCATCAACTTCTCTATATATATATTATGTGTATATATATATATATATATATATGATATATAATATATGTGTATATATATATATATTTATACATAATATATGATTATATATATATACATAGTCTGTATATATTTATATAGAGGTTAATTTTACACCCAAGGGCCACAAACCCCACACATGGGGCCATATCATGACAAATGAAGGAACGCTGATGCCCAACCCTTCCCTGCGAGGGGCCTAAAGAAACAATGTGCTGGTGCGGTAGCTGCAGATTTCACACAAAAACACATGGACAAAGGGGACAAAACACATATTTGGAGTTCTTTCCACTACGTAAAACCATAACTATTACAATTCTAGAGTGACAAGTATAGTAACATAGTTCTATAGAGCTAGATAAATACAATACTATACCCCCCATTGTCTTGGTGCATCAAACATGATCAAACGACAAAATGAGTTTGTCTGGAAAGATGATACCCCCAAAAAACCATTGGTTTATCATCCATTTGACCCTTTTTTCATGGCCATGTTCTGGATATACCCCAGTTTCCACACCCAAATCGTCTCTATCATTCTCTATCAATCACTAGAAAATTCACCGCCATTGGTTTCACACTCCATGCTGGACAGGTCGCCGCATAGGGCGAATACAGGGCGCTGTCCTCGCAAATTTCGCGTACCTTTGGAGAACCATGCGACTTGCCATCAGAGCTGTGGCTTTAGCGGTGATATGTAGCGGATTGAATAGCTGATTGATGTGAGTATGATCAGTATATATCTGGTTGGTGGTTTTAACCATCTTGAAAAATATGAAAGTCAATGGGAAGGATGACATCCCATATATTATGGAAAAAATGTTCCAAACCACCAACCAGATATATATATATATATGTATAAAACTATATGCACACGTATGTATATAGCTATGTAGGTGTATATATATATGTATATATACATACATATCTCTGTGTGTGTGTTGCATTTGCCACATTTTAATAGGAAATTTAAGAAGCGTCACATTCTTAAATTGTACAATAGTGTGACATAGAACTTTTTCTGAATCCAATCGCAGGAAAATAAGATCATCATCACGCAACTGTGAGATTTTATTTTCAAAATGCGGATTCAACCATCATATAATTTAGATTCGGGGAATGGAACTTAAATGGATACACCATGATACAACATGATACAACCAATTCGAAATGTAGCTTCCAGCATCAAAACATGATTATTTTACAGTTTCACACAAACATGCGGAAGTTCACATCCATTGCTCCGTAAAGAATGTGAGATCCCATTGCCACGACCCTCTGGTAATCTATCCGTAAGGTTGCTATAGAAAATGGGCTGTTTGTACATGTTTTAGGAATAAACCATGATAGTTTCCCACAGCTATCTTAGATTACCACAGGGTACCCCATTCCATATCTCTTGTTTATGGCATCACTATGTATATATATATATATATATATAAAAAAATAATGATTCTGAGCTACAGTATCCAATATTTTTGGAGACAGCTTAGAAAACCATCTTGTTATTTAACATAGCTGGCTGGAAAATCCCTAAACAAATGGAGGTTTCTTGCTGGGAAAATCATCTATCAATGGGCAATTTTCCATGGCTATGTTACATAACCAGAGGGTACTTATTATGGCCTTTTAACAGTTATAGGTACTTATAATACCTCCATTATAGATGATGATTTTCCCATTAATACCTCCATTTATAAGGGATTTTCCATAGCTATGTTAAATAACCAGAGGGTAAATCGATTTTGGTTAACGACACCATGGTGACACCTTGGTCAACAACACCGACTAGATGCCCTAAATCGATTACTAACCTGGACGCAAGAAACGCAACCGTTGCCTCTTTTCAAAGGTGTCCTTTTCTTACTGCGAATGGATGGGAATGGGAAAATCAGATGTGTATTAGTGATGAAATGGATCATTCCCGAAAGTTCCTTGCGTTTAGCACCAGAGAGTTTTTCAAAAGATGAAATCATGGTCACTGAGCACATATATAAAGCGATAATCAACACATTTAACCATGATTATATTGATCTCTTCTTTCTCTCTCTCTCTCTGTGATATACTGTAATCTATAGAACAACATGTTTTGCAACCCCATGTTGCTGTCAATTGGAAGTGGTTGTATCATGTTGGTTTCAAGCATATCCAACCATATGTGTTTTCATAATTTGTTATACTTAATGGACTTAACCACTGGAGATACAATCCGCAACATCAATACAACATAATAAATTATTATATAGCTACAGGCTACAGTTTCATACTCTCGATGGGCATTGTTGTAACCTTTCTTACATCCATCATTTGAAACATACTATACAGTTATACATGGCCTTTTACCAGTTTTTGAAGTACTATAAATAATTACTAACAAACCCCCAATGTATGAAATGTGTTTGATCTTCTTTAAAACATGTTATAACCAGTTATAACTATATCTTATTTCTAACCAGTTATCTATGGAATGTATAACTATCCCATTTTACAACCAGTTATAACACATAGCCATGGCCATCACTGCCATTCTCCAACGGGTTGGACCATTGCCTACTCGGCCCGTTGAACCCGCGCCCGGAGATCGATGAAGGCGTTGGGGAGCAACGGCTCGATGCGACACCAGGCCAACTGCAGGGCGCGGGTAAAACTCCCAGAGGTAGCAGTCCGTTTTCACAACCATGGAGTTATACCATAGTTATACCATAGTTATATCACTATGCTATGGTAAAACCCCATGCATCATAGTTATACCATAGTTATATCATAGTTTTACCCCCACAAATTGACAAAGGGCCCAGTTTTTTGTAGGTAAATATACTATACATGGAGCATGTGGGCATAGTTATCATAGTTATATCATGTTATATCCGTACTTAGACCATAGTTATTGTTGTTCTAATCATAGCTATACTAAGATATACTAAGCATATAACCATGCAAGGTGGTGCCCCCAAGATAGCGAAGTTGGTTTTTAACTCGAATTTCACTAGGACATACTAGGACTTATGTGTAAATCCCCTACATCCACCATGATTTCTGAAGGGGGTCTTTGATATGAATGGGGGATGTGATTTTCGATGTTATCCTCCCTTTCATTGTCTTATTACCATTGGTAAACAGGCGTTGCAGGGGTTGCACCATTGCAACCCCATCGTGCAGAAACTGGCAATGATCTGACTCAAACCGCCTGGAGGAGTTCTGAAAACATTGCCAGAGCTTGCCGCGACTTTCGCCATCTTCTCAACTTTCAAATGCGACTCTTGGCACTGCCGGTGCGACTTGCCAAAGTCTTGCAATCTTGCTTCGGGTGGAGGACAACCTGTGCTGCGTCTGGCCTTGGCGTCAAAGTTCGAGCAGCTCACCGTATCAAATTTGGCCTGCTGGCTGCACCCGGTAAGATCCGACAAACAAAGGGATGGTGTAGTTCAACGACCAAAATATGGACAAGGCTGACTGAGAAGTGTCACCAAGCTGAAATGATGGGTCTTTCCCAATGTATTATAGATGTGGAATTATCCCAATGTATTAATCACAACATGGTCTTCCCATTTAGACAATACTCAATACTCTTTCTAGGATTATTCCCAATGCCATGTGGTGAGGTAGTCTTTTTTGATCCATTGCCTGGGACAACAATGGAAAACCACATGGATTGTCCACATCTATGTCGATCAAAAAATCCAGAAATTTGGATGTACCATTTATGTACCTTTATTTCTGGGCGAAAGCATATTTTTGCCGTTATATAGTCATTGAATCGTTTGCTTCGAATGTTCCCAGATTCCGGATACAACAACTGAAACGCCAAAACGGTTCTTTTCATGGATTGGCATGGGTCAACCCCAATGACGCATTTGTTTGACGGAGTATACTACTATAACCTACCATGGTACATTAATGCTACTATATTTAACTATATTCAACATGGCAGAAGTCCTGGTTGGTGGTTTTAACCATCTTGAAAAATATGAGTTCATCATTGGGAAGGATGATATCCCATATATGAAATGGAAAAATAAAATTCATGTTCCAAACCACCAACCAGTTTATCTATATCTAACATGACAGAAGTCTAAATGATTCCAAAGGTAAAGCCATAACACCCGTGGCTGACAACTCAGTGTTGCTCTATGGAGCCTCTCGGTTGGTGGGAAGAGCACAGGCCTGAACCTGGGCCAGATTTTTCCACAAAACTGAGGCATTTTGGGGGTGAATTGGGGGTGAATACCATACATGAAGCATACTAAATGTGGCTAAAACAATGCCATAAACCATCCCCAAAATCACATAAACATCACCATTTTTATGGGTATAAACCATCAAAAATGGGCTGGTTTATGTTGTTTTAGCCACATGAGTGGATTCTGCCAGCACAAACTAGTGTGTAAAACTTTACTATACCTTACTACATTACCAACCATGATGACCATCAAACACCATGAACCAATTTGTCGAAGATGTTTTAGCCGTAACTGTCCGTGAGCCACAAACCTGGTGCAAATCATTAAACTCTAGGATGAAAATGGTAGATATATTTCCAGATGTCCTAAAATGGGGCTACTCCCGGATCCCAAAAAAATAGCATTTTCGTATTGAAACCACTGAAACCCCATGGGTTCTGGGATGGGGTTGGAAGCCAACTCATAACTACGGTAGGGGGGCACCCTCAAGAATTGTCATGTGAGCAAGGTTGTCCCGTGGATCATGAAACTGTGATAGTCACATGTTCAACGACATATTGCATCACATAGAACCTGAACAATCCATCCCAAACATGACTACTTGGTGCTTTCAACGCTGTCTGGGAACATTAAAAAGCAAAACAAATGGGCTCCGAATTCCATGTAGAATGGAGCTGAATATGACAACTAGAAAACATTCAAAACATGTCAAGACTAAATAAAATCAAAATCCTCCTGGCTGTATCCGCTGTCGCCTTCAGTGCTCTGCCTTTTCACCACCACATTTTTTGGGGGGTTCGATGCTAAGACTCCCGCAGGAATGCTCCAATCTGAACCTGAGAGAGTTCCACTGGTGGAGTGCCCAGGGCCGTTTTATTTTTGAGGTAAATATTAGAGCACCATGGGTTGCATATGAGTAACAGCTGGGATGATCCTCCACATCCTAAAGAAATCCGCGACAGGCATGCGGTTGCATTGGCCAGAAACAAACATGAATCCCATCCTCCCAAAATATACCCCAACAAAAATGCTTCCAAGTATGTTTTCCAATCCCCTATGAAAATCACGTTTTTCATTTTTTTTTTCTGGGAGGTGTTTGATATGAACGGGCAGCAGAATACCACTGACAGTTCCCTCTTGAATCCTCTGAAGCCCAAGGCCCAAGTTAAACTATCCCATCCATGGCTAGTATCACAGAGTATGCTCGTCCAAAACTGCATGATTTGTGGTGGCAAATGTTTAAGTAATCCCATCACCCGTTCATATTAAACACTCCATTTCTATGGTCCCAATGGAATGTGGAATTTCCCTACGTTCTACCATGGTTTCGTTTAGGGGGTGTTTTTTTTGAATGGGGGAAGGGATTATCAAAGTACACATATATCAAATTATAATTATCAACTACTAAAAATATTCATTCTTACTATACATAATAAAGTAAAGGGAGTCGGTGATACTCAACCATGTAATAATCAAATACATATAACGATCTGGGTCCCAACCGGGATCACCTCCAACCAAGCAAAATCCCAGATGCTCCATGTGTAGAGCATTTACCTACAAAACTGGGCCATAAAGAATGTGCTTTTTTTAAATGTAGGTAGGTGTTCCAGCGCCATGGAGCATATGGGAATGGGTGGTATAGAAAATGTCGATAGCAAATGTCACATGTGATTAGGCCACTAGATTGCACGATTTCATCGCACCTCAAACACAGCCATGTAAATTTGCAGTATTAAGCGGTGACGGGTAGCGGAAAGCCAACAAACTGTCGTCACGCTGCAGGTTCAAAAATAACATGCCGACACCAGTTTGCCTTCACTTGTCTGAAAAAAAAAGTACCTGAGGATGAAAATGGGGTACCCCCAAATCCACTATGTTTTTCCATTAAAACGATCATTTGACAATAACCCATTTTTGACACACCAATTTGGTTCTCAAAGCTCCAAAGCTCTTTATTGAACAGCTGCACTGGCACTTTTTTTTCACTCTTCTCCGACGCCTTTCTCCAAACATTGCGCATCACTGCATCACAGGCCCATCAAATTGATCTTGACCTGGGCACCAACATGGGACAATGGACTTGTGCTTAAAAACCCTGTGGTTTCATCGTGGAATGTCAGTGAGAGATGGTGAAATGATCAAGCATTTTGCATTGTGACTACGATATTGAGATTTGAAACATATTGAAAGATCGATTTTCTGCAAGTCTATCTGAGTCTATCTAGTGGCTAGTTCATGGTTCTTGCGGGAAAATTCAAGCCGGCCAATACTGTAGTATCCTGCTCCACATGATGGCCAGCTGGATCAGGGGTGTGTCTAACGGAGTATACCCTCCAATGGCAATTTTGAGCCAATGATGATCAAACAGTGGATGGACTGGGGTACCCTATCTTTAAGGCAGTTTGGGGTGGTTTCAATCCCTCTGAAAAATATGAAAGTCAGTTGGGATGATATTCCCAATATATGGAAAAATAAAAAAATGTATTAAAATGTTCCAGACCACCAAATGTTCCAAGGAAGAAACAATCGCCAGTGCGGTCGGCTAGGGTCTGGTCGCAATACCCAGGGACTCCTTAAAGAAGTGTTTTTGTGGTTGGATTTCTGGTTTGGATGAATTTTCCCCATAGAAATGTCCAATGTAACCGTTTTGGCAGGCACCCTCCGGTTATTTAACACAGCCATGGAAAATCACAATTTTTAATAGGTAAACCATCTATTTCTATGGGCCATCTATACCATGGCTATGTTATATAGTCATAACCAGAGGGTATCATTTTTCAGGACGATTTTGACGAATTTTACATGGGGATGTCTGGTGATTCCCCGAAAAATCCTACGAATAAGCTTGGATTTGATTGGAGTCTCCCTCCACCAGCCACATGAACAAGGTTCAAACGTTGGGAACAGGATAATCACAATCTATCCTTTCCCTGTATGCCATATACTGGGTACATCTGGGTACCATGTTTGAAGCATGCGTTTTTGGCGTTACCACTGAGCATGCCGTCCGGTCCCTTCCGGTCCCTTCTCCCAGCACAGGTTACCACATGTTACCGAAGGACATTGCCATTGGTCATCTCATAAGGGATCTGAAAGTCCACCAGGAAATCCAAGCGCCAGTTGTCTTTCATGGAAACCTGTCCTGAGAGATATGCTTATGCCATGGAGTAAGATATGCTTTGGAGTAAGCATGACCCCGTTCTTTGACATGATTATGTAGTTCATGTCAATACCTACGGGGTGCAGGTCGTTTACAATTGGATATAGCTAGGGCTATAGGGGTTATAACCCAACTTATGGGGTTATCACCATAGATTTATCCATCCAACCCCTGCACGCAGAAGGGAATCCGATAGCAAATCACACCCACCGGGGAATGATTTGCTAAGAAACCCTGCTAAGAAACTGCTGGGGTTGGTGGTGACAAGAAATTACGTGACTCGATGTTACCCTCTGATGATCCAACATAGCTATGGGAAATCGAGCATGGTTCGTTAGGAAACTCATCGAACATGGGCCATGGTTTCCATCGCTAGGGTGCCTCCTGGAAAAACAAACTGTTTTCGAGTCTTCGAGTGATCCCCACCAACTGGCATTCTATCTGACATAGACTCTGACACTGACTTGTATTCTGACATTCTATCTGGCATGTTTTCGTGCGTGCCCAGGCTGATCTGGAGCTCGGGTTCGGGTCCGTGCCAACAGTGAGACCCTCACCTCGCAGAGAAAAAAACAGGATGATTGAGCTATGAAAATACACGATGATAGTCTGTGAAAAATTCTATCCCTCCAAACTACTGGTTGGTGAATAGGTGTTCCATGGTGTTGTAGCTTTTGGTGATTTTCAAAACCCTACGGTACTAGGTGGTACGACTAGGTTAAGAAATAAGTAAGGGGGTGTTGCATTTGCTCCATTGCCTCTGGTAATCAAACATGGCCATGAAAAGATCTGGTCAAATTACTTAATTCTTACCTCGTCTCCCTCGTGTCTTAATTTGTTCCCAATGATTACTGTCCTCGTTCGTTAATTTGCAGGTGCAAATTAAGGCTTTACCTCGTCAATTCGAAGGAAGAAAGTAGCTTGTGGGCCTTCTTTCCAGATCCACGGTCTCCACGGTCCACGGTCTCTTGCAGGGATTTTTAAATCTGAGTCTGATCGGTCTTTGCGCTTCTTGCGCTTGGGTGGTGACATCTCTGACATTATCGCAGAGATGCAATGCTCTTCTGGGGCAACTCTGAA
>Ga0126342_10022500_pt1 | contig 10401 bp, 8 predicted proteins | sample Cyp1metagenome_FD_92528 | JGI IMG/M metagenome (GOLD analysis project Ga0126342, IMG submission 92528) | Coral microbial communities from Lord Howe Island, Old Settlement Bay, Australia - Cyphastrea 1 metagenome | ecosystem: Host-associated > Invertebrates > Cnidaria > Coral ...
GGGGTCCACTTACAAGATGGCAGAACCCAGGGTCAAAATTTTGCACAAAATGGTAGCCAAAAACCATTCTGTAACGGCCCTGAGGCCTCAGATTTAGTAACAAAAATTTCAACGGGTATATAGTATATAATATGCGATATTATTGGGATATGTAATATGCGTGTTTCAATATGTCATTAAGGAGAACCCTCTCAAATAATATACGAATCAAACCAAGAGTAAGACATGTTTGAAACTACCAACCAAAGATTGATGTGTCTCAATCATGCGATGTAGGGATATACACAGTATATAGATCATAAAACAGGGGTCTTAACGGTCTTAACAGAATGAATTGAAATAGGGGTATAGAGGGATGATATTGTAGGTTTACTGAGCATGGTGCAGGCAATTGTCTATTCAATGTATTTGTTCCATTTTGGGCAAAGCCGCGAAGCATGTAACAATGGGAACTGAAACAGCATGAAACAACAACAACAACAAAAGGGGTGGGGCGGGCCAATAACGTCAAGTGCCGGTTGCAAACAAACGACGGCACAGGGGTGGGGTGGGTTTTGCAGCTTTCAGTTCAACCCTTTCTAGCACAAAACTGAACTAAACTACTTCAGTAATTTGCTGCTCTGCGGCTTCAGTCCTCTTTAATAACAATATAATCCAATCATGTTGAATAATCGTCCCAAATCATACAGTTGATTAACAATTTAGTATTAAACACAACACTTGACTCATCATCCCAAATATGGTCAACAAATCAAATCAAATCAAATCAAACTTCTAGAACTTAAGTCAGTCACCATTGTTTTTACCAAAGCTTCATTTGTCATCCCCAGTTCGCATCAGTTCGCGCCTGGTGAGGCACTTCCCTGCTTCACTTTCACAGGTTGGAATCCCGAGGCTAGTGTGTGCCGGGTCAACGTGGCGCTTTCTATCTCCTCCTGGGCGGCGTTCAGATCATGGAAGCTGGGATTTTTTGGACATGGGAAATGGGGATCTCATGAAGTTTATGTGGTTCATCCATAGTTATCCATGTTTTTTTGGTCATTTGCAGAATTTCAACTCATCAAGGGGTTTCCGTTGGAATATGAGCACGACTGGGGATGCTAACCAACGATGAGTGCTTAGCGGTTGAGCCCAGCGTCGCTGCTGAAGGTGTAGGCAAAGACTGAGCCGTTTCTCATGGCGTGGTTGGTGACCAGCAGATCAATCTGTCCATCCTGATGAACTGCTGCGTCAAATGCTGGATACGTCCCTTAACTGGCCATTTTCATAGGGTGATGGACTATCAAATTTGAGGATATCCCATTTTGAGCAAAGCCTATCAGACAAAGCCTTTCAAGAAAGTTGGAGCATCTGGATCCCAGAAGAACTGTGCCATGCTGTGACTATGACTTGGGATATTTCTTCTGCTCCCATTTGGTCTTCAGCCAGCATTAACCAAGGAAAAAAGACCATATATCAACAGGAGAAGATTGTGGTCATTTTTGTCACACTACCTAGCTACTTAGCCATCACAAGCAATGATATCATGGCAAATAGTGGGTATTCTTCAAACAGATTGATATGATATTCACGGGATATGTGTTTTTTGTTTCAATATAGTAGTTGTTCGAATAGACGATGATCTCCTCCTTTCGTTTGGTGCCATCCCTATTTCCTGGATACACGGTGTTGCCCCACCTGTTATAAGCTGGCTAATAAATCCCATCTACTACCTTCGCCTTTACAGCTATCATTTGAAATCGCCATAAACTCAAGAATGACGCCAGTTATAACAGCACCAACTTAGCTATCAGAAATCACTGGGGTATCACCAGTCGCACAACCAGCCGCTTTCTTTTCCCACCAGTGTGTTCTCAAGCTGCGCTGCCAAGGGGCATTGTTCAGGTCTTCCCAGGAACAAGAGAAGCCAGGGCCAATGCTGTGATCCAGAATCCTGGTGGCCATCTGGCCATCCTTCCTGTACCAGTAGACCACCTGGTGAAGTGTTGATGTGAAAAAAAACGACCACCAAGTCCACCAAGTGAACAGTAGAATAGCTCGTAAGTAACCGTAAGTAGATGTAAATGGCAATGGGGCAATGGGGGTTCATACCAAACCATTCAGAGATCTTGCATAGTCGTAACCATTTTGATATGGAGCCCCAAAAAGCAGCTACGTTTAATAACCAAAGTAATTGCCAAGAGCCCACCATCCTTATCCTGGATCAGATTGATGTGACCGCGAGCCGTATAGAGACTGAAACTGGCAAATTACCCTCTGCCAAACAAACGCGGCTGGCTTGAACATCATCTATACATGGACGTTTATAGCTGTTAAAGTAAACTATCAATGATGGATCTTCAATTGCCATGGTAAATCGCAAAGGTGAAGTGACATGTTCACATCTTGTTTTGGTTTTTGAGCCGCTGAACAATAGCAGTTCAGTGGGATCTTTTTTTCGGATTTCGAGGTACCGATCCACAGAAGGTACGGTACCATATAAAGCCATATTGTGGAGATATATCCCCTGAAATTTAGCCCTGCAATTTAGACCTTATATATTCTATGGTGGGTACCTCCAATTTAGGTTTCTGAAATGGCCAGTGAACAAATGATAAAACGTGCATATCCAAAAGTAATTGCATAAAATCAACCAAGTTCAACCAACAAATCACACACTTTTTTGGATCTCCCAGAACTCCATGAACTCAAATACACCGCCAAATGATGCCAAATCCCCTGCAAAATCCATCAGGACTCGGAACCTTCCCAGTGATGTATTCCGGTGCCACCAATGCGAAGTTCTTCCCAGGTTTCATGCAGAACAGGAAGTCAGGTCCGAAGCCCAAGGACTCTTCCGCCCAGGGTGCTGAGAAAACATCCTGGCGGCGCCATTCTTTTGTTGGTCAGTTGGTTGTCATCAAGGTGGCCCAACAAAAGTATATAGCTCAGTTGGTGGAAATACAGCTATAATATGCTTATTCATGAACTATGATAACTATGATAACTATGCTTACTATGGTTTATGGCATGATTTGTGGTTGATCCATAGATTCTTTCAACTTCGAAAGCTGAAAGCAACATGTATCACTGGGCAACTCCTTGTGGGAGAACGCGGAGAACTCGCAGAACTGGAGTTCCATGTGTTACAACAGGAGAGACCTTCATGGATAGGTATCCAAAGGGAAATGAGTTGTTTCTTGCTTTGGGTTGATGGGTTGTTATTGCCTGGTGAATGTGAAAATCAGAACTGTCCGAAATACATCATATACTGTATATCAGTAGCTACACAATCATAGCAACAAACATTGCCCATCCATCATATTCGTTCTGCGAGTTTTGTGGCGCTTGCAAGATGTGGGTTCAAAACAGCTATAAACAAACAAGATCAAACAAGCAACTCAATGGCTGATAAGAAATGGGACGGGAGGAACTATTTTTTGCAGCTGGGAACTTGCGGTAAAACTATAATTATTGTACCATCATGTACCATCCAACCCATGATGATGCCTCAATCTACTCCTGACTTCCATCAGTCGAAAGAATCTAAACAATTTTCCACCTTACCCTTGATTGGAAATCCACAATTTATAGGTAGTTTTCCTCCCTATAAATCTCCATTTACAACCGGGATTCTCCGGGGATTTTCCAGCCAGCCACCCCCGTTGCATCGTCCTTCGCTGGATGTTTCAGCCAAACGAGCTCACCTTGCTTCTTCGCCCACGGAAAGACGGAAAACCTCAGGCCGTGACTCCAACGTCAATGTGTCTACGGTAGCAATAAAGGTAGCAAAAAGGGATGATGGTTCTGTCAAAATATGACAACAGTTGCATAATTAATTTAACATAATGAAACCGTATGGTACATCTATATACATCTATATCATGTTTATACACCAGAATAATCCATAATATATGCGAGATTTAATGTGTGATATACCAAGAGTCGATAGGGAAACTGGTTGGTGGTTGAGCCACCCAAACAAAATCTAGTATGCTTGCCTTTTGGGATCGTCATCCCAGTCATTGGGTTGAACTAGGAAACCACTGGGTAAAAGATCTTCAACTTTTCATACTTTTTAGAGCCAAGACCTAAACATCCTAGTGTTTCTCCAGTCCCCCACGTAGAGCGTGTCAGCATTTGGAGCATGAATTAGATGGTCCAAAGATGTGCAAAGTGCAATGGGTTCATTGGGCTATGGTTAACAAATGCTAACAACAACATGGCTCGACATAGCTGCTAGTATAATTCAGCCAGATGTAGTTCTGTCAAATCAACTTTCATATCCACACATGTTGTTGCTAACATCACCCAGTCCAATCACCTTAAATGTACATGTTTCGCACAACACCACTGCTCCAGTCACTGACATCTCGCTGTCACGATGTCTTCCAGTCCATCGCCATCCACATCCAGAAATTCTGCCTGTTGGAGCTGTCCGTAGCATTCCCCCAGAGGTCGATGCCAAAAACCCAACTGGGAAAAATCATCATCCTGTCAGTACCTCGACATACCTCGACTATTGGTGGATATTCCAGCCATGAATTATTCAGAAAAGTATGGGATCCAGAGATTCAAATTGTTGACCCCTCCTGCAGATCTGAACAAAAATAAACTCTTCGGCCTAAAGGTTCCCCCAGATGATGAGCAAATGTAAAGAGATAAGATATGTTTAAGTGTGATTTTTTCCATCTTGGAGTTTCCAGATGTTTCCAGTGTGTTTTCTTTGTTTTCAAGTGGACTAATTATGCATCAACATGCAGACAAAACATACCGATCATTCACTATGTGATAGTTCCGCTATCTAACCTGGTTTAATATGTGTTGACCTCACCTTGGAATGCACCCTACTCATCTGCAGACATGCCGTTCAAACTACGGCTAATCTTAGTACATGCCTATGTCCATTCATGGCAAACAAATAAGTTGTATTCAATCCAGTTGGTTTCGAAGCATCATGCATCTCGGCCTGATGGTAGAACCATCCTTTCTTGTCCTGGGTGAGCTTTGCCTCAGGAATGATGCTGGGGCTTCCAGGGGAAAAAAACAGAGAAGAACCAGGGTATATAAATACAGAGAAAAACATCATTTCTGTTGAACTCGTGAAACTGTTTTGGGGGAAGTTGAACTTCTAATATTGGCAGAAACATTATGAACATCCCGAAACTCATCGTCAGAATATAGAGTCAACATTGGCTATCTTACAATGTAACGTATATATTGTACTGTACTGTACTGATACAATGCATGTCATAAATCCACAGTAATTATATCTTTGCATATGTTGTAGGGTTTGCCATTAAATGCCACATGGGATGCAGGTTTGGTAAAACTTCCATGGCTGGCTTCGTGTTTTCTTTTTTTTTCCGCAACAAACTCTTGACTTGGGGAAATAAATGTGTGCAAGGGGATCATGTCACAGCATCATATACCCACATCCGCAAACAACATACCTTTATATAAATGATTTAATTTAAATGCTGTTGATGCTTGGCAGTCAACGCCACATGCTGGTTGAATCTCAGCAATGTTCAAGTCTCAAATCACTGTCGTCACATCTGTGTGTCTCTCTTCCTCAAAAATAGTAAATCGTGGCACAGCGGAATCTCATGGTTGATCATCATTTCCCCTTTTTAAATATTGTATATATGTATGATGATGTTCCCATTCACCTCTATTTATAGTGATTTATAGTGGATTTCCCACATATGTTCTTATGTTTTTTTCAATTTGTTGGGTATATCCCGTACTTACACCCTTGCCCCTTAGCCCCTGGCTGGCTGTTTCAACGTCTGTGGCTCAAGTGAAGCCTTCGCAGCGATTGGAGTTATTTGAACTCTGAACACTTTACTCAATGGATTGGTTTTACGGGAACATCCAAACCGGAAACCATGGATTTTTCCCATGACATTTTTGGGGCTTTCAGGTTTCAATCGTCTACAGTTATGGCCCTTTACCAGCTATAAGTACTTTATAACCCATTAATAGAATATATAATCCCATTTATAACCAGTTATAACTGATAAATGGCCATAACTGTAACCAATCCATACTCCAAATCTCAAACCGACTCTGCGACTCCGCCGGCAGTTCCGGGCAGGTCCCCCATGAACTGAAGCCATTGGGTATTGGGAAAGCCATGGGTATTTACAGTGAAAAGAAAGGGTGTACCATGTTCGAAACAGCTGAAAAAAAATTAAAGTACTTGGGGGTGCATCTCACTTAGATCCACTTAGTATAGAGCAGAAACAATTTTGTTCAACCACTTATCGAACATACCCAGCTAGATTCATGACCTGCAGGAACGAATAGGTTCTCAATCATAAAACGATCCCTGTTATTCTCCGGTATCATCCATCGTGGCTTGCTGGACCCCATTCCGTTCGATGATTTTCCAAGCTATAAACCTTTAGTTCGGGGATTGTCCTAAGTTTTCCTATGATTTTCCTATTTTCCCATCCAGAACCTCCATTGATAGTGAATTTCCCCATGATTTTCCCACGTTTTTCTCCATGTTTTACGACACCGTGCCCTTATAGGTCTCGCCTCCATGACGTAGATGCCCCCCGTGGTATGGCTCGGTACCAGGAAGCCATCGCCCAAGGCGATGGCCGTGAAGCCGAAGACCGAACGGTTCGCCACCGTCAAACCTGGGAACTTTTCAGGGCTAAACCATGTGGTAAACGTACCAAAAACGATGGAAAACCCAACATGTTCAATGGGTAAATCCACTAGTTCTATGGCCATTTTCTATAGCTATGTTAGTTTACCAGAGGGTATCTGGTTGGTGGTTTCTGGTTGGTGGTTTTAACCATCTTGAAAAATATAAAAGTCAATGGGAAGGATTATCCCATATATGATGGAACATAAAAAATGTTCCAAACAAACAACCAGCATGAGAATATGTATGGACAAAAAAACATATGTAGATGATGAACAGTTCTGGCCATTTATTCTTCATAACTGGGTATTTCAATGGGGTGAAAGGTAGTGGGATTATATAAATAAACTTATTGGTTTATAAATGGGATTCTAACTGGTTATTTCAATGGGATTATACATAGACCATAAATGGAGTGACTTAGTACTTGTAACTGGTATTTCGGGCCATAACTGTGGGATTTTTTAGGGCCCCCATGTGGGGCTGGAAGATTTCCCATGGGAATGTGAGGAAACATCAAAATGGAACATTAGTTTGATGCGAATATACTGATTTATGGAAATATGAATGGGATAATGGGAATCAACATCATGGGATATGATGGGAATATAATGGAATGGATAAGCAATCATATATGCCAAGCCATGGCAATTTTCACAGGAATAATTATGATTAAACAGTTGAGTAGGGTACTTCTTTTTAACAAACCCATTTTTACACCCCAAAATCATCAACTTATGTAAATCTGGGTTGTGTGAATCTCATTCTCTGTTTATATCGGACACCCCCGATATAGAAGCCAAACAATGAATAGAGCCCTTACTCAGCCAGGGGTTTTATGGGGTTATTTCAGATCAGGGGAAGGGATTAGGAGGCGAACCTGAAAATATACCGCAAAACACAAAAATATCCCGGCAAAAGACCCCAAACAGTTGGGGAGTAGGAGGATAATGTATTGTAATGTGGTTGATGATGTTGATGATGTTGATGATGTTGATGATGTTGATGATGTTGATGATGTTGATGATGATGATGATGATATGCAAATAGCTCCTTCCTGTCCTACCTCAACAAAAACATTCCCGTCAAAGGAGCAAAATGGAGCAAATGGCTACATCCCAAGAGTCGTCCAGAACTATTGTTGTCCTAATGGCAAATCGTATACCGTCAAAACTTTGGAAAACAATTAAAACAATTGACCTTTTCCAGGTGGACCAGGTATGTACTATTGTACATGATACATATACAAATAATGTATCATTCTATATCCATTCCACATGCTTTCCATGTTTTTCATATATGAGTCTTGAGCATTACCCAAGGGAAGACAGCATGACACCTCTTACCACTCCGCAAGATTGGTCCCAAAAAGATCCGCCACCAAGCATCTGTTGGGCCAATTCAACACATTCGTGCCCGGAAGCTCCTGCAACAACTTGGCAGCAAAAATGAGGATTTCAGGAACCGGGGATGGTTGAGATCTTCGAAGCAATGCAAAGGATCTGCAGGCATAAGCAACGAACAAGCAATGAGGATATCGACAGTCAGAAGGAGAGCACACTAAAAGCAATAAACGAGACAGTTTGCAAAGTTTGCATAGCAATAAATAGGGGAGTATGACCAACACCAACTGTCCAAGGGCTCCAACGTTCAAGGTATTCGGTACTGCCAATCTCAAGACATCTACTGAATCCACATAGTATGTCTATGCGACACCCAATGCACAGCCGTTATAACCTGCATTGCTGAGGTAATTTCAAGAACCGCGATACAGTCCTCCACTAAAATGCAGGTGTCACTGAATGAGCTTTGATGCATATCATGCTCTTCCGCCAAAGAAATCAATGGTTGGTGGTCTCAATCCACACTGATTCCCAAGTGACAGCTCAGTCGGGGCACCACCTTGTAGGTATGACATGCATGTAACACGTCTGGCCGAGGATGTTTTGGCTCCTGGGCAGGCCCCGATGTCTTTCCAACATCTGCCATGAAGACACCTCAGGTGTCTTCGCGCATCAAGCATGAACTTGGCAGGATTAGATCGAATTCCAATTATTTCATTCCTGATGTCCAATAGACATCTGACTCATTTGTTGATGAGGCAACCCACACCTTAAGCCGTTTCCAAATTAACTGCAAAAGGGTTCCTGAGCTACGTATATTGTAGCTATTGTTTCGAGCGTTCACGAAACCAATGTTTTGAAGATGCTGATATTCAAATTATGCAAGGGGATACCCATGAAGGTGGCCATTATCTGGCTGAAAAATGATGATAAACCATTTTTTAATCGGTTTAGCGTAGCCTATTTTCATCGTCAGACACACCTATCAGATTCCTCAGGATGGTTGTGAAACAGACCTCGACACCGAAACCCAAGGGCAGCCATGGAACCATTTTTGCCGATGAAGGGCGTCGCTTCGAAACTGCTCACCTCGGCGACCAGCCATGGATGCAAAATAGATCAACTTTTGGGATGAGAAAATATTTTTTCTACTCCAAATCACCCATGTTGCTGGAATATGAACCCCAACATTTGCCCAACATAAATCACCCAGTTATGTAAATATACCATACATGGAGCATATGATAGTAAATTCGTGGTTGGCCTTAAACTGTTATGTCCTGCTCCCGCGTAACTTGCTTCAGTGCCTCAGGTCTTTTTTGGTGGGTCACCCTTCGACAAAAAAGAGGCCCTGAGCCCTGCACGACCAGTTTGCCAGGTAGATGCGGAGACAACACCTCGGGTGATGAAACACCGGTTTCGATGTGAACGGACGTTGACCTCGAAATCTTTGAAACATTTAAGTGATCATAGGATTTGGCTTTATACACGACATATGACCTGATATGACCTGTGACATGTCGTAAATAGATGGCAAAGGAACTTGCTTTCAAACCGGAGATCCAGTGAAGAGTACGCAAGATACTATCCTATGAAATCCTATTTCTTCTGAATCTAAACCAGCAATACTTGTAGGGTCAGAAGATTTCCATGTGACTGATACCTGGAAGCCTGGAAACCTGGAAATCAGTCAGCTTCGATACCACAAGGTGATGCCGCCCTGGCACAGGAGCTACATTTGTTGAAATCAAGGTTGACCGTGGATTCTGGTGTATATATATATATAACTAGTTGGGAACGGCGCTGATAGACGCCTGGTGGTTTTGAGGGCGTGTGCGTGAATTTCCCATTGGAATTGCCTATGCAGTGTTGCACGCCTGTTTTTGGACGTCCTGAAAACTACTTCAACCATTGAGCAAATTGCTCATGGCTGCAAGTTTCTCTGAATTATTGCCGCGCAGTTCGGTTCTGCGCGACATCTATTGCCAGACCCTGCTCCAATTTTGAGGAGTGGGTCAACAAGTCACCAGTGCCTCTTTTTTTGGAAGCTTCCTTGTGAAGCCAGCACTTCAACGATTTCCAATCTGAATCAATGGTCTGTGCTCCACTGATCAACGTCACTTGAACGTTAACATCACACCCAACCCCACCCCATGATCAACATAACACCGCGAGCGTCACATGAACGTCAACATCCCACTCCACCCCACCTATGATCAACATAACATCGTGAGCGTCACATGAACGTTAACATCCCACCCCACCCCACCCCATGATCAACGTAACATCGTGAGCGTCACATGAACGTTAACATCCCACCCCCCCCCACCCCCCCATTTACCCAACAACTTGAGGGGGGAAGAGAGACGTAAAAGCCAAACCCCCACCCCCCCCCCACAGCCAAACCCAACCAAAAAA
>Ga0126342_10022501_pt1 | contig 10401 bp, 8 predicted proteins | sample Cyp1metagenome_FD_92528 | JGI IMG/M metagenome (GOLD analysis project Ga0126342, IMG submission 92528) | Coral microbial communities from Lord Howe Island, Old Settlement Bay, Australia - Cyphastrea 1 metagenome | ecosystem: Host-associated > Invertebrates > Cnidaria > Coral ...
CAAGAAACAAATGCGCGTTTTCTAGTTCAAGTGAGCATAAAAAGTCAGAACAAGCGTAAATCCAAGCGAAAACTGCTATGAGCAGAAAAAAGTGCTAAGTGAAGATCCAGGTATATATATATATATATATGATTATATGTGTATAAATATATATATATATATGTATAGCTGATTTGCGATAGCCAGGTTGACGATCAGTTCACTTGGTTAACTGTTCGGTTGATTGGGGGTATGTAACGAATTTATTTTGATAGGTTTATTTATAAACCAACAAACATAACTGAGGAACCTCCCCTTAACTCTTTGGTTGTTTAACAGTTCGACCCTGAACATATCCTGATTAATCACACATGATTTCCATGAACATCCAGGTCTGATGGGATTTACCTAGATTTTTATTGGGACTTGGTATGTAAGGACATATATATATATATGTATATATATATATATAGAGAGACCGGGATTTGATGGGTATACAACCGCTGAAATCATGATGGGTGTGAGAAAAATGGGGTGCAAGATTGCCATTTCAAAAAGGGAAACTGATGCTAAATTATTTAAACCATGTGATTTATGTAGCAACCCCCAAACAAGATATAACGGTAAAGTCGAAAATAGTTGTACCATGTTGTACCCTCCGGTAATCAAACGTGGCTTGCTGAAAAATCCCCCATCTACTTCGATGATTTTCCCAGCTATAAACCTCCATTTACGTGAGTCCAGTCAGATGTTCTTATATCTGGCATGTCGTTTGCAAATATGTCATCTACATTCATCTACTGTTCCTGGTAAGTCCCAATCTTTGATAATTATATTTCGACCTTTTCATACCTTTTCTATCTATTTCAAGGCTACTCTACTTGAACAAGAAGTCAAAGTTACGGGCCCTGAACAGCTATAAATTGGATGATAATTCCTACAACTAGTTGATTAGTTGGTTGTATATCATGAAATAAACCACGAAAAATCATCACTTACTTCATCCCATTCTTTTGGTCATTTCCCATCATTTTCCCATGGATTTCCCATCATTTTCACATGGATTTCCCATAATTTTCACCATTTTCCCTTGATTTCCCATCATTTTCCCATGGATTTCCCCATTTCTTAAGGGCCATATATACCTTGTAACAAGGCCATCCTATCCCTGACTCCGCTCCAAGGTCCAAGTCTCCTGGAGGAACAAGCGCACCAACTCCACGTGTCCCAAACGTGCCGCCTACGTGGTGTGACTTTGTTGGTCATTTACCCGGTACCCTCTGGTAAACTAACATAACTATATGGAAAATCACCATTTTTAATGGGAAAACTCACGATTTCTATGGCCATGTTCAATAGCTATGTTAAATTACCAGAGGGTACCCGGTAATCAGACATGGGTAGAACGGTAGACTCACCATCTCTATAGGAGGTACTGGTAACCTGGTAAACATACTAAGATAGCCATTGAAGCCATGGCCCAGTCGAAAAGTTGATTTACCCATGAAAAATGCTGAATTTCCATCATTATGGTAATCAAACATCAATATAGCCCAGTTATTACATGTTATAATAAGCCCAGTTGTAAATAACAGTTATAACAGTATAACATGTTATACATATGATCATAAGCCAGTTACAGTTGTGGCCATGGCTATTAGTTATTATAACTGGTGATGATTTCTATGGGATTAAACAAACAAAAAAAACACATTGAATAAATGGGGTTTGAACATGTACTTATAACTGGCATTTCGGGCCATAACGGTAGAATCACCCTTTATAGGAGGTAAATCATATAAATCGTCGAACTAAATAGGCCATGACTTCCATTGCCATTGCCAAGCTGAATCAGTTTAGGTTACTATATGCTGAATTTTAACCGTGCTTTTCGGGAAGGTCAGCCATAAAAATGCCCCTTCTCTGTGGATCAAATGCCCCGTTTTCACATGTGCATCGCCAAGTTAGATCGCCAGTTTTAACTACTCTTCTCTTATCTATTTTTGGGGATTGCTATAGTATCATATATGCCTTTTTGTTAGGCATAAAATAGCCTGTCAACATGATCAAGGTCACTGGTCAAGGTCACTAAGTTGGAATATGCCAGTAACAAGCTATATAGATCGGTCTGTCCGAAAATCGGGTACCCCAAAATCCATTGGAGGATAAAAATAAGATAGAATAGTTCCCTATTGAAATGGTCATATATTGCGGGTATACCCCATTTTCAGACACACCCTTGTATATATTCAACTGTTGGTGATCTATAATTGTTCCATACTATATCCTCATATATTGTATCATAATGTATCATATTATACACCCATCAATGTTCCAAAATATCAATATTGCATCCCATCATCCCATTACACCATCATTTTCGTTGGCCAAACCAATCAAAATAATATCTTATCCCAGTTATATTCCCATAAATCCCTTCCCCCTTTCATATTGAACACCCTGCAGAAACCATGGTTTAATACGGGCTTGACACATATTTCGGTCCATCAATATGGGGTGTTTAATAGGGGGATTAGTAGTTCGTAAGTGGGTTCTAACTCCAACGATCCGTGCTATAATTATTCCATATGGGGGTTTCCTAAAATAGGGGTACCTCCAAATCATCTATTTCTATCCGATTTTCCATTATAAACCAACCAGCTATTGGGGGTATCCTCATTTATGGAAACCCCCATATTGATCCATATCGAAGGACTAGTGGGACGACACTTCTTTCAGAGCCCCAAGCTGGGTCTGGTCGGATTGTGAAAAGACCATGCGGCCCAGCTGGGAATACAGACAATATCTATGGGAATTCGCATACGGAGAACATATCTATGGCATTTAATAATGATTCCATTATGAATGATTCCATATTCTTCCATATATCATATTCTATCACTATGTAGATATGTATCTTTTTTTTCTCTCTCTCTCTCTATCTATATATTATATATATACGGGTCTGTCTGACAGTGGGATATCCCAAATTGGTTGACCATCATAGTTTCCCATTAATTGACCATAAATGGGGGATATACCATGATTTTCCATGATATACCATGATATACAGTATACCCCATTTTCATTCAGACCCATATTGCTTGGCTATGCCCCAATCATATCCCCACCTGGCACATCCGACAGATCACCATCGGCCTCCATCAAGGGCGTGCTGCCATAGCGATCCACTTGATTGCGATTGGCGCCTGATGTGCTTTTGAGAAATTCCCGTACTTCAAAATGGAGGTATTGCAGGGGTACCCCCTGGTAAATTAACACTCGGACCCTGAAAATCACCAATTTTTAATGGACAGCAATCTTCCAAGCCCTATCTGGCAGGGTCTATGTTAATTTACCAGAGGGTACATGTCCAAATTGAACATCACCCAACTAGTGGGAATATTAACAGTAATATAAGCTCCAAGAGATACTTTTTCAAGTGATGTTCAAAATCTCCAAAATGGGACATTTACCAAGCCCTGTTTTGGAATGGGACACTTAACATAAACAAACTACCTAGGCCCTCCGTTTGTCAAAAATTGTGTTTGACCCCATATGTCTTAGTACTTTTAGTTGCCATTTTTGGGGTGGTATTTGGAGGGTCTAGGTAGAAATGATGGCAAGAATAAAATCAGGAGATGCGTCTCAAAATTTGAGGGGAACACCAATATAAATCTCATGGTTTGAACCTCATTTTCTCTACTAAAATTTCCATTTGGTGAACCCCATTTACGACGCATCCACATAGATTCTGAAACAATTTAAACGTTGAAACCGGGTCACAAGGCGCACCAGTACTGTGGAGGGACTCAACTGTGTGCAGGATGTCTATTACAACAGACTAATTATCTTGTTTGTTTGGGATCCGGATCTTGTTACATGTGTTGGACATAGTTTCCCAAGGTTCCGGAAATTTGGTGGTTTATGTGGCCCGATTGATGAATGGTTGGTGTTTGATTTGCTTTTGTTGGTCACTTACGGTCACTTTGATGAAATCATATTGCAGATACTACAAAACATGGACTTCAAGGTGTATGGGAGATTAACAGAATAACATAGAATAGCAATGTGTACCTCCGAATTAGTTGGTTCAGAGGACAGAACCAGATGTTGATTGATTGTACAAGCCAGTTACAATCCCATTCTTTTATGATTTCCATTAATTTTCCCATCATTTTCAGGCTATAACAGTTATAACTATAATTCCTGTGTAATTCTTGTCAAAATCATATGTTTTTCCTATGTTTTCGCAACATTCGAGTTGAGTTTGAAACTGAAACGGCCTTGCCAGGTCAGAGGTGGCTGACCCTGCCGCTGTGTCTTGTTTGTCAAAGAAAAATGCAAGATTAGTAAAACATGAGTAAAAGATTTAAACAAACCTTAGTAAATCATACCATAACATACCATAACTGTAAAAGATTATAACAACCTTAGTAAATCATGCCATAAACTGTGCCGGCTCCGCACCTGCTTCAATCAAAAAGCGCACCACTGCGAAGTGTCCTCCCACGGTGGCCGTGTGTAGCGGGCTGCGGCCTGTGGGATCTGTCTTTTGTTTGTTGGCCTCGGGAAACGTGGTCTGCGGGTGAAAAAGGGGTTCCTATTGTGGCAATTGTGGTTTATAATTATCCCTATGGATCCAAACACTGTCTGAGAAGGTACTTAACCCTCCAAATTATAGTAAATTATACCCCAAACACTTCCTGAGAAGGTACTTGGATCCATACTTGAATATAGCCCATATGCTCCATGGTGCTGGTATATTTACCTACATGACTGGGTGCTTTTTGGGGCAAATGTTGGTAAATATTCCATACATGGAGCATATGGGTATGTATTTAAGACGCCAGTAGATGCCAGTAGAACTTCCTATCATGATCAATCTGGCTTTTGGTCATATTATGAACATACTGGGATATACGGCAGTTGATCTGATATTTGGGTGTGACCCGAACAAATTGGCATACCCTCCAAAATGGCAAGTTCGATGAGAGCATGATGATTGAGAAAAAGTACTGTAGATGGAATGGGTACCCTATTTTCAGTCAAACCCAAATGCCATGCAATAGAGCGATCATTGAGGTTGTATGGCAATGAACTTAAGCTGGAATTCAGGCGGTAGGCGTCGGTAAAGCAGCGAGAAATGAGGATTGACACAATTTCAAGCATGAAGATTTCCGTGGATTTACTGAACCAAATGAGGGAATGGGTCAAAATTTCATTTTATTATCATTGTGAAATTGCCATCCAATTTTGACTCAGTTTGCTACTCGCTGGGTATAAATCATATTATATATATATATATATGTGGCATTGCTTCTCGAAGATAGATTTGTAGACATGGCTTAACTTAGAGCGGGTCATACCTGTGTGGTGGATTCTTAAGCAACCACCCAGTTGCATGATATAGTTTTCATCTATCACTTGATAAATACTTCCACTGTTGGAGTGCCAACTACAAGGCGGGGCCTTTGAGATAGCTATGTTTACAACTGGCTTTGCTAGGGTTTATGGATATTTTCTGGATGTTTATAAACTTTATGGTGATTATAAGTTGTAAGGTGCCTTGTAATTAAACCAATGTTTGCCAAGTACCACCTTGTAGTGAACAGCCACCTTTTGAGTTCAAAAGCAAACTCTTCAACATCCAAAAAATAGAGGCTTGCTTCTTTTTTGGCGTCCTTGTAGCAGATTCACAGCATTTTTACACACCATCTATCCGCACAGCCCCTGACAAAAACGACTCACCCCTCTATCCGCACTTCGACCAAGCAACGCCTGCTTCGACCAAGAGCCGTGTCATCGGCAAATGGCCCAGAAACGAAGACAGGAAGAGAGGTGTCCTGAAAGCGGGACAAAACTTCAAGGGATAGTGACATTACCCTCTGGTTATGTCAAAATAGCAATGGAAAATCACCATTTTTAATGGGAAAATCCACTATAAATGGCCATGTTCAATAGCTATGTTAGTTTAGCAGAGGATAACCATGAAAAATATCTGGGCAAAGTCTTACACATCCCAAATCTGAAGGAAACCTACCTTTCGGGCTTGCTCCTAACCAGACACGTTTTCGGCTTTGCCTGGCTGTTTCGACGCAGGTGTGGGACGAACACTAAATGTGTTCTGTTCAACTCTACGTGACAAGTTGGAGTCTTGCAGTGCAATTGCATTCTGATATATATATATAGATATATAATTATATATTATACATATACTTTATGTTGTGTATATGATGCACAAACATAATATAACAAACTATAATATATGTATATATATAATGTATAATTATCTATATATATATATATATATATCCAATCTCAAGTGTCTAGCGTAACTTCATTGAAGTCCACACTGCAATGTCATTAATGAATCCAAAAAACATGCAACAAGTCAAGGGGCATTTTGTTGATATCTCTGGTGACTCAGGCTGGCAAATCCGCAGATCCACGAAGATGATATTCCTCTGGATAGTTGTGTCAATGGATTGGTTTAAGGGAAAATCTACAGGAAACCATGAATTTTCCCACTAAATATGGGTTTTCCTGTAAAATTTCCCTTAAACCAATCCATTGATATTCCTCTGGATCATGTTACAGAAAAAGGCTTGGCCAGAACTGGCCGCACGGCGGAAAAAAACCATTTCCAGACCCGTTTGGGAATCCAATGAGAATCCAAACATCATGGCTGTGTATATATATATATATATCCCTATGACAATGCGTTGATGACCATCCCCAAAAAAAACAAAAATATGGTGAGTTACACCCCATGTGGTTTTTCTTGCCCAAAAAAATGGTTACCATCCGAAATGACTGACAAAAACCAGAAATGAGTGGTGCAGTTTCCATCCCCAAATGGTTTAGGGTTTAGGGATGTTTAGGGTTTCCATCCCTCAGGTCCTTCCATACAAGTCAGCCTTGGCGAACCGTGCGTCGTTCACAGGCGGCTCAAAAGAAGATGCGGCCCAAAGAGATCACATCATGAAGAGAACATCATCTGGTCAACATTGGAAAACTATGATTTTGTGTTGAAACAAAGTGGTAAACATACGTTTTATTGGTTGATAGACCATAGTTTCAGTAGTTGAAACACCATGGGATAGCACCATTGGATAATGTGAAGTGGATGAACTATAGTCAGTCCCCAGGGAACTCGGACTTGTGGCCACATGCGGATGTGACAAATCCGAAGTCGCATCCCAGACGGTCGAATATTCTTGAACATAGCTACGGTATAGCTGGCCCATGATGATTTAAAGAGCGATTTCATCTACCTATTTTAAATGATGAATTTCCATAGCTACGCTGCATAACCAGAGGGTAACTCATAATTCCTCATAGGAGGTTGGCGCCCATATTCTCTGCATATGTGTATATGATATAGGGCAAACAATTAAACGATCATAAAGCATTTCCAAATATGTTCAATAAAATAGTGATATACCCATTCTTTCACTCTGTCATATCATCATTTTTTGATGGTATCCCCATTATCTGTGATAAAGATCCAATCAAACACAAGTAAGTTCCTAGACCCTCCAAATACCAGGAAAAAATCTGGTAACAACCATTGTGGGATATTCTGAGACTTTTGCCCATTTCCATTGGTACTTGGAGGACCTAAGTGCATACCCCACCAAAAAAGAATCACATCCAGGCAGCCCCATTCACATCAGAACAGTGCAGTAGGAGATCCACGATGTGTAAAGAGCCGCTCCACACGGCAATATGCAACGCAGTCCTGCATGGGGTAGGCCTACCTGCAGGATCATCTCGCTTAGTGGTTCCTAAAACGTCTTGATCTTCGGGATAGCCTCCGGTAAACAGCCACATACCAACAGCCACATAACTATGGAAAGATCCACCATTTTATAGCTGGGTAACTCAACTATGTCTATGGCTGGCCTTTTTCAATAGCTTTCTGTATGTTTACCACTATAAATATGGCCATTTTCAATAGTTTTTTATACCAGACCGGGTAACCCCTGAAACATCTAGGACTTAGGATCTCAAGCCTTGAGGAAGCGGTAGTGGCCCAAATAAATCCTTGTGGGAATCTAACCTAGTGGGCCATGGTACTGTCTGTTTTGTCTGTTTTGTCTGTTTCATGGGGATATAATGATATGATATGATATGTATGTTATTTGTATATATATATATACATACATTTATATTAAATACATTATACAATAATATATTATATTCCGTCTCTGGTCATCATTCTCCGCAAGTTCGAGTTAGCCTTCAGCCAGGATTGTGGGTGCAGTTCCTCACCCAAAAATCTCAGTAGCCTGCAGGGAATGAATTCTTAAATTTCCATCCCCATTTCGTAAATGACCCCAAGTCCAATTTTAAGTACACATGGAAATTCACATATGACATTTTTTCATTTTTTTTCCATCCTGTCAACCCATGGTCCGCCCTCAATGCCCTGAATGCCATGCCCTGAATGCCATGCCCTGCCACCACCGAGCCTACCCCACATCCTCCCATGGCCCATGGCACGGCACTCCTCCCCTGCGGATCTTTTTGGTCCGTTTGCGCTTTGGCCTACACAAAGGCCCCGCAAAGTTTGGTTAACCTTTGGGTTTGTGGGGGGAAGACTTACTGGTGCGTTTTACGGAGGGAATAGATGGGTTGCTGGGGGTTGCTGGGATGATTATTACTAGTGATGACTGGGATCATTCCCGAAAATTCCCTGCGTTTAGCACCAGTAAGTAGAACTATAAAATCTTCTTGGTCTTCAAAAAACAACATCCAACTAGAGCTATATATAGTATTCTTAGCTTTAAAAAAAAATAACTGGTGGGTTCCTCACCTGGTAGAGGGTCCATACGCCAGCTAACCCTTGATCCGAGGAGGTGGCCATGGATACCTCAAAATAATTGATTTACTACCCAGCTATAAATTGAACATGGCCCAGTCAAAAGAGTTGATTTACTCAGCTAGAAAATGGTGGATCTTTCCATAGTTATGGGGCTGTTTACCAGGGGGTACATCCCCCCAATCCACCAGTGAAGGGCCTCACCTTTTAAGATGCAACCTCCAAGAAGAAACCTCCGAGAAACTGTAGAACAACTAGAAAAGGTAGCCTCGGGTAATTTGACCGAGTTATGTCAAACCACCTTATTTTTAATATGTAAATAATCATACATAATCTATACATGGGCCATTTTCCATAGCTATGTTAAATAACAAATGGTAGCAGAAACCGTATTCCGTATGGCAATATCCTTTCCCCGTCTCTGGGAAGACCGCTACAACTAGCTTGACAATGAAATATCCAGCGTTTAAACACATTCTATCAACCTTTACCTATAGTGTATAAATATATAATAATATATACATATGTATACACATTGAAGTGAGTAGATATACGATCCATTCATGTCTATTTGTTTTACCGTCAAATAATGTTAAGCAAGCGGATTTCGCATCTGCACATTTCTCCGGAGAGTCCCAATTTGGGCGTTCTCCAAACGCAGGGTACTGCATCCCCAAATCGAGTTGCAAATCATCACGTTTGTCCATTGTAAACCGCCATTGGGGGTATATTTGTTCATGGTCAATCTTAGATACCCTGCAAAAGAAAAACGATTCACTTGGGGGATCTAGGTGGTATGTAATTACTCCTACTGGTTTCAGAATGATTTTAATACCTAACAATACATCCGAGGTTTTCCCAGTCCCAGGTATAACGGTAACGGTATAACTCATTTTCGGACACATGCACATTTTGACTGGTTAAATCACCAAGCTTGGGTGGTTAAATCATCACCCTGGCTGGCGAAATCACCCTGTCTGACGGCTTAGATCCAATTCTGACTGGTTGAATCATAATCGATTTTTACTGGTTATATCATGTTACCCTCTGGTAAACTAACATAAGGAAAATTACCATTTTTTAATGGGAAAATCCACTATAAATGCTCATTTTCAATAGCTATGTTAAATTACCAGAGTGTATATCCCATGTTTGACTGGCTACATCCACTGTTTTCCTTGCAGCCTGACCCTTCAACCCGGGACACGGACCTGACAGAGCGCCTGCACCGCGGCGCCGCAGCGCAAGCGCGCGGCTTCCAACAAGCAGCTTCGGCCCAGGTGGTCGCGGTGGTTCTTGTCGCAGCCAGTCCTTTGGGGCACCATAACCGGGGGTCAACCTGGGGTCAACGTATGGGATATATATATATATATATATCCAATCCCTGTTTTTTTGATTTTAGAATGACTAATGATGTTCCATTTTTTTTCTTGCATTTCCTTCTTCTGCCTACTCAAGGATTACTATATATATGTTGTTGCCACAGCATCTTCAATCCATGCCAGGTCACTCCATACCGTGGCCATGGCTCAATGCCCCAAGGAACCTTTCAGTTCACCGCTGTCGCAATGAGAGGTGAAAAGAGTCCGTTTGAC
>Ga0126342_10022502_pt1 | contig 10400 bp, 3 predicted proteins | sample Cyp1metagenome_FD_92528 | JGI IMG/M metagenome (GOLD analysis project Ga0126342, IMG submission 92528) | Coral microbial communities from Lord Howe Island, Old Settlement Bay, Australia - Cyphastrea 1 metagenome | ecosystem: Host-associated > Invertebrates > Cnidaria > Coral ...
TATATATATTATATATTTTATATATTCTATATTTTCAATATTATATATATTATTATATTATTTATATTATATATGTTATATTATATATACTATATATATTATTATATATATCTATATATTATTATTATATATTATATTATTTATATATGCATTTTATTATTTATTAAATATAATATATATATATATATATTAACTGTATATACATATTATTATGTATCATATTATAGTATATATATATATCATATTATATAATGTATAATGTTATATAATTATATTAAATTATTTTTTTTTATACATATTATTTTATATTATAATATATTCCCAATAGGAAATCCAACATGATTCCATAGTCATGGGGGTACCCAATAGCTGGATGGTTTATTCCATGGAAAATCCGAAGCATGAAATCTAAAATTCTGAAATATGAGGGTTTCTTGGACTGGGGGATCCCCAAGTCACCATGGGTTTCAATACTAAGCCATGGTCTAATGACTTGGATATACATATGATTATATACCTAGACCCTTCAAGTAACTACCCAGAAAAAATATATTTTACCCCAGAATCGAACTCCCAGCGGTAAGTATATGTCTTTTTCCCATAGCGTTTATGCGCATCGGAGATCCTTGGGATGTCTCTGACGGCAAGGCGAGGAATTCCTTGATGTTCGCATTTTGCCAAGGACAGCTTGGCGGATGGGAAAATCTTAGAAGCGAATGGCACGATTGCCGGAGGGTATACGACATATATATATATATATCAGATATGGATAATCAAGAAACTGTTATCTAATGATATATATATATATATATTACATACATACTTGGAAGCATGATTAATTATAGATCGACATTGATCCAGGAATCGAGGTCATGAGCGTTGTTCTGCTCCGACCAACTGAGGGGAAAATCTGGGGGTCTTGCCGTAAAACTTATGTGCTTCTCAACGGCCTAAGCGTAGTCATCAAACATGGGCAAATCCCGGAAGACAATCGAACTACCCTCTGGTAAACTAACATAGCTATTGAAAATGGCCATAGAAATAGTGGATTTACCAACTTAAAATGGTGATTTTCCATAGTTATGTTAGTTTACCAGAGGGTAAATAATTATAAATAGGTTTTCTCCAGCAAACCACCTTTGATCACAAAAGGGTAATCAGTTTTGAGTGTGAGACTGTTCTGTGCTGCTCGACCCCAAAATGCACCACCTCAATCTACAGTTCTGGCCCGAAATACCAATTATAAGATATTATAAGTCAGTAAGTGACCCCATTGATATCCATTTATGGAATGTATGACCCCATTGAAATAACCATTTGTGACCATTTAATAATTGGGTTTTAGGGTTTTAACTGTATCATCAAGCCATGCCATGGGTCGTTAAAAATCAAGGCAGCGCAACTTGCCCCTCTGGCTCAAAAAAACTCGCGCAGACTGGAGGAGGACATGATAAACCTCTGTTGTTATGGGGCTTTAATCGGAGATCCAACTGATTGATGCTCTGTTTATATTTCATGGTGTGCAAAACAACACTTCTTCCTAGAGCTAGAGTTTGCTACAAAACTTAACAGAAGTGACAAGTGAACCCAACTGGTCCTGCACTGAGCTGCAGCCATACCAATGTAAAGAAGTTCTATTGCTGACAATTTGTTTGTTTGACTTTGCAAGTGCGACTGTGCAATTGTCACAGGTTGCGTTTCACTAGCACACCTCTCCTCCGTCTGGTAGAGCATGTGATCACTGGTGTCTGAGTTTTAGACTTGGTGACAATCCGTGGTTGAACAAACAACCACTCGCAGCAGCCACTTTCTGGAATCCTCAAAGAGTTTACAGTGTACATAGATGCCATCTTAATTGGATGTGTAAGGATAGGATATGTTTGCGACACTGCCACTATATACTCTATGTGTCTATATTCGCACACTATTACATCATATATAATGATATATATATATATATATGCACTTATGATATACATGTACGGATTCAAGACCTTTTACAGTAACTCTGCTGATCCGATTGTGGCTACCAGAGTTTTGCAGAATCACTGGTGATCATCAGTGATCATCCCACTTGCTAACTGGTTAACAGGGCCTGCTTAGTGAGTCCCCCTTGATGGGCTATCCTTATAAATGGGCTAGACCTATTGTTTCTAACACATCAATACAGTTATGGCCCTTGACAACTTAAAAATGGTCATAAGTGGATACACATGGGCTTTCCATACATGGGGTGACTTACTGACATATAGCTGGTATTTCGGGCCATAACTGTAACTGTAAGTGGGATGGTCTTCCAAGTATGCTGAAACTTCATCACTCGACCAAATCCCATCCACGGATTGTTGCGGTCTCAGTCCAGACACCGAGGGCCACGTTCATTGCCGAGTTGGGCTAAGAAATCAACTGACATCAAAGACAGTTGCTTTCAGAATCGGACGTTGTATGGGATTAATTATGATTCGCAGGGATTTTTGAGCGGATATTAGCCAACAAAATCCAACAATAGTCCCGATACAACGGGGATGTAATTGGTAGATGATGAGAATTTCCAAGACCTGTCCAAGCTCCAGGATTTTTTTGTGTGGCCCATCTCGTCAGCGGGGACCTCTTCATTTGTTTGAGTAGTCAGCAACGTAGCAACACAACAAAGACATCGAGACATTACAAGATCTCCAAACAAGGCACAATGAGTGGCAACGGCAAAAGCATGTCATGCTTCAGTGCATTTCAGTGCCCTTCATGTTGTAACACATTCTCATTGGAATGCTCCTATAGATACTAACAAACAGGGAGCCGAGAGATTTTCATGTTTTTTCAGTGGTTTCACCTTTTGTTGACCCACCATGAATTTTTGTGTGGTAAGATGATCGCTGCGCCAACAACCATAGTCAGACACCGACAAACGCAACACAGCATCGACGTTCAGCTGGCACTCCTGGGGGTCAGAGTTCAGCCCAAGGGGTCATATTGTTCCAGTGGTAAATATGTGACGTCCAGGAAGTTTTTTGTGGCACTTATTTGTGTGTTTTCTGCTAAATCTATATAATTATATATTAAGTTTTATTTTTAAGGCTTTCTATTTTTATTTGGTCCTCTCAAGTGCGGTTTATTTATTCTCCGCATTTATTCGGAATGATGATCTCCGGTTAATCATGGTTCAATGGTTTTTCCAGTGTTCAAAGGGATTGATACCACCAAATGTGATGGCTAAAAGTTCTTACTCGTATCGCATGTGTCCCTTACTGCATGGATCAATAGCATTCCTTGAAATTGCAAGCTGACAATTTAACACATTTTGACACAAAGACTTGGATTTCTACGATATCTATATGTTTCTATATGATATGATATCACACAATATTATAATATGTATATATATATATATTAAAACAAACATATGATATCATGTTATGTTGTATTGTATTTTCTTAAAGTGTACTGTACTGTATACATGTGTACAGTGTACATCAACAGGTGTCATTGCATCTCGTCCAATCCCCCCTGGGACTGCCAGCCTCCCGGTGATCTCAGCTAACGCCCGGCCGGCGTTGGTCCACAATGAAGCTGGATCACCACGACCAGAGACTTGGCGTTGGATCGTTGGGGCTTCCCATGTCACGAGATCCTTGAATAACTGGGATGAACTGTAAAAACACAACAAGGGTTATAACAGTGCGTTGAGGCTATAGCTAAGTAATATCGCAGAAAAAAGCGCCCGTAACAACTTAACATAATTGGTTGGTGGTTTGGAACATGGCTTTTATTTTTCCATATATTGGGAATTTCATCATCCCAACTGACGAACTCATATTTTTCAGAGGGGTAGGTTGAAACCACCAACCAGTCATTATTATTAACCATTATTAACAGTATATTAAGCACATATTAACCACCAACCAAATATAGCCAAAAAAACTGTGAAGAGACTTATTTCATGATCAGATCCAATAGGTCATAGTCAGAGTCAACGTTTTTTATGACTGGCGACCGCAGAAAGCATCATGTTTCAGCGACTGGCTGGGGAAACCTTTGTCGCAGGAGTTAGAAACTCTCATTTATAATTCTTAAGTACCGTAGCTGCAGGGCTATGTAGTGATAAGTGAAAACAAAAAACAAAACATCACAATAGATATATATATATATGTAACATTATAAAACAACTCCATCTAATCAAATGATGATCATTTCACCAAATGTTGTAAAACGGAATATGTTTTCATGGTATAGTCTAATGGGAATATCCCATCTAATCATGGATGGAACAACTGAACATGTGGATTTAAGCAGCAATAATTGGGGAAAAAAGGGTATACCTTATACCTTGGGATGCAAATGGGGATGGAGATGGGGTTGCGGTTGGTGGGGAGTAGGTTTACTATTGTTTATGGCACATATGTAAATAGTTAATGAAAGCTACAAACCAACTTATTACTCGGGGGCTCACATTGAAGGAGGTATAATCTGGTAAGCCCACTAATTACTCAAAATTAAATTTTGGAGGTCTTTGTACCATCCATTCCTGGTGAAATTGCAGCTGCAGAAATAGCAGTCAGAGCATGATATAGTAACCACACATGATTTTGTGTCGAATGGTACTGGGTATAATCAACAAGATACGAGGGTTGAAGTTGAAGTAAGAAAACATGATTGACTTAATCAGTAGACATTGTGCTCAATGACACATGTACCTTGTGGTTTGGGAATCCGAATTTGGTTGGGACTATGGGTCAAACTCACATACCAAAAAAAAGGCATTATACAACTAATATGACGCCTAAATCTGCGGTTGCTTGCTACTAGGACCGATCATTGTTTGATCATACATACCAGCCATACCCCAAAATCTCCAAACAAAATTGCTGGACAATCCTCAGCATTTCATTCGATCATTTTCCCAGCGCTCGCGATGTTTGACTACCGAGTCGGGTACTTATCCAAACAATATTCTGTGATTGGTGGAACTTAGGGCTTTGGGTATATTATGTATTAGTTTTTCTAAGTGTTTCTTTTGATTTTTTGATTTTTATTAGTTTCTTATATCATATCATTATCATTATTGTCATATGTATATATATATATATAATTAAATATATATATATATACACACACACCCTGGAGCATCTGCGTCATTCCTCAATAAATCCCTGGAATTTGGGCCATTCTGCGACCTAAGGATGTGGACCCTGATAGGCGCGCCCGAAATTCGTGCTTTTGGATGACTGGTTCGGGGTTTCAACTGGTTGGATAACCAACCAGAAATGGTTTTTTTACCGCCAAATATGGGAAAGTGAACTATGAAACTGGGCACGTAAACATGAACATTTGGACTTACCTGATTTGGATTGATTTGGGGCTTTAGACAATGGGGACTTATCCCATCTAAAACGGGTATGTAATTCCCCAACAAACCTGATCCGACCATGGAATTTCAAGGTAATTTCAGAGATGTCCATAGTGATCTTTAATTTGCACATGTTTTGGGGAGTTGAACATCACTGGTGGCCGCAACCCACCCATCACGGCGATGCAATGTGTATGTTCTTTTGCCGTTTGAGCCATTCAAAAATCCCTCCGTTGATGGGTGACTATACAGGGTTTTACCAACTGGGCAATTGGGGATGATTACAATGTAACCCATAAGAACGGACTATTTACTAACCACCAAGTACAGTATTTCATGGGGATTGGAAAACTGTGTGTCACTGCCATGACGCATTTGTTGAAAGGGACTTCCATCGTTTTTTTTCTGCCGATCCGATCCAGTGCCGATCCAGGTGAAATTTTGTGGGACATCTTGGTTCTGCTGGATGAAAAGGCACATGAAACCGGCTGGGTCAACGTTAAGGGGCGGGGCCGTGGACACGGGGCAAACTGTTGAGTGAAATGAGTCATAAGCTATAATGGGAATATACAGTAAATGGATCTAAATGGGATAAACATGGGTATAGTGATAGAATGGGAGATTAAAGGAATAGTACAGTGATATAATAGGAATACACATTCCTAATAATAGTAGAGCAATAAGATCCACCACCCCCCAAATTTTAACAATTGTTATAGGTGTTATAGACCATCAAATACGGGTGATTTATGTTTGCTTTACTAACGTTAGTTCCGATATGTGTTTGCCACACATGGGGGTATCTAAGATTGACCGTGCGGTGGTTGTTACCCAGAGAAGACATTTGCCGTGCTGTCAAGGGAAGGGCCCTAAAACTGGAACTTCTGGGGGAATATGTGGGCTCTAAAATAACGAACCATTCCTACACTGGAAATCCTTCGGGAGGCTATTTTTAGCTCATAATTAACAAAAACGTCTCAGGTTTTTGGCCAAAGAGAGTTTGAAACTTTGTCGCCCCAAAATTTGAAACCTTGGACTGTGGACACAACAGCGCTACAGTGGTCGGTGGCTTATTCTAGGCTCGGAGAGGTTAAAGCCGCTGACCAGATTCTTTATTTTGATGGTTCATATAGGATCCCCAAAACCATTGTTTTTAGTTTCAATACTAAACTGGTCTAATGTTAGATGATTTGGCGATGGTACCCTTTGGTGGTACCACTATTTTAGGAAACCACCATATACCACCTCTTGGTTGGTTTTATCCGCATTTGAAGGAAGGTTGAAAGCAGCAACAATGTTTGAGCATTACATATGCAAAAGCCCGGGTTTTCTGGATGAATTGTAATGTGATGGCTAGGGTAAGTATCCCAAAACGGCCCAACATTTCCAGTTGGTGATGTGATGTATATTTAAAAGCACATGCAAAAACATCATTATTTGCATATAAAAACATCTACAAACATATATATATATATCAAACATATATACACAATAAACAATAGAAATAAGAATTACAAAGAATATGCCTAGCCTAAACAATTTTTACAATAATCATATATATATAATTATATAATTAAATATAATCATATATAATCATCACAATTTGAACAGAATCAAAACTGTGTTTGCCCAGGATACCATGACAAAACCGTCCAGCGCTCCTCGCTCGAAATAAGGCGCTCCTGGAGCTTGGAACCTGCACACGCCACTCGCATCACAAGTTGTGTAGTTACCCAAAGTATATTAAAATGCTACATAGAAAAATATCAAAGGTATATATATATATAACAATTGGCATATGATTATATAATATACAATATTGATATGTATATATATATAATACAATGAGTGTATATATATATATATATAATATACATATCATATGTAGTGTGTGTGCATACATATTATGCGTACAAATATATGCATATAGTTCGCTTGTTTTTTCCTGCAAATGGTGACATACTGGTTTCTTCCCCTGTGTTGGTTTAATGTGAAATAATGCCTAAATCCTGAAAACCTAAAGTCAAAGTCGCTGTGTATAGCCAGCGTATTCGTTTTTCCCTTGGTGACATACAGGGGAGACAGTGATCAGCATGGGTGAACCTGGGGGTTGGAGGGAATAATTGGTAATTATGTAGCCACTAATTTGGGTAAAACATGGTAAAACAATAATAAACCACCCATTTGGGAATCATTTATATATTTTTTTAATGGTGATTTGGGGGATGGCTTATTTTTGTTTTACCTACACATTATAGTGGTAGATGATGGTAGATGACTGAAGTGTCCGCTATCTTGCTGTCAACAGCTGGCAGTTGGCCAACAGGTTTGGCATTGCTTCACACATGATCTGAATCATCATTTGATTACCATGTTGTTTCTTGCTTTAAAGTCCCCTACCTTTACCGGCCTTTACCAGTTATTAAAATGATTCTGAATCGGGTTAGCATTTCATAAATTGGGTTATCATTCCATACCGCGGTGACATACTGATAACTGCCATTTTTCGGGCCATCACTGTATTCTAACAGCCAGTTTTTCGGCATAGGTTCTGCCCAGCCAGCAAGGCTACTTGTTGATCCAGTGCGAGCGCCGAAGACTTCAAGTCTTCCTACACCAGGTGTGGTTTAAAAATTTGGCGTACCCAGGATGTGGATGCGCGGGCCCCACGAATCGGATCCGTGGTTTAAACTCCCTATATATATAATTTGTATTATACATAATATATATATATATAATTATATATATATATATTATATATACAGTATATATATATGAACCCATATGTCATCCCATATATAAGTGGGGATATTCCATATATAACTGGTATATAACCCATTTACGAAGTGGGATGCACCCCCACGCAGGGAAGACAACTGGGAATATACCTGGAAAATCTTGGGACTATTGTTGCCCTCTGGCAATCAACCATGGCTAGCTGAGAAATCCGTACAAATGTAGGTCTGAATTGGAAAAAAAAACATGTGTACCCTCTGGTAATTTAACTAGCTATTGAACATGGCCGTTTATAGTTGATTTACCCATTAAAAATGGTCCAATGGTGATTTTCCATAGTTATGTTAGTTTACCAGAGGGTAAATCTTATTGAATGCTCCATTGCCATGTTTGATTACCCGAGGGTAGAAGGGCCGAATGATCTACTGTATGAAAATTCAAGATCGGTTGGGAACCAGATATTTTTTTTTTTCGATTTTGCTACTTGCATTTTGTATTTTTTTGAACCCATCTCATTTTGAGGTGCCAACTTTGGTGAAAAAAAGGGCTTCGCAAATGCGCACCCTCATGGATGATGACAATGGTAGATAGTTTTTGTTTTGTAACACTGCCATTTTTGATTGCCACATGGTAATCAAAAACTTGGTGTCTTTCAGAGTTTTGAATAATGATCTAGACAGGCAGATTGGTCTCACAGTAGAAGCACTTCGAAGTTATTGAGTTACTAATGAATTTACTACTGGAACATGTAAACCAACTGTTCAAGCAGACGGATCGTGTATATAGATTGTATAATCCCCTTTTGACTAATCTTGAATACCCACAACGAATATGGGACCCTGCATGAAAAAAGATCCAACACAGTGGTTGCAAGTTGGTTTAGAAGCTCCAAGCCCACGCTAGTTGGTTTAGAAGCTAGTTGGAAATCATCGAAGTTGCCCAAGCCCACGCTTCACAGAAATTGTTATCGTTTCACAAGCCCCCAGCGTTTAGAACGTTCGTGCTCAACTGCTGTGGAGTGGACTGGACTGGACTGAGATGTAAATCATAAACCCTATATATATACAATATATAAAATATAAAATATCTAATACATAACATATAATATATATATATAAAAATTATATTTTATATATATATATGATATACTATATAAATAATATATTATATAATTTATATAATATCATAATTTGCTACAATACTATATAAAATAATATAATAATATAGTATAATGTAATATAGTAAATATAAGATATAATATTTTTATTTACTACAATATGATGTAACATAATATAATATAATACAGTTTAATTTGATATAACAAAACATAATACAATATAATATAATACTATATAATATAGTATATATAAGATACAATATTATAATTTACTATAATATAATATAACATAACATATATAATATAATATACATATAAACTACACATTGAAGCCAATGAACTAAGCCATCTTAGCCACCTCGTAGTTTATCGGCAGGTCAAGTCCCCAGAGAAGCGCAGTGCAGGCGCTCGGTCAACTCTGTCACAGTTGGGGGGACGTCTCAAAGTAAAATGGCCATAGAAACCATGGAAACATGGATAGTTTGGATAGTTTGGAGGTCATTTCCCATCATTTCACCATGTTTTTTTTCTGGAAAGACTACGAAAACACATGAATGTTTTGGGGGAGTAAACAGACATTTACCAGCTATTTTTTTTCGAAACAGGGAAACAGGCTGATTCTGATCATATCTTAGATGAAATTGCATTAGGAACACAACAGTTTTGCAATGCTTTGCAGTTTTTTGTTGTGATCAATAAATATATAATTATATATATATGTAATTATATGGTTTGAGTATAAGACCAATACAATAATGCACATGAGTAGTTGTTTTCCATTTTTTTTTAATTATTATACAATGCATGTAAACGATATTATATCTACACATGTATATGTCGAACCCAAGTGGCCTTTAGTTCGGAGAGTTTTGAACGGATTGACCATAACATGGAGGCTTAACCATGTGGAAAGTAACTGGGAATGATTGACAAAAAGGATGAACACCCACAAACCTGGGAATTTTTCATGCGAAATGACCGACAAACTCCTGTAACAAAATGGAAAACAAAAAGAACATAGATCACATAGAATTCGTTTACCTAGACTCTCCAAATACCTCCCAAAAATGGGTAAAGTACTTTTTTCCAGCCATATGAGGTTCCGCACGGGATCAATCCAGCCAGAGTGTCAGAATGATGCATCCAACATCTGGAGACGTTATCATCGATACGTTGAATTAGGACAGGTCAACATGCAGGAGA
>Ga0126342_10022503_pt1 | contig 10400 bp, 7 predicted proteins | sample Cyp1metagenome_FD_92528 | JGI IMG/M metagenome (GOLD analysis project Ga0126342, IMG submission 92528) | Coral microbial communities from Lord Howe Island, Old Settlement Bay, Australia - Cyphastrea 1 metagenome | ecosystem: Host-associated > Invertebrates > Cnidaria > Coral ...
CATGATCCACCTGGCAATGCCATGCCGCAGCGGCTCGGTACGGTACCGCATACCGAACCAATAAATACTAAGGGTATATCCAGCAAGATGCCGTACCAGGCAGCAATTACGCAAAGATGTCCTGCAAGGAATAAAAATTAAGGTACTGCACGCACAGCCCCCTCGACCTGTACTGTGCATGCCAACCTGGACGCAGGTGTCACCGGGGAGTTTAGTACCTCAGCCTGTAAATGATCCAGCCGGCATCACTGTACTAGATCGTCCCCCAAACCGTTGATTAGGGCCTCTACTGTGTTTCCCGACTTTTGGGGGGTTGTTGGACACAACTTTTTGGCGACTAGACAGTGGTTGGTACCCCTTGAAGAGGCGGTGTTTGCTGATGCAACGAGCCCGGTTACATCATTCACCCCAGTTCCCTGGTAGGTAGCAGTGTACTGTATACCCAAGCATGGCTACATCAAATTGGAGAATCATCTTCCAAACCCAATGCTTTCAACATTGACGAACCTTAGTCCGGAGGAACTTTGCTTCCTTCCACTACGAAGGCACAAAGCCGTTGGGTGTGAGCCAGCCAATTGTCAATTGTCCGCTCAAATGTAGTTGGTTTTAAATGGGGGATACCTCAACATTGCTATTTGTTAAGCGAAAATGACTGTAAATCACATTGGGCACCACATTTCAAGAAATACCGTAATACCTTTAAATGTCAACATGCAGTGGAATGTGAAGATGGAACGTGAAGATGATCATGGACGTATCCACTAGTCAAACCACCTTTCGGTTTCTTATGTTCGGGTCTCATCTTGGGGATTTAGTGGTTCAGTTGCTGGAGGTTTTGTTAGTTGTCCCCCAAGTCAAACTTTTATTCCTTGGAAGTCTATGTTTCGCCTCCTTCAGGCAGAAATTGTCAGACGTGGTGGATCGTGTGGGAGACATCCTCAGCTTGCGCGATCACAGTCTCTCTACCCTGCCACCTGGTCGAAACAAGTTGCCCCGTAGTAGATCAGTTGAGGATCAATTGGGCCATTTGCGATTTCAGTGGTTTCCAGTTGGGTTTCCACAGAATGCATCACCCAGACTGGAAGGGGGTCAAAAAGAAGCACATGTTGGTTACATTTTGATATTTACACACATATATATATATGGCCATATATATATAATATTATATATATACTTATTTATACATGATGTAATATATTGGTTTGTTATCTTTTCAATTGGTCCAGTTTTGGGCACCCAAATTTGACTCAGATGACAGGTACTTGGGGCTGCCTACAGATGGCACATCGGCTCCAGGCGTGTTAGATGACTATGAAGAAACCATAGGATAAATATGTAGTCATCCTGAAGAATATGGAACTTTCAAAAACGACTTCAATGGACATGTTTGGAAATTCCATATTCTGTCTACTTCAGGATGATAATACAGTAATAATACATATTATATATAAAATATACATATATCATAGAACAGATGCATCCTGGGGTATTCTATGGTACTTTCAGCGCAAAAGCAGTGGAACAAAAGGTGGATTTGGTTTGATATATCCATAGATATCCATAGATATCCATAGATATCTATCATAGATATCCATAGATTTTCTATCTGAGAGCAGGGTTGGCTCCATTGCAAGGTGTTCACCTTCCTTTTTCGGGGTGGTTTTGAAGATGGATTGCGGTGGGATTTCCCCCCTGTTCGCCAGATGAGTCACCGACTTTTTGGAGAGTTCTCAAGCTCAGTTGCAGGTGGGTTGACCGTTGCCAAACGTTGTCACGTTGTTCAGCTGTCACCTACCAGGCTAAGCCTTTCAGAAGTTGTGGCTTTTAGTGAAAGGCCATATTTGGGCGACAACTAGTAGCTAGACAAAAGGTATAGTCAAGTATAGTCCACGGGTGAAATGCGCTGGGGTGCTGAGTTTTCCTTGACGCTTAATTGTCAGTCATACTTGTCATGTTTGGGCGAACATAGGGTACCCATCGGTACCCCAGAATATCATGATCAGTTCATGTTTCTGCATTTTTCTTCATGTTTCTTCATGTTTTCCTCATTTGTCCTAGTTCAAGGTGATCCCAAAAATACCAAAAACGCGGCAAAAAACGGTACCTCCAAGACCATTTTTTTTGGTTGCTGGATCCCAAAAAACCTCGTGTAGCAATCAGGTCCATCCACGAAGAGTTGATGATCCCCTTTTCGGTTTAGGCGCCAGGAGTGGCACTCGGTCCTGGCAGCCTGTGACTTCTACATGGCTAGGAGGCGCCCCGCAAGGGCCATGCCATGGAAAAATGGAAAAATGGGAGATTTATGTAATGTACTTTATATAAGTATTAAATTAGATATATTAGATTTAATAATGGGATATATGATATATATTGATATATGAGAATTTGACCATGAATATTAATACATCCCGTCCACAGTTATGCAATGCTATACATCCCCTGGTAATTATCCCATGAATGGTGACACAACATCAAGTATTAATGCACTATATTAAGCAAAATTCTACTGGGATATTGTCATTTCATGGGATATTCTTGAATATGTTTGACAAAGTATAGCTATCAATCTATCAATCCGATCCCCTATGTTAATATGAACCACCCCCATTCTATGGTCCCAAACATCTGGTTTCATCCCCTACTAAACCATTCTTTTTCTTGGGGGGTATTTTATATGAACCGGAGATGGGATTCAAAAACACATGATTTTCCAGCCTTTGATTTGGCTTCATTTTTGGGAGTGAAGGTTTGGATGTAGTGGGGACCCGCCCCAGTTTGAAAAAACATGCAATCGGATGATGGCAGGCAACAGGTGTGCCGGACTTAGCTGGATCCTTCGCCAAGAAGCCAGCGCAGTCATCCCAGCTCATGAGAACTCCAGTTTCTAAGTCCCCAAGTGGGTCATCCATTTGTATATTGATTCATTAGGAATGATAACTATGATTAGTTACAGTTAGAGTTTCTTGAGTTTCTGAACGATTTAATACCATGGTTTGGTCACTAACCATTCCAGTGACATAGATGCTGCTTTTGCAACGTGTCCAACGTGTCCAACGTGTCCAACGTGTCCAACGTGTCTAAGGCGTGAGATCATCTCGGAGGTCCTGCTGTCTCAGGATGATCCCGAACAAGGCCAGGCACGGTGGCACGGTGGCACTGCTCCGTGGAGCCCCTCTCACAGCGGTCACAGCGCCACCGATGGCCACAGGTCATGGCTATCAGAACTACAAAGTTTCAGTGCCCCAAGGCGCGGTGGGCAGAGGTCAAGCATCTCTAGCCGTTTGAACATGTTGGCGGCCTGATTCCAGATTAATGCTGGAAAGGTTGGTTGAGATTTTCCCAAAACATCCCGCCCAGCCTGTATTTTGGGGCTGCGTTGATGGTGCTTCTCCTTTGTCAGGCTTAGCCCTGTGGACAAATTCGCGGGGTGAAGCTCGCCTGAAGGCCAGATTTTGTCCGCCGGAGCTTACGTAGTATATCAGTGTGTATTATATATATATATAAATAAATAAATATATATATGTAGTTAAAACAGATTGAACGTTGATAGAGACTATTCAGCTTTCTCTGAAAGTGAATTTGAGCAGCAGATGATCTGTGAGCCCAGCCTGATAGACAGCCAGCGGAAAAACCTAAGAAGTTGTGGTTGCCAGTGGCCAGACGTGCCGGTCTTGGTTAACGAGCCTTCTCATAGAGGGGAGGGGCTTGGATCCACCCGATACGGCTCGGCGATGCAGCCCTAACTTGGCAGGTCACTGAGCCTCTACTGGTCCGGAAACGGATCAAGAAAATCCCTAAGAAGGCGCTGGGGTCGGGTCCGGTGACCATGACCTGGATCAATTTTGGATGGTGGCGATATCCCGGGGATATCATGGGAATGGGAACGGGGAATGGGAGTTGATGGGTTCCAGGTTTGAAATGATGAAAGATGTTTTTCACGTTCTTTTGGATGATGAAAACCCAGCTGACTGCTGACATTTGCTGACTGATCTGGGAGAAGAACAACTGGCGCCAGGTGATGCGCGGCCCGCGGGGCGGAGTAGCAGCGATGGATAAGAAATCTGTCGCAGCTCTATCCATGAAGATGGGTGCCTTAACCGAAAACCTGGACTCAGCATCTCCATTGAAGTGAGAAGGATCCCCCAAAATGAACCCAAAATGGCCCCTGGTTGAGTATTGAAATGTTTTGGAATTATGAATTCTGGTAGCTCATTTGAGTGGGCTCCTGGAAGTTTGATCTTGGGAATGGGATTGATCTTGCTTCGTATGCCAGTTGACTGGATTGTCTCACTTGTAGATAGTTGGCATATTTAGGCATGGTTTACAAGTCGCTACCAAACAGCTGTGAGATATATATATAGTTATATATATACATATAGTTATATATGTAGTTGTATATATATATATATATATATATTCATGGTGTGGTATCAACACATGTGTTATCTAAGGGCCGGTGTTGTTGGTGAGACACCTGATGTTTGATGGTTGATCAAGAATCGGCAACTGGGATCCTCACCGAAGTAGCTGGGATCAGAAGCGGAGGTGCTATGGAACAGAAGCACCCCAATGAACAGGCGCGGAAAAACAAACAGGTTTGGTTGGTCGGTTGAGATCCTGAAATTCCAAGAATGATGAAAATAATAGATATAAACATGTAAGCAACCAACATTTGGGATATTACTGTTGTAGAATCATCCAAAAGATTCAGATGTGCCACCAAACTTTGAGTTTGATACTGAACATAAACCAGTCGTGATTCCTTGAGTACCCGTGGGTTGCCGGTAAAGATTTCCAACCGGTTTCCCCGCCACCCAAGTGGACCGGGAATTGGGGCTACATTCCTGGTGCTTCAGTGGCTCAGGATTCTTGATCCGTCTTGATCCCACATTTTCACCCATATCACTTTATTTTTTTCCATGCCCATCTATCCATTTATCCCATTACTTGTTTGATCTTTTCTTCGGCCACATTCCAATTCTTTTTTGGTTGAGTTGAAGTTCTACTTTTTGTCGGTCAATCCCCACTGGCCACATCCCTATGGTCAAAGTCCCTGCTCCGAGTAATTGCCGATCCATTCCCATTTTCTCCGAGTTCTTGCTAGTTGAATCTCCAACTTGGCAGGAAGTTTGGCACCATTTGGCCTTTTCAAGGCTGGATTGATGCGTAATTTTCCTGGAAAATTGCTGGAGGTCAATGGATGGAACATATCGCAACCATGACATCTTATCAAATAGATCAAATAGATAGAAAGGTTGAAAAGCTGAAGTTTACATCGCATCCCGATATAAGATGATATAAGTCTAATCGACAAGATCCAGCAAATACCAGTTTTGGCGGTTGGTTGATCGAGGTGTGCCCAAAAACTGGAGCCAACGAAAAGGGGTGGTTTGCCCTTCTAGCCACGGCCACGAGTTCCTTTTTTTCACGGGTAAATAACCATAAGTGCCATAACTAAGAAGTACCCCTAGGAAAGGAAAAGAACTAATGGCCACAAGTCGCGTACCCTGGGCTTCTTATTTCCAGCCAGTAGATAGGGGTGAATCCAGCAATCCAGCCCCTGAAGTTGGTTCTGAAACAGTGGTTTCACTGTATATAAAGGATATCATATGGCACAATCTGCAGAAAAGTCAATGAACTGACCCCCCAAAAATGGTATAGCTAAGACTTGAAGGACTGCAGCCTCCATTCGTGGATATGCCGCTTCTTGTTGCACAACTTGGTTAGTAGCATCTAATTGTAAGACCCAAACATGTCAATGGGGGATTTTCAATAGTTTTCTTATGTTTTCTTGGCTTCCTAGTGTCATTTGTAAGGGGAATTCACTTTGCGTCACATCATTGGATAACTACCTGGCTATGGCGAATTATTGGCCCCAACAAGTGGGTACCCCAACTCCCGGAGGCAGACCATGGCGGCGAACTCTGCCGCTTCGGCTGCTGAGTGGCCACTGGTGCAGGCGAAGCGAGTCGTTCTGGAGATCTTTTGGATTGTTTTTCGAAGATCAAACAATAACGAATGCATGTTTTCATCTCGGGTTGGGCACGTCTGAAAATGGGGTACATATACCACCAAAATTCTCCAGTAAAAAAAAAGACATTGATGATAAACCGAAAACAAGGGGTACCTTGTTTGAAAACACCATCTTTGCTGACTGTTGACACCACAATTCTCAGGCTTTCAAGTTCAATTGCTGTTTGTGGCTCATCCCAAGAATGTTGTCACTGCAGGAATCCGAATGTTCTTCTCTTTCCTCCGCGTCATTGGATGAATATGCGGAGGACCGATTTACCAGTTGAACCTTTACCAGTTGCACCCTGAGACCGAGAGATGGCAGGACTTCTGCATTGATCGACATCAAACTCGACCAGTGTTTCAAGCAACTTGGCAAATCTTGGCAAATGTGCCTTTCATGTCATTGTTCTTGGGTATGGATATATGATGGTATGAGATGGTATGAGTATGATTTGAGCAAGAGTCCTTTGAAGGTAATTTTGCACCATATCATGACGGATATGGGGGAGCATGCTCAGGCATTGAACTGAAAACTGAACAATTTGAATAAACAGAGCTAACAATAATATGAAATCTACATAATTAAATCAACTAACAAATACTAAATATTTTGAATATATCACATATTTTAATTTTCTCTAAATTAGTTCAAATATATTAGAGATATCTATCATTTCTTTATATATTTTTTTCATATAAGCTAAAGCGCTTCATCCTGGACCGTGTTTTTGTTTCGTTAGTCTTTGTTTTTGTTGTCTGTGTCTGTCTGTCAGTCTGTTAATTGTTTGTTTGTTTGTCTATAATATGCATGTTTATCTGATCGTTTGTCTGTTAGTTTGCCTTTTTGCACCCTTTTATTTGTTGGTTCCTTTATTCGTTGATTGATATTAAATCTGATTATTGGATAATATGTTTTTTTAATTAATTATGTTCTTTTTATTATTGGATATATTATTTATAAATTAATTTATAAATTATTTTCCTAATATTTAGGTATTATTTTGTTATTTTTAAATATTATATTTATTATAGGATAATTATAAATAATTATAATTTGGAATTTATATTTTTATTATTAAATAACATTATATAAATTAAACATATTTAATTAAATAAAAATTATATAATATATTTTTTTTTCGGTTGGTATTATTTATTTAAAACATAATTAGAATAATTATATATATTAATTATTGATATTACTAATTTTAAACTAAATTATTTATAAATAATATAATTTATTACATAATATAAATTAATATATAATTTAATTAATAATTAAATAATATTAAATATTATTAATTTTAAATTTAATTAAATATTTTTTATATGGAAATTTATATTTTATATGGAATAATTAAATCTAATTTATATTTTATATTATTTTTTAGCATATTAATTTTATTAAAATATTATATTACTAAAATATTATTTTATTAAAATATTTTAATATTAAAATATTAAATTTGAATTTTATTATATAATAATTTATTATAATTTATTTTAAAATAATAAATCGAACAATTTATAAAATAATAATTTTAATTCCTATTGAAATTTTTAATATTATGAGTGGTTATTTAAATAACCTTTATTTTCTAGATAGATTTTTTTCGCCTAATTAATTTCCTAGTATTTTTTGGGGAAAATCGAAAAGATCTTTTATAATTTTATATGTAAATATATCTAACCATTTTTAAGAGAAATAAGGATAAATAAGGGTTGGAAAAAAAAAAATAATTAATCGAATTTTTGTCCGAATATTTCCTGGGTTATGTTATTCCTGGGGAATGCTTAAAAAACCCTATGTCCAGGGCCAAATTCATCTTTTTATATCAAATTATTTTCTAGACAGCTGCTAGATTGATATTAAGAGCCAAATTGATTGTGCCATGCATTTTCTAAACGATTTGGGATATCTAGGAAATAGATATAATTTGATCATAATTTATCGAGATTTTGTTGAAATATTATATAATAATATATGTTTTTTTGAATTATTTATTCCAAAATTATATAAATGGAATTTTAGGGTTTACTCGAAAATACCAAAATCTTGAAATACTAATGTACAATATTGTTTTAATGAAATATAAGTCAAATAAAGACATTAGTATTTTGGGAAATCCTTGGCTTATTTAATATTTGCCTAGAAAATACCTGAACATGAAAGGGTCGATAACAATATTGTTTGGGGGGGGGGATTCCTTGGATCATATTTTTTTGAAATAAGATTTTAGTTCCTGGGGGACCAATTTGATATTTTCTGGGATTTCCTGGGGAATATAGGGTGCCGGTTTTAGGAAGGGTTAAACAATTTATTTTCTAAAGAAAACATAATTTATTTTGGGTCTTGGATTTTGACACATATTTATTTGTTTTTTTTGACTGGTATAGCTTCATGCTATTCCTGATCATTTTCTAAAGAACAAATCGTAAATTGATGATGAATTGCACTTCCATATACCTGTTTTCTTTAAAAAAATACACCTATAGAACAGGCATAAACATATCTAGGCAATGATTTGACCAGACCCACAAGAACATCGATCTTTATTGTTGTTTTTCTCGTTTTCCAGGCTTTTGACTTATAATTGTTCCGTTAATTTGTTTCTCATATAAGGATCATTTGAGTTATCCCCAAAATGGAAAGGGGATTTTTATCAAGGCATGTTGATTTATTTTGTAGAAAATTTGTTGTTTAACAACTGTATTTTCTTGAAACATTTGGCAAGACATGGTGTCGAACCGAAGAAATATAGAGACCTTGGCCAACCTTGTTTTTATCAACCAATCTTTAACAAGTCTTGGGCAGAGGAATACATCACTTGCGATGGCGTTGGATTACAGGTCAATTTTTGTTTTTTTTGTGGCAGAACTGACTCAATTTGATGTTTTCTGGTAATTCCTGGGGAATATGGATTACCTGCCTTAGCAAGAATTATACAATTCATTTTCTAAAGAAAACATTATTTATTTCTGGTCCTTCATTTTTGAACCCTTTTTTTTAGGGAACATTTTTTATTGTTTTTATGATGGCATTACAGGTTATTTTTTAGACCCAAAGTGGTGAATTGTACTTTCATGTACCTGTTTGTTTAAAAAAATATATGTCCAAAATATCCATATATCCCTTTAGAAAATGAATAGACCAATCAAATAAAATGTCCAATTTTACTTGGTTTTTGCATTTTCTAGGCTTTTGACTGGGTCAGAACTTTTCTATCTAGAAAATGGGGGTCACTTGAATGACCCCCTATAATGTCAATCGGGATATTTTTTACAATTTCTAGGGGTAATGGTTCTACTGGGACCGTCGTATCCTGTGATGGTTATTATTAGTTATCCGAACATTTTCTAAATATAAATTTTAGGTTGGGGTGATGATTCTATTGGAACCATTATTTTTTTTTAGTTTTGGATAATTTTTTATTTTTATATATATATATATTTGTTTTTTTTTGTAGGTCCATTGATTTAAGCTGACATTTAATCCACTTAATTTGGTGGAACCCACGAAGGATAATTCTGAGATACAAAGGAATACTAATAATTTCAATAAATCAATTAATGCAGATACCTTCCCCAGGAAATATACGATAAATATTTGATATCATCATATTTTGACAAAATAATACCTTGGTAAAATAATATTTTGGCAAGATAATATTATGATAAAATACTATTTTAACAAATAATATTTTGGTAAAATTATTGACAAAATAATATTTTGGTAAAATGATATTTTGGCAAAATAATATCTTGCGATAGACACTGGTCATTTTCCAAAGAAAAACGCTGTTCAAAGCAAACGGTTTTGCAAATTGGTTCACGAAATAGCCGCAATTTGAATGACAGAAAAACCAACCCAAAAATCTTTGATCTTCACCGAAAAAAACAACAGCAAGAACATCATGAAGCAAACGGTCCCCCCAGGAGCCCGAATTATCTGCTACTAAGTCTGATTTTGATTTATTGATACGGCTGCGCCGTATTGTTCGCTCGCCAAGGATGGTGCAAGATTGGGTTGCGTTTTATCATCACGGGTGCCGGGACGCCGGGACGCCGCCGTGCATGAACATACTTTGAAGTCATAAGACCGTTCAGCCAAGCTTGAATTTGAGTTTGTTTGGTCATGAAAACCATGTTAATTGATCTTTCTATCGGCTTATGTTGCGTGATAAGCGTCACTGTTTGCAAATTTTGTGGTTTGAGGCTGACAATACCACTTGCAAATAAATCACCACCATCCAAATATTCGAACCGTAGCGCAAACATACAATACCAATCTAATATAACCTAAGAAATATCAATTTAATTGGAAACTAAATTTGTATTATACAATTTTATTCAACCTTTTAAAGAGTAGAATGCAAAATCCAGAG
>Ga0126342_10022504_pt1 | contig 10400 bp, 7 predicted proteins | sample Cyp1metagenome_FD_92528 | JGI IMG/M metagenome (GOLD analysis project Ga0126342, IMG submission 92528) | Coral microbial communities from Lord Howe Island, Old Settlement Bay, Australia - Cyphastrea 1 metagenome | ecosystem: Host-associated > Invertebrates > Cnidaria > Coral ...
ATTAACCATCCATTAACCATCCATTAACCATCCATTAACCATCCATTAACCATCCATTAGCCATCCATTAACCATCCATTAACCATCCATTAACCACCATTAACCATCCATTAACCATCCATTGTAAACCATTAGAAAAACCATACTTTTCCACTAATTTGGGGCCCATTAACCATCCATTAACCATCCATTGTAAACCATTAGAAAAACCATACTTTTCCACTAATTTGGGGTCCATTAACCATCCATTAACCACCATTAACCATCCATTAACCATCCATTGTAAACCATTAGAAAAACCATACTTTTCCACTAATTTGGGGTCCATTAACCATCCATTAACCATCCATTAACCACCATTAACCATTGTAAACCATTAGAAAAACCATAGATTAACCATAGATTAAACCACCACTAGAAAAACCATACTTTTACCAGTGCCATTCCCTCCAGGGCGCGCAAAAACATGTGCTTCACGGTGATCCACTTCGCGGGGCCGGTGAGTTACGACGGCACCAACTTCATGGACCCCGAGGGAGTTGACCCAATCCGAGACCGGGGGTGCCAGGTCCCCGGGTCATCCAGTAATCAACCATAAAAATAGCCCATGAAAATAGACATTAACCATTAATCAGCCATACTAATGGGATGAAGGTTGGAGGTGCCATATATATACCTACCCTAAATGGTAAACTAACTTCAATGGTGATTTATAGTGGATTTAAGCATTAATAGCATGGTGGATCTTTCCATAGTTCATGGGATGTTACCCTCTGTCAAAATAGCTATTGAAAATGGCCATAGAAATAGTTGATTTACCCATTCAAAATGGTGATTTTCCATAGTTATGTAGCTGTTTACCAGAGGGTAGGTGGTATAAACTTACCATAAACCCATTTTCATGGCTGGTAAACATGGCGATTGTTTTACCCACATGGATCATCATTAGTCATCCATAAAAATAGCCCATGAAGATAAACATTAACCATTAATAAGCCATACTAATCCCATTACCCTCTGGTTTGTCCAAACAGTTTGCTATTGAAAATGGCCCAGCTCGAAATAGTTGATTTACCCAACTATAAAATGCTGGATCTTCCCATAGTTTTTTGTATGTAAAAACCAGGCCAGGTAATAGCCATTACGGTCAGGACAAGAACATGGATGAACTGGGCGAACTCCTGAAGTCCGGCCTCTCAGGGGTCCACCTGTTTGGGGCCAAGCGGAAGTTGCCAACCAAAAATGCTGGAAGTGATTGATGGTTGATGTCAACCCCGGATGAAACTAAACCATGGTTTATGACAATTAGGGGGGGAACTCCGCCAATAGTCATTCATTGATGCTTATGGGGAGTTCCTTTTGGATTTTCACCTGGGAAAATGATGATTTCACCTGGTGGCAAACCTGGTGATGTGACCTGGGAAAATGGTGAGAAAAAACCTGGTTATTGATGATGGATTTCTTCATCTCAAGCAAAAATTCTTTGGTTGGTGGTTAGGAACAAGATTTTTTCCCCATATATTGGGAATGTCATAATCCCAACTGACGAACTCATATTTTTCACAGGGGTAGCTATACCACCAACCAGATTGTTCACGATCGTGGAAACCACGTATCAATTTTTCACGATCAGTTCATATCAGTTCTTTCCCGTCACAAAACAAGGGGCTTGATCCCCACTAAATCTGATGTATTCAAGGGGTGGCTCAAGCACCAGATAAGTAGACATGGCATGCTTGAATAAGCTGTTTTTGCTCCTAAACACCTATCAAATACATTCAAATATGATCAAACTTTTATATCAGTTACATCCTGCAACACTTCCCTGATTGGTGGTTTGGAACATTTTTTGTCCATAGGGAATGTCATAATCCCAATTGACGAACTCATATTTTTCAGAGGGGTTGGTTGAAACCACCAACCAGATATATAATATTATAATAAGCATCCATTAACCATCCATTAACCACCATTAACCATTGTAAACCATTAGGAAAAAAAACATATTTTTCAGAGGGGTTGGTAGGTTGAAACCACCAACCAGATTCATATTATTAGATGAACCCATGATTCATAGCGAAGAATTCATAGAATTGGATGATGTTTTTTTTTTTTAAACCGGAAAGCCCCAAATTTCAATTTGATGGTCAAAACCATGGTAAAACCGGTGAAGATTTTCCCGACGAAACCAATGAAGAATCCCATGGACCCCCGGAGGCAAGCCATCGAGGGCTCCAGCAATTCCTTCGTACGCAGTTTGTTGGAACGAGCTGTGACCGAGGGCGTCCCTTGGCATGTGTTATCTATGGATATTCATACTTAATGGATATAGATATTAATCATGAATATATTAATAGATGGATATTAATCATTGATATATTAATAAATGGTTGCTATGGACATTGGATTATAATAGTTAACATCAATAACTTAATAGAATATTAACCATTCCATTCATATTGGCAGTTGATATTGTTTATTGGCAGTTGATACTATCTATTGGCAATCTATGAATGCACACCTTAATATTGAATATTTGGAATGGTTAGTATATCAACTTATATCAACTAATCTAATATCCATATTTAAATCAGTTAACCATAGTAACTAGTTAACCATATCAACTAATCTATGGTTAACTTATATCAACTTATATCAACTTAATCTGATGTTTTGGACATTTCCAGTCACTGAGACATCTCAAGCGACCCAAAAGCCCAGCTCACCGAGTTGAAGTCTCCTTCGGAACAAAAGCGGCAGGCCAGCTGTTGGGGCCTGCGGAAAAGATGTGAGATGAATGGAACATCGGCATAATATATATATATATATAAGAATATATTTATATATAAGCATATACATAGGAATATGTATAAATATATACATATATGTAAGTATATATATAAGTATAACTATATAAGTATATATATATATAAGTATATCTATATAAATATATAACACCATATATATATACAGATATACACATGTGCTTACAATATATTTTTGTAAAGCCAATGGTTTCCACCTGTTTTCAAAAACTCACCATTTTTTGGTACCTCGACATACTTCAAGCCAGGCGTGGTTGTATAGTTGTATATATGCTTGGCTCAGCATCACAGTTAGAAACAATTGGCCAGAAAAAAATGAGTAAATCCCAGACACCCGGTTCTATTTTTGATTGGGTTCCGGATGCTTCCGGCCATACTCATTAGCCACTCTCTACGAAAATCCAACCAGACACGTCGATCCTCTCAGACCGCAGGTGGCAGGACGTGCCAAGACCCTGAAACCGCATACAGTTCCTCAGCGGCATCCAAGCCTATGAGGGGTGAGGAACTGTGCGTGGATGATACGCCCTTGGAACATGGTTAATTCACAGCATAATTAAGCCCGCTCATCACCACTGCCTGGTTGTATAAGAGCTAAATGGTAAAGCTGTAGTAAATTAGATTGATCATTATATATGTTCCATTTTCAGATTTCTTCAGATTTTTTTCGGATTTCGTACGTTCGAACCAAAATGCTGCTGCTTGATTTGCACAGCTCGTGTCTCAGGTTGCAACAGACTTCAAGAGCTGCTTGGGATGCAGCAGGATGGGATGAAGCAAAACCTGTTCTTTTGCTAAACTTTCCACCAGTGCAGACCACAAAAAGGACCCATAGGACCCATAGCAGCCTTGACTTGAAATCAGTTGAGTCCTGTTGCCAAGTTCATCCCAGACATATGGCCATCCCTGGTGCATGGCCCAGCCCGGGCCATCAAGTCCCTAGTTCTGAGGTCAGTTGGAGTCGCTAGCGGGAAACTTGGAGACAAAGTGCATTTTTTTTGTTGAAACCTCCCCGGGGGGTCATGGCTCAACGAGAATCCTGCTTTGGAAGTGTAAATGACCAGAATGAATGAACCTACGGACCCACTTTTTGATTGGAAGTTGTGATTCGACGTGCTCAGGTCACAAAGATGAAATCAGCAGGGCCTCACTTTGCACCTGGGCATCCAAAATCATCCCATGTTTTGTGTTTCTGTGTCCACTGCGTCTATGATCTAAGCTCTCCGGAACCCATGGAGCCGTTGAAGCATCGACTGGTCAGGTGCGGTGTATCAAGCCAAACCCAGAGAAGGCACCAGGCGCCCTGCGGATTGTCCAGCTGGGGTCGGTTTGATCCCAACTCCAAGAGTCTGTCCAGCCCTTCCTTGTCCAAGAAAAGTCAACATTTTTTATGTTGGTGATGCTTGCCATCATACTCCCCATGTTCATGACTTAACATGACCATGAAGCCATGGTGCTCCCATCCTCACCGAACCATATCATTTCATTGGACATGGTCTCGTCAATCTAGTTAATTTAGTTGACTCCCATCTTTATGGCTCTTCTGCTGTTTCATCAAACCATCATTGAACTATTGGTTCAGCCCTGTCTTGTTCTTGTGCCTCCAGGATTTCATTGCTGAATCTCACAAAAACGTCCAATGACAGGTCATTTTAAACAATATTGACGCATATTGAACCACATCGAACTGCCTACAATGAAGATATTTATAATAACTTCAAGCGACCTCCCCATACATGTCATGACGATTATCCCAGATTATCCCAGATTATCCTTGGAAATTGCAAATATATCATTATGAACATATGTGTTAGTGTTGTCTCCAGCAGATTGTTCCCCAGCTGCCAGGCCATGTGGAGCGACAGCTGGTGGTGGAACAGCTGCGCTCAGGCGGTGTCATTGAGGCCTTGCAGGTGCAGCGTGCCGGCTTCCCCTGCAGGCGCGGAGGATTGTGGGGTAGTTGTTATATGTTGTTAGGACAAAATAAATCCCAGACATTAGCTGGGAGACAATTTCCCAGTCATTAGTTGGGAATAGTTGGGATAGTGGATGAACATTTTAATAATGCAGCAATCATGATGCTCGTCTGGTAACTTTAATGACAGGACTTTCTGGTGGTGGTGGTTGAGAGTGGATGAACCATCCCAAATTAGGAGAGTTGTTCCATCCAACCAGCTCCATGGCTTGCCACATTGCCGGTAGAATCCTCGCAGCCGTGCAAAATCCACCTTCCTATCGTTTCCAGCCTTGTAGGAATCCAGTAAAGACCTGTTGGAAGGACGGAGCTAGGGTTTTGGCGGGTTCGACGTACTTCGCATCAAAAAGTAGGAGAAAATGTGATGAGTTAACCATGACATCGTTCAATTATGTTACAGTAGATTTCATCGACAACCATTCGGGATATATAGCTGCTATTAGACATGGCGTCCATCGCGTTTTTGGTGTGGCTTCAATGGATCTCAGACTTGGATCATGGGAAACATTGCAGACCGGTTGGCGCATGGCCCCTTCAAATTTTGCCCAACTATATAGTCACTATATTGGAAAATATCATTCCAATGAACTTTTTGAGCTTCAAAGACTTGTACCATTGTTGCTTGCGATGATGATCCCTTGCATGATCCCCACTTGCCTCATGTTTTTGAGATGGATTTTTAGTGAAGATACCATATTTGACCGTTGGTAGCTCAAAAACCATTCCTGGTTGGTGGTCGGTGGTCTCAAGAAATATATTTGTATATCGTTTATTTATATAATATTATATAATATTATCTGTATATAACATATTTTTCTGGTTGGTGGTTTGGAACATGAATTTTATGAAATTCCATTCAGTTGGGAATGTCATAATCCCAACTGACGAACTCACTCCATCATACTTTTCAGAGGGGTAGGTTGAAACCACCAACCAGATTATTATCAACCATCATTAACCATATATTAACCATAGATTAACATACGTAGATTAACCATATATTAACCATAGATTAACCATATATTAACATGTGTACATCATCATTTAATGGATCTGATGATCCGAATCATTGACCGAAAATCTTCGCTCCGCAGGACTTCTTAAGTCTCGTTTTTAGATCAGTGCCGCGGCGTCGAAACTTTTTGAACTGGAGAGCCATTGAAAAAATGCCAAGATGCCACATCAAATACCCAACATATATCGCAACCCAAAAAAAAACTGGACCATGAAAAGTGATTTTAACGATGTTACTGGCTGGAAATTGCCAGTTAATTACTCATTCTGAAGGGTATTCTTGGGTTTCATGTTCATGATTTTACGGTTGGAAATTGCCACTCATTTTTGGGTTCCGTGTTCAAGTAATTATATAGTGACCAGTTTCCAACAAGCATTGAGGGAAAAGGTCAGGGACGGCAACGAGTTGTTGCCACGTAGACTGATGGCATCCGATCTGTTTGGCCAATGATTGTTGGTGTCTTTCGCCCATCACAAATGATCATCATCATCAATAAATAGGAAATTGGCTAATATTAATTGGCATCATGTGTATATAAATGCATGGTATATTTATAATTTTTTCATTGATGATGACTGTAGAGTGGTAATATATTAGTGGTAATATGCATGGTATATTCGCGCATCATGTGATATACTGTACTAGTATATTGTTTCTAGAGAAGCGCCTCTTGGTTGTACGGTAACCTTTGCACTCGCCTTGGGCCAAACCAGTCCCTTTGGCGTTCCAAACCAAGGATGAACGGAAGCGCTTTGAAGCTATGAAAGACGCGTGTCCACCTGACTGTCGTGTTGAATGCTTCCCGGAATTCCTTAAAACATGGTTTGTTTTCACCAACAAATGTTACCATCTGGTTATTTGTTACATAGCCATGGAAAGATCCACCATTTTTAATAGGTAAACCATCTATTTCAATGGGCCATGGCTTCCATGGCTATGTTAGTCATAACCAGAGGGTAGGTGTTACCAATGAACCTGGTGATTCAACCAATAGGCTCCGACTTTGGACTTCAGAACATGGTTGAACTTGAGAAACGCAGTGGGAGCGACAAGAATCCGATATGGGTTTGTTTGAGAATTTGGGCACCCGAAAACCCATCGTTGCATCCCCACTTTCCGCATTCAAACTACCACAAATTGAGGCATCCTTCATTTTTGAGCATAACATCTCACATTGTTGGTTTATATGAAAGTACAGCCCATGAATGTAGCAAATAAGCCTCCAGTGGGGGATGAAATGTTGATGTCCACTATTGGGTTTACCACATCCCATCATATCATTATAGGGATTCCCAAAACAGAGAGCACCGATTTTTCCAGGATGATAATGGATGATATAGATTCTAGATGATCTTTCCCCCTTTTTTTCATCATTTCCAGGTTTGATCGCTCTTCGATCAATAAATGGGGGTGAAACCTATATGAAGGTTTCCATAGGTTTCCATGTTTATGGAGGTACCCCAAAATTGATCTGGCTGGTGGCCCAACTGACAAACTCACTCCATCATACTTTTCAGAGGGGTAGGTAGGTTGGTATACCACCAAGCAGTGATGCTTGGTAATGGAACATCCTATGGATGATCACTGAGGCTAGCCCCATGACTTGGGCAACGAGGGTAGCCCTTCCATATATAGGGATGGATCATAGCAGCTATGACCTATGACCATCGGGGAAGAACCATCCATGGTCCATTAGCCAGATGGTTATTTGGATGGATTAACCATTCATACTCCATATCACTCCATTTAAATCCATCAAACATAACTTGGAGTATTATATTAGCAGTGCCATATTGAATTTCCAGTAATATGGCCACTTTATTTTTGATGGATTACCCTCTGGTAAATTAACAGTTGGACCCTGAAAATCACCCATTTATAGTGGAAACTAGTCTTCCAACCCCGACAACTGGCAGGGTCTATGTTAATTTACTGGAGGGTAACCATTAATGAATGGGTGGTAACCATTAATGATCTATTTTAGGGATTATTTTGGGGATTAACCATTAATGATCTATTTTAGATTATTTTAGGATACCTAGGGCACCAGGCTTTTGACCCACAACCAAATCTAGATATGGGTATGGATCAATACCTATTAATACCATTTTTAGGGGGATGAACATCCATAAATCCCAGCTATTTTGATGAGAACTACAGGGGTACAAGGTTTTGACACACTGCCATATATGAATTATTATGAATTGCATCCCTTAACTCTGCTGTTGGTCGATCAAATGCCGTCAAGCGCCAGGCTTAAAGGAATCCCTACAGCAATTGGCAAAGGAACCGCTGCGGTGTGGGGCATCGCGGGGCATCGCCATAGCGATTTTTGTTATCCAAAAAGAGATCATGTCGTATTACAAAGAACCAAGTATCTTCTTCCATATACGGGCATATCATTGGGAATGTTAATGACTGTTAATGACATGTGACCCTAAGTAAAGAGATCAATCATGTGCAGGGTATCCTAAGACGAGCCCTGTGTGGCCAATGATTCAAAGGACAGGTATGAGATACTTTGATCTTAAATGTGTAGTTTGCTGTGATGGACCAAAAGTGACACAGTTGACAGATGGTTAAACCGAGACAAACTGTCACGGCAGTTGTCACCAAGACCACCAAGATGTGCTTCGCCATGTAGATTTAGTCCAAATGTTGCTGCAAATATGTAGCGATTGTATATATCTCTTATATCTGAAGAATTCCTCCACTTGATTTACCTTCTCGTTATTCAATGTAGCTATGGAGAATCACCTTTTAGGACGGCAAATCGACATAGATCATCGAACTAAATGGGCCATGGCTTCCATAGCAATGTTATAAATCACCAGAGAATAAATATGTTGCCATTATATTATGTATTCCTGTCTTCCATTAATATTGCCATTAATATTACCATTCATACCCCATATCACTCCATTAAAATCTATTAATTAAACATAATTTGGAGTATTATATTAGCAGTGCCATATTACTAGCAGTGCCATATATGAAATTCCAGTAATATGGCTACTTTATTTTTAATGGATACCCTCTTGTAAATTAACATAGACCCTGAAAATCCCATGTTTAGTGGAAACTAATCTTCCAACCCCTATCTACCAGGGTCTATGTTAATTTACTGGAGAGCGTTAAAATCCATTCAGTTGGGAATGTCATGATCCCAACTGACTTTCACTCCATCATACTTTTCAGAGGGGTAGGTGGCTCAACCACCAACCAGATTATTATTAACCATTATTAACCATATATTAATAGTATATTACAGAGGGGTAGGTAGGTTGAAACCACCAACCAGATATCTTAATTTCCTATCTTTCACCATATTCGCAGCCGTGCCTTTTTCCCCTGAGGAGTTGAAGTGGCCTGCGAGTTCGCCCCTTTATGCCATTGGCAAAACGACGGCCAGGGGACCCCAGGGGATGCCAGGGTGGTGCCCGAAGAAATGGGATGTTACCCTCTGGTTATGTCAAACATAGCTATTGAACATGGCAATTTACAGGTGATTTACCCATGAATAGCATGGTGGATCTTTCCAGTTCGTTATGTTAGAACATCACCATTTTTAAGTTCCGTAAACCATCTATTTCTATGGGCCATTTTCCAGTTCGCAAGACCAATCCTATGATTATACAATGGATTGATCTTGTTGGGAAAATATGATGGAAAATGTAACTACACTGGTTCATAGTGATACATGGGGATTTTATAGTGAATATAGTGATAAATGGGGATTTCACCAACAAAAATTGAAAAGAATGGAAATACCCTCATGGTAATTTGACAAATCGCTAGGGAAAATCGATGAACATTGGCCATTTACTTCAATGATCATGTTGAATTAGCAGAGGATAACCAGGGATGGCAGTAACCAACAGCTTTTCCAAATAAATTTGTTTCGAAGTTATTTTTGGGGGGTTCTCTTCGAAACCACTTGGGGCATGGATTCAGAGCCATATTTTTTGAAGTTCCAGATGCATGGCTTGGAAGTCTTCAGCACGGTGCCGAGCTGGGCTGTGCAAAAACTCGCCCCTTTGGGGAGTTGGTACTGTTGACAGCTGATTTCAGGAAGAAGTGAAGTGAAGTAAATTTTCTAAGTCATGGAATACAACCAGGATACCCCAGTTATCATCCACTGTATATTCCATGATTTATATTGGAATATCCATGGTTTCTACTGGAACATCGGATAACTGGAAGGTAGCCCCAGCGCGCCGAAATTTCCAGGTCTTCTTCAAACAGGTGGCATATGAAACCATCGAAGGCCTTTCAGGGGCAACTGGGTCAACTGGGTCAACTGGTTAGATACGAACCTTGAGCTATCAATGTTATGGTACAAGTTCGGCTACCTATCATGAACTATAATGGTTGATACTTGATCTTTCAAGCTATCAATGGTAACATGTACTGACTAGCCAGCTAAAACATAGTTTTCTTGAGGGCAGGTATCTAGATTATCTAAGATCCACCATGATAACATCTCTAAGTCATGTTTTTGGGATGTCACTCCATTTGCCGTGGGGCACATGTAGTTTTTGAACTGGAAATCGACCTTTGGCACAACGTGGCACAACGTGGCACA
>Ga0126342_10022505_pt1 | contig 10400 bp, 8 predicted proteins | sample Cyp1metagenome_FD_92528 | JGI IMG/M metagenome (GOLD analysis project Ga0126342, IMG submission 92528) | Coral microbial communities from Lord Howe Island, Old Settlement Bay, Australia - Cyphastrea 1 metagenome | ecosystem: Host-associated > Invertebrates > Cnidaria > Coral ...
ATGTGTCTGGGGGTCCATGGATAATCATTGGTGCTTCAGTGACTCTGCATGCAATACGGCGGTGGCAAACCAGCTGCAGGCTTGCGTAGACCCAGGCGCACCACTGCGAACATCCGCACAAGCAATAGCAGCCGCGACATTAACAGCTCCGTAATGATAGGGTGGGTTTACTACTTGCAACCACCAGCTGCACTATACGTGCCCAGGTGCGCTGCTGCAAACTGATATAAGGTGGGATAACCACCGGCAGATCCACAACAGCCACCAGCTGCAATGCGTGCCCAGGTGCGCTGCTGCAACATGGTAAGGTGGGATCAGATCCACAACAGCCTTCGTCTCACTTTGCTTGGCAAAAGCGCGTTTTCGTTTCGTTTCTATTCACATTTGAAAGCTGACTGCTACTGCCTTGGCTGCAAACAAACCTGTACCGTATGAATGCCACTAACAAAGCCACAGCGGCTTGCTGCGCTGCTCCTATTGGCCTGGTGATAAAGCCACCACTACTTCAACCAAATGCCACTGAGCATCAGCTTGCTTTTCCCAATGGTTTCGACAGGATGCCACTAAGGCGTCACAGATCTAGAAAACAAAGCAAAAATCTTTCATTGCTTTTTGTCTTCTTGCAATTCGTTAGTGGCATTTGGTCCCCGACAATAGGATTTGCAACGTAGACGTTGGTGGCATTTGACCCGCAACATAGTAGAATTTGCGTCCTGCCAATGGGTTTGGCGTTAGTGGCACCGCCAGTGGCATTGCGTGTGACCTAGGATCTGTCCATGCCATGCAAGGCTAGTAGCCTATAGGTCTCGTGTCCAACAACATTCTTCCATCGAATCTGCTTTTTCTTGCACCACTTCAGCGGCAAGTCAGCGCACGTCTGCGCAAGGTGACACAGCTGCAGCTAAGCAAGCTTTGAGCTTCTTGAAAGACTGCCGCATGTATAGTTTTTCCTGGCCAGCAGGAGAGTATGCAGAGCATACAGTGAGACAAGGAAAGGCGACTGGTGCCTTAGGCACGGCCATTTGGTCGGGAAGGGCCAGGAGCGACGTGAGGGCAGGCGACTGGTCTTGGGCACGGCCATTTGCTTGGGAAGCGAGCCACAGGCAACTGGTGCCTTAGGCACGGCCATTTCCTTGGGAAGCTCTCAGGGCCGGGAGCCAAGTGAGGTCTTCAGCGGCCAGCTTGCCAGCTTGCTGCAGGATTCGGCGGCGCTTCTTCTCCTGTGGGATCTGATGCTAGATAAAATGTTTTGCATGGTTCACACTTCAACCACGACCTTTGTTGTCTGCCTGTGGAAATGCTCCCGCCTGCACCTTCACTTCTCGACTGGCTTGCTGCAGCTGCCTCTTCAACTCTTTGCGCTGCGCTCTGGAGCTAGGACTGGCGCAGCGCGGCCGTCGGCTTGCCCATCATCACCAGCAGCACCATCGACTGACGACATGGCTGAGGAGGCTTTGAAGCTGCTGCGGCTGCTGCGACCCAAACACTGCAGGGCGACAGGATCCACGGTGTGGCTCATGTGCATCAGTGTGGCTATTCGAAAGAAAAGCCGGTCACACCCAATGTCCAAACACTAGGAGTTATATAAACAGTTAAACATTGGTTTGAACTGCTAATTTCCCAAAAAGAAAATGACAGCTTGCACCCAAGGTTTTCCAGTTATGCGGTGACTTCAATCATTGGCAAAATTCCACACTGCAATTACACCATGCGCTGATCATGGTCTCGGCTTGCGACCCCAAAAATGGAGTCGCAAAACATGTCCAAAAGAATCTCTTATACCATGTACCCTCATAGTATATATATATAAATAACATATATAAGGGGAAACCCGCCAAACCCCACATACACTCCACAGACTCAGCAACAACAGCTACGCATCAACCAATTTCAAGTCTATAAGTGGCAAGACTGCTTGAAATGACCAATAGTTCCAAAGATTTCAATGAAAAACCCGTGAGCAGACTACAAAATACCCAAACAAATGAGTAAAACTTAGGCGCAAGTTTTTGGTGGCTTTTCACGGGTTTTTTCACGGCCATTTCACGAGTTTTTCACGGTCGTTTCACGGACCAGATTTTGTGGGAAATGTCAGGCAGGTACTTTCACCAGATCATATTCTGTTTTGTATTTGGTGACATCATGATCTAAGATGCAGACGTTTGCGCAGAGCCCGTGCTCCCAGGCGCATTTTAATTGCATCGAATTGAACCAAATGGCCTTTTTATCCACCTATCTATTGACCATAATTTCCCAACATGACATGTGAGCTTCCTGGACAAAGTATATAATTAATGGTTATAAACATAGCTAGATAAAGGAGCATCTTCCAAGAGCCAGGTTAAACCTGGCCGTTAGTAAAGACCAGGTTAAACTAGGTCGAGGAAGCGCTGTGTTATATAAAGAAATTTCCATTGATTTTGAAATCGGAAAAATAATTTTTATTATTAAGGGTTTTAATTTAATATTAGGGGGAAGCTTCGAAATCCAAGTTTTGCCAATATTGAGAAATCGCGTTATATAAAGAAATTTCATTGATTTTGAAATCGGAAAAATATGTTTTATTATTAAGGGTTTTAATTTAATATTGGGAGAAGCTTCGAAATCCAAGTTTTGGCAATATTGAGTAATCGCGTTATATAAAGAAATTTCATTGATTTTGAGATCGGAAAACATGGTTTTTATTAAATCCTTAAGGGTTTTAATTTAATACTGGGGGGAGGCTTCGAAATCCAATTCTTGGCAATATTTTAATCGCGTTATATTAAGAAATTAAATCACTTTGAGATCGGAAAACATAGTTTCTATTATGAAGGTTTTAATTTAATTATCAGGGGGAAGCTTCGAAATCCAATTTTGGCAATATGTTAATTGCGTAATATAAAGAAACTTAATTGATTTTGAGATCGGAAAAAATAGTTTTTGTTATTAAGGGTTTAATTTTATTAATAGGGTTCCCTAAACATAAATACCTCCCTGATACTGAAAACTACCTGCCGTGTTTAGTAATAGCGGGGGGGGGGCGTTTAGTATTAGGAGGAAGGGATTGTATATATGTATATATATATGTATATATGTGTATATGTAAATATATATATATATATATATATGTAAATATATATATATACATATGTATATGTATATACATATATATATATATGTATATATATATATATATATATGTATATATATGTGTGTATATATATGTATATATATATGTACATATGTATATATATATGTATATATATATATATGTATATATACATATACATATATATATATATATATATCGTTAAAAATCCTTTTGTTTGCAGCGTAGACGCACCATCCCTGACATCACCAAAAAGTGTTGGCTGCAAATTTCACCACCTGCGGATCTCCGGCACAAGGATGGCGCCCATGCGCCTGCGACGGAGATGATCATGGGATGGTCGGAAGAGTTATTTATTTTCCATATATAAAACATCTTTGATCCCATAAGTGGGGATGTTCCATGCTGATCTGGGGGTATATAGCCCCTTCACCAAGTGGGACGCACCAAGTACTCGGGGTATAAACAACTTACTGGTGTTTCAGCCACCAAAAAATAGAGATTTCACCGCGAAACCTGGTGGTACAGGGATTTTATGGGATCGCGGGTACGTTTCCCCCAGGTGAGTGGATTTGTCCATTAAACATGGTGATTTTCCATAGTTACGTTAGTTTACCAGGGGTAATCATGAAATGGGCGTTTTGGGACATCAAGTTCTTTATGGGGATGCCTGATGGTTGCACATAATGGGATAACCAACATATCTATGGAATGCATGGAACATACCATTTTTAACAGCTACGGAATCTACACACGAGTCATTTTCCAAAGGGTACCGCACCCATGGCCATCCCCGGAGGACATGTGGAGATAGCCATTTTCCCCCCCAGTGATAGCTGGGAAAAAACAACAGAAACCATGGTGAAACACCTATGAAATATTTATGAACCTGTGGAGGTTTCTATGGCGGAACCCCAAGCCACCATGAAGCCAGGATGATTGGGGGGACCCCCATGACTTTAGGAAACCTCCGTATAATATGTTGGTGATCTGGAAACACTACTGAAGTACAGCTAATTGCTGCTGCGTTCCTATATCACATCATCCCAGGTAAACATGATATACCATCAATGTGTCTGTTCTTTTCTATGGGTGCAATATCTCAGCCATTTCCACATATATATATATATAGGTAATTGAGTGACGATCCAAGGATCAGAAATTAAAACTGTACATATGTATATATATATATATATATATGTCTGTGTGTGTGTATTGAGGCAGATCTTCTCACCTACAAACATAAGGAGTTAATAATCATGACCCATTGCGGGAAGTACAACCTGGTTGCTAACAAATGTTGCAACACTAAAGAGAATGCTATCTGAATTGGGAGACCTCATTCCAACTGAAGGATCAAGTCGGGTTTGATCCCAAAATGGTGTGGGAACTCAGACTGTTTCTTTTGTTTCTGTTGCTTCGCTCTCAAACTAGTCCATTGAGTGGGTCAGACATGTTGAGCAATAAATAACCACTTTCCCAACACACCCTCTGGGGGTTCCCCTGGAGACTTTCCTTCTGTTAGTCGTTTCACCCCATCCAAAAACAACAAACATGAAAATCATCATCATCATCACCACCACCACCACCACCACCACCACCATATCATTATCATCATCCCACATGATCATGATCATGATCATGATCATCATCATCATCACCATCATCATCATCATCGTTGTCATCATCACCATCATCATCATGATCATGCGGCTGCGGGTAGGGGTGCCACCTGGCCGGACCCAACGGTCTGAGTCTGAGTCTGGACTGTTTGCAGCCTGCTCTTAGTCAGGGGCTGGGGTTGGATGGGGTGAAGCGGCCCGATGGATCTGACCTCTGCCAAGGGCAGGAGCAAAAAGGTTTTGTCTTTTGTCCTGGACGCCCCACACTCTGGCCGCACAGGCCCTCAGTCTGTGCCGTTGTCTTCCAAGGCGGTAATTGGGTTACCACTCTGCTTCCGACAGCAAATTGCGAGCCCTTGCCTCAGAGTTTCGCACTGAGTTGGTCGAAAACCTTGGTTTCCAAAAAATCCATAGACAGCTCCATTGGCGCCGCAGGCAAGATCTCAGGGAAGCCCGTGAAGAAATCCTGCGAAACTAGACCCTCGAAGAAGCCGGTGCCAGTTTTGCTGCTAATTGGGTCATTCTGAGCTGTGCCACCTTGTGGCGCGTAAATCCCTTCTCCTGAAACTAACAATAGGGGGTAAAAAATGCTGGTTTCTTATTGTTTAAACACTATTAACCTGATAATGGATTAAACATATCAGCTAACGGTTGTGAAACTAACCTGAACTACTTAGATTGAAAAACCAACAATCCTTGCTGGCGCCATCTCCTGAGCAGCGCCTCACCATAGCGGGGCTGGGCGCTGAAGCCGACCTGAGCAAGACTAAGCAAGCCGTGGTATATGGTTGCGGGGTGATTGCTCTGGATGGAACCTTTGAACTAACATGATTTCCAGTGATTGTATAGTTAAAGCACAGGAAACCAGCTATATTCATGGTTATAATATGCTATACGTCAGTCATGAATGGGGTTATCAATCCATAAATAAAGTGACTTACTGACTTATAACTGGTAAAGGGCCATAAGTGTAATAATTTCAGATCATCTTGTCCGCAGGAAGCAAAGCCTGCAATTGATCACCACATCTTGATTTTTTAAAGACAGACTTAAGATCGGGGACAAAGAACACATGTATCAAGAAACATCGTTTCACCGATGGGGAAGTGTCCATTGACAGGTCTGAATTACAAGAGGGTACCAACCCCAGCAGTGCAGAAAGACCTACGATGGCGATGTGCCATGGATGTGGAACCAGCAAGACTTGGGCTGTGACGAATGACACAAGACATGCCGCTAGTATCTACTTGATATATCCTGGCAACTAACTACGCATACAAAATAACTTGAATCATCATTTTTTTTGGGGTGACACTCTGATTCTGCTTTCACCAAAATATTTCATGTTCTGAACGTTTCACAGGTAACACAACGCAGTCTCTTACTTATATACATTCCTGGGACAGCGCCGCCTGGATGGCATCCTCGGAACAGTTGGAAGCGTTGATGCACGGGCACGCAAAGGTGCGCAAAGGCCGCTGCGACGCAGGTCCTTCTATGACGATCTTGCAAGAGTTTCATTGTGCAGTCTTAGGGGTCCGTAATGAAGATCTTGACCAAGGTCTTGTGGGGTCCTTGTGAGCAAATGTTGTGAAGATCCTGATGAAATCCTGTCAGAGGTCCTTGCACGATCTCGTACAGGTCCTTGTGAGAAGATCTTGTGGAGATCCTGCCGCGATCCTCCTCAAGAAGATGCTATGCATTGGTGCATGTCTGAAAGTTCTTCTGGGATGCCCCTAGGAAGTTGAATGAAGATCTTCTGAGATCTTCTATATAGAAGATCCTTCATTGATGATCTTTTGCACTTCTCTTCGGTGTCCTGGTATGAGGTTGTGGTATGCGGTCCTGATGAGTAGACATAGCGTTGCTTCTTGTGCCAAAACAAGTTCGCGTTGCTGCAATTACGACAATGTCCAGCCTGATATTGTTCCATAGCTACTGGTGCTTCTGATTCATTGGCCTCCCCCCACACTGTTTTGGGTCTTTTGCCGGTGTAATCATAAAGCTTCACTTTTTGGCTCTGCATGGAGAATCTTTGAGTTCTGGAAATTGGCAAACAAAAACTGAAAAAACGAGATCGGCTGATTCGACGAATACATGTATACATGTATGCATTATGTAGGGGTGATGAGATAACATGGTATAATATCATACATGGGGGTATATACAGCGATTGGATACGCATAAGCATCATAGCATGATGTTTTACTACGGTACAGGTACAGGTCATCTTAGTTGTAAGGATTCCTGGGCAAACCATTGGTACCATAGGGCCCACCGCGTCCGCTCCAAGTCTTGGTGATCTCCCGTAGCTTTCAAGGCCGAAGCGGCCGCCACGACCCTGAGGCGCTTCAACCCGTCCCTCTGGAACCGCTCATCCACCCGGGTCATCCCAGCATAGTGCAGCGCCGTGCCACCATGGCCAGTCATTCTAGCGCCAGCCACCTTTGGGTATTTACCATCACTGACGCTATGGTAGTTAGTGCAATTCAGCCACTGTAAATTGGGAGATTATGAATTCAATTTAATCCAAGTTTTCTTGACATCAGAAATTCCCAATATCTCAATATGCAAATAAAACACATATCCCCACATCCACCGCACAGTTCACTATATACACCATCTCTTTAGCATCATCCAGTCAATGTCCCATCGTTCAATCGTCAAACATCATCATTGTATATCAACCATCATTGATACCCTCTGGTAATTTAACATAGCTATTGAAATTTGCCATTTATAGTGGATTTACTCATTGAAAATGGTGATTTTCCATGTTATGTCAAGTTACCAGAGGTTATATTGTAATCATAGCATATCATGATCTAAAATAATATGTACACTCATCCGTATTTCCATTGCAAAATATTGGTCCAAAAATATTCCCCCAAGTGTTTGCTATGATTTTCCATATGTTTCCTATAAAACAGGGGTTGGTAAATGTCCCATTTTGGGCATTCTGAACATCGCTTTCAGGCATCTGGAGATGAAATATCAACTTTTTTGTTGGGTGATGTTGAATTTTAGGACATTTACTAATAAAAACATTAATGAAACTATATTAATATACATTGTATGGGACCTCAAATCTAGTCAGCTAACCCCTGTTAGGAAAAAAAACATCACCGTAACCTGGGGTGACGAAAAAAACAACGCCCCACCTGTGGATCCCCGTAGCAGGGATGCCGCTGTTGGGGAGGCGCAGCCAGGCCAGCAGCGCCCTGGTTTCAGGGAAAATCTTCACCGGAAACCCATGGTTTTTACCATCAAATTCATAATTTAATATGGGTTTCCTCTAAATTTTCCCATCATCCAATTTTATGATAGCTTATTTAATACCAGTTGCAATAATAATAGCCATAATATGGATGTCACAGGAAAATACTCTATGGGATCAACATGAAAATAATATATTCATATAAACTTATATCACATCAATAATTACATAACTGGTGGATGGCTTTAACAATCTTGAAAAATATTAGTCAATGGGAAGGATTATTCCATATATTATGGAAAATACAGCATGTTCTAAACCACCAACAAGATAACTATATATCATGATTATTAATCCCCATGGATCCAGCCGTACATTCTTAGGAAGTATGACTGGGGTATGATGACTAGGGGGTGTCTTGTACCTTCTCACGCAGTGGCCATGGATCCATAGGGATGTTTTAAACTGGACTTTGGTTGAAGCAAATGAAATGGGATGGTGAATTTCGAGAGTCTCAAGTTCTAAGGGCTTGTTTTAAAATGGAAATGTGGGAAACACATGGAAACACAATGTTTAAGGAAGTGACATGATTCGTGTGATTTTTTTGGGGGGGAATCTGGGATTTTCCAACTTGAAGATTTACCAAGTGAAACAGGAGAATTCTATGGGAGTTTTACAAGCATGTTGCACACACAATTGGAACATCCATAGGAATTTCTGATATTTGGACCTGGGAGAAATTTGGAAGGCAGCAATTGATATACTTAAATGGACATTTCGGTTTGGGGTAACCATTTTGGAGTATGGTATCCCGGATCCAGCCTTGCCTTCTAAAAGGAAGTATGACTGGGGCATGATGACGACAAGGGGATGTCCCAAGTACCTTCTCAGACAGTGGCCATGGATCCATATGGAGCCATATACCCTCTGGTTATGACCAACAGTTCACTATTGAAATTTGCCATAGAAATAGTGGATTTACCCATTGAACATGGATGAACATGGTGGATCTTTCCATAGTTACGTTAGTTTACCAGAGGCTAATCATGAAATGGCCCATAGAAATATGGTTTACCTATTAAAACCTCCATTTAAAATGGTGGATCTTTCCATGGCTATGTCTGTTAGTCATAGCCAGATGGTATATAACAAAATTATAACACAGTACTTGGGATATACCAGATATCCATATGGATCCATATGTTATATTTAAATCATAGCACCAGTTTTTGGTGGGCAGAATCCCATGGGATGTCCAAAGACGCCGCCTCACCCAAGGAAGGCCGCTGACCGGCGCCGTGGTTGGCACCGTTCATGGCGGCGTGAAGGTTGGCCTGGATGGTGGGACCTTTCTAGTAAGGAACTAGACGTGGAAAAATCCAGGTTCTATATAAGTTGAGATCTAACCGAACCACAAATTAAACTCATATACATACATATACTGACATTCTACTTTTGATTGATTTCTGAGGGTACGAGTACTACGGGGCAATTGGGGACGGATTTGCATGACTTTTTGGAAGATGTATACCTACAATGGGTCTTGGAGGGAAAATCATGTGAATTATACCAGTAGTACCGCACAAGGCGGTGGCGGAAGTTTCAAAAATAGGAAACCTATAGGAGAGGTTGGTGGTTGCGAATCAGGGATGGCAGAGCGAAGCCACTGATGGACCGAAAGGTGCTTGAGGTCTCCTCTCTTTCTCTCTCTGACTATCTATCTATGTATCTATGTATCTATGTATCTATCTATCTATCTATTTATCTATCTATCTATCTATCTATCTGTCTCTATCTATCTATCTGTCTCTATCTATCTATCTGTCTCTATCTATCTGTCTCTCTCTCTCTCTCTCTCTCCTTCATCTGTCTAGCTGTCTAGCTGTCTAGCTGCCTATCTGTCTATCTATCTATCTATCGCTCTATCTATCTATCTATCTATCTATCTGTCTCTATCTATCTGTCTCTATCTATCTGTCTCTCTCTCTCTCTCTCTCTCCTTCATCTGTCTAGCTGTCTAGCTGCCTATCTGTCTATCTATCTATCTATCTATCTATCTGTCTACCTGTCTATCTGTGGTGCAGTGGCATTCAGTGTAATGTAGTGTAGTGCAATGTAGTGTGGTGTAGTGGAGTGTAGTGGAATGTAGTGTAGTGTAGTGTAATTTAGTGTAGTGGAGTGTAGTGGAGTGTAGTTGTGTAGTTGTAGTGTAGTGGAGTGTAGTGTAGTGTAGTGAAGTGTAATGGAAGGTAGTGTAGTGTAATGTGGTGTGGTGTAGTGTAGTGTAATGTAGTGAAGTGTAGTGTAATTTAGCGTAGTTGTAGTGAAGTGTAGTGGAGGGTAGTGCAGTGTAATTTAGTGTAATGGTGTGTAGTGGAGTGTAGTGGAGTGTAGTTGTGTAGTTGTGTAGTTGTAGTTGTAGTGAAGTGTAGTGGAGGGTAGTGGAGTGTAATGTAGTGTAGTGTAGTGG
>Ga0126342_10022506_pt1 | contig 10399 bp, 9 predicted proteins | sample Cyp1metagenome_FD_92528 | JGI IMG/M metagenome (GOLD analysis project Ga0126342, IMG submission 92528) | Coral microbial communities from Lord Howe Island, Old Settlement Bay, Australia - Cyphastrea 1 metagenome | ecosystem: Host-associated > Invertebrates > Cnidaria > Coral ...
CAATACATAACGGCGAGAATTCCATGAATTCCGTGGGCTGGCCCCCCAATACCCCCTAAGCTTGTGCTGAAGCACGGAGAACTCAGGTAGCTGACGCTACCTTTCGTGATATATATATATATACATGCATATCAGGCGCGTATACTCTGCCCAAAATTAAGCATGGCTTCGCAGTCATCCGCCTCCAAACTTGCTGCAGTCCGAGCAGAGACGACTCCAGATGGGGCCGTCTCGGCCAAATCAATGCCCTGCAAGCAGTGCTCTCAACGTCCGATCCCGTGGTCAAGGAGGTGTCTTCAGTCGTGGCGTTGCGCCAGAGTCATCAATCCCCTTGTCAATCCAAATCCCCTTGCAATCCAACTGATTCCTGTAGCCTTTAAATAGTTCGGATGGCGTGGAAAGAGATATGCAAGAAGTGACACTGTCAAATCAACTGCAACCTATATAATTTAATAATATAATACATACAGTTGACATCAGCTGACAGTGTAAGTGCATGGATGTGAAATCAAGCATGCATTGAAGATCATTGAAGTACAAACGGTAGAGTCTGGCTGCCTTGTCTCCCAAGCTTAGGTATAGTCAGAACTGCCCGCCTCGCTCAGATCGGCTCCAACAGCTGCCTGAAGCAGTGCCGCTTCTTCTGAGCCTGCAGAACAAATGCCTCGGTTAAAAGCATTCAGTTACCGCAATAAAAATCAAATGACGTCACATTTCTACATTTTTCACATCTACATGCTTGCCCTTCCAAAACTACGCACGCTTTGCAGTTTGAAAAGTATTAAGTTCATTCTATAGCTGTATGTTTTTCAATTGATGCTCACACAAGAGTAGCGGCCAGCTGCGACAATTTCGGAGCAGCAAAACGGAAGAAAAAACATTCCGGACATGTTTAGTCCCAACAACACCAACAACCCAAGCAGATATCCATGTTCTTTCCGCTTTGTCCCAAGTTCCATGCTCTCCGGTCCAGCGATTGCCAGTGACCTGTCCACTTCGTGGTGAAAGTTCCTTGATAGACTGTGGAGTCATCCATTGATAGAGCCAAGAGCAGTGCAAAGGGGTTGAAGCACCTAAGTAAGAACAACCTTTGAAACCAGATTAAACGAGTGGTTTTTTAGTTGGAAGAAGCCCTGGCCTGTCGGTTCTGTCGGTTTGCACCTCACTTCTATCCTGGTTCAAGATCGAAGCAGCTATGGGAGAGACAACATTAGCCAATCACTTCATCCATGCGGACTCTTTCCGCTGCCCTCAGAATCCGTCCTGGGAGGCGGTCTCCTGCATCGATGTGGCAAGCTGCGTGGCAAATGTTCGGGCTACTAGTGACTTATCGTGACTGCCACAGAGAGATCTGCGCATGGCACTTCCATTGCTTGACTCGTCCTGCAGGGATCCTTCTGGAGACGGATGCTCCAACACATCATCCACCTGTGCGAAAAAAAAACGTGGCTGCAGCATTGGCTGCTGCATTTTTCAATTCCAGAAATTCTGTCCAAGGCACTACTCGGTGGACGAATTCCTTCATGTTTGGATCCTGGGGCACTTCGACAGCTGCAACAGCATGAGAGACTTTGGGTGGACCCCTCAACCTCAAGTCTAATCTCCAATGGCTGGCATGACTGAAACGTCACCCCGTCACCCGTGACCGGCTTCGTGCCTCCTCACTTGGTTTGGTTCGTTCAGTTTCTATCTCTGAAGGTGCCTCCAAGCTAAGATTCTAGTTGCTCGAGCAAAGACCATGGACTATCAAAGACTGCTAGGCTCCACAGGGCAAAAACCTACTGAGATTCATCACATGAACAACCTACCAGGACCTACCAGGAAGTCAGCAGCAGATATATAAACCTGGTCACCCATTGATCAGCTCCCTGCCTCAGGAGTCTCCAATATGGGAATGACTGGGAGGACTTCGCAGTCAAAGCTTCCAACCTGTGGAACAGTGGGATGCTTTGCGGCAAGCGTAAATCGCATCCTAATCACAGTTTTAACCTTTTTTGCTGTGAAGCCGACTTATTTCTTGAATGCAAAACATGATCAAAACATGATCAAAAGATATCAAAAGTACATCTAGAGATATCTAGAGGTTTGGTCTTGACTGTGTTGACAGCTAGCTGGGCCAGAAGAAAAATCTGCACAACACGTCCAACAGAAAGCAATCACTACGTATATTCTTTGTCATGATGTCAGCAGTTCAAGTACCATACGTCAGATTCTTTACTTGTCCAAGAATGAAAGTATATATGTTATTATTCTTGTACTATATAGATTATATAGTATATCGTATAATTATTTGTTTCAGTAAAACAAAAACAAATGAGTCTGACCACAATGGATGCTGTACGCAGTGCTGAAGGTCGACGCCTCGGAGTGGAGGACTGAGGCTGTTTCAGCTGCTAATGCTGCAGACTGTGCTGCCACCAGCACTTCCTCCGCTGCGTATAGGTCAAAATTGGGGTAGCAATGGAGTGGCAAAGTTGGACGTCATCAATCGTTCTTAGATTCTTAGTTTCAAAAGATGGGAGTTGGATATTTTGGCTCGTGCCCAATCTGGATCAAGAATGTTAGTGCAGCTATGGTTTCAAAACTTGCTCATGGTATGCGATGATTGCATAGCGTTGCCAGTGTTACCATATTTAGGTTTTCTCAGACTGAGGGATGCTCTGATTTTGAGACGCATTTTGTCACTGCGATCAGTCCTCGGCTGCATGGGCAATCAGAGCATCTTCAGCGCTCTCTGCACCTTCGCAATCCGCAAAGGGAATCCGGGTCGCTGGGGAAACGCCATGAAACGTCCAGAGGTCCTCCAGAAATTACTCCGGATGACTCCACTTATCTCACTTGTCTGCTTTGCACCTGCTTCTTGTTCCGCCTCCTGGCATGAGAACAAGCTCTTCTTTGCCCAAGTCTTTCTTGCGAAGTGAGTTTGTGCAGAGGTCAACCGAGTCAACCGGCTGCTCAACTCTCAGCAAAAAATCAATGCACCTTGCCCGCTGAATCTGACCTGAATCGCGACAGCGCTGTGGAATCTTCCGGTGTGTTCCCTGAGACGCAGCTGAGGCTGAGAACTTGAGCGCGGTAATCGCGTCGCAAGCTGTGTGCACTGCATCCTGAACGAAGCACCAGTAAAAGAGGCCACACCAAGAGATTCACGGTGGCTGCTGAAACACAAATTAAGCTGAAAGAAAACTGAAAATCAAATGTGGAAAAGCTACAATTTACTTCTGCTTTACCATGCTTGAAAACACGATGGACGCCATAGGATGCGACATTCTCCTGCCTGTGCCATCTGAAGGCCATAGGAACCCTCCTCTGAAGCAGACACACTGGATGCCAAGCCTGGAGCACAGGAGAACCAGGATGAGATGGCGATAAAACAAGACATTTTCCTACAGCATGAAATCATGTTTTGTATGTATTGGTATTCAAATAGTGATGTCTTCTGCATCCTGCTGCAAAAAGCTTGAACACAATTTGAACACAGTCTAAACCAAGCAGGCAAGAAATTGATTCTGCCTACTACTTTTACTCTAAAGACACCCAGCGATAGTTGCTGCACCCCTCGCCTGCAGAAGCAGGCCGGACCGCAACTTCCTCAGACAAATTCTGTCCAATCTCATTGTGGTCTACATCATCTTCGTTGGCCTACTTGACCTCTCAGCTAAAATACAAAATGTAGTGAGGACTGAAATCTGAACACAAGGGATGCATACGAAAGGAAGCAGCATCTCCCATTTCATACCGCAACCAAATCCCCCTGTTGAGCTGTGACTGTACATTAGATTCGCTTCTTTCACGAGTCTATTTCAAGCCTGGGGAAATTGATGTGGGTCAGGAGCAGAACAGAAAGTTGCATCTGGTCTTCGGTCTTCCTCACAAGTTTGACACAGTTTGACAAAGACCTCTGGGCATCCGACCACTGGTTGCACGGTAGGGGCCATCAGTTCACTGCCCTGAGGATGTGCACAGCCAAAAATGTCGATGTCTTGAGGTTTGTCGATCAATTCGCAAATCTTGCATCGATTTGGATGCCTCGGTGTGCACATTGCTGGCCGATTGCTGCACATCTGTCTTCTCGGGCAATGAGTTCACAACCAGCAAGTGAACAAGCTCCTAGCACTTCCAAGCTCATTGTGGGATGGTTCACAAGAGGAGAATTGCAAATCAAAAAGCCCCAAAATTCTTCACAAATCAAAATGTAATGCTACTAGCATGTGGCTACGTATGCATATTATGCATGTCATTCATGTCATTGTGCATCTATCTTCACTGAGAATTTGAGCTGTCCACTTGCGGCAACTTTCTTGTTCGGCCATGAGGCTTTCAACTGCATTTCTCTTAGAGTTAGTGCCTCCATCGCTGCCGTTGAGCCAGTTGTCAAAACAGAAATGCGGCCTTGGGCTTCAGTGGAACTTGGATGAACTTGGTATGTAGCAGCTGGATGCAGCTGGGTTGTCACTTGAGCCAAGCGACTTGGATCACGATCGGATTGACTGCTGGAAGGTCTGTCATCAACCTTCACAAAACACACAAAAGCAGGGCTGAAATGGCTGAAATCCCCCTGTAAAGAAAAAAAACAAAGCTTCTGACTCAATGCGCAGCACAAAGTGCAAACATCGCAAAAGGATCGATTCTCAACTAACGAAGCGGGCATCATTTGAAACTTCGTAAATAGACGGGCCTCCTGCTCCCTCTGATTGGCCAAAGTCAAGGATGATGCAAGGATGTCTATCTCATCCATCCTGGGAGTAACACGGAAATCGAATGCATGCTGCAATAAACTGGGTCCAGCGGCTCTCAGCTGAACTTCCCAAAATCAAGAACCCAATGCAGGACCTCAGCTGAACTTGCCAAGTCGCAATTCACCCCTTGTTTTCTGTGCAAGTCCGGGTACGATAGTGACCTCCCAGCTTGGCCACGACAATTCACGCATGCTGCCTCTGCTGGACATCAAAAGTTTGGACATCAAGCTGTGCATGAAGCGCCTCGGACGGGGGTCTGGAGACCTGCGCCAGAAACTGGCTGCTTTCAATGCTGTTGCGCCTCTGCTCTTCGCTCTCCTTCTCTGTCTCTACTGATTTTCCTGGGACTTCCCTGACATTTCTTCCTTAAGAACGCACTCGCATATCCCAATTCCCCTGAACCAAGGTTTCGTGCCTCATTCTCCGTGATCACCTAAGCAACAAGTTTGCCCATTGATATTGACATGTAACGAGAAGAATGATTTGTGGACAAACACAACTGATTTGGACATATTTCAATTGATTTGTGGTATACTATGTCCAGACCGGCCTGGGATGCTTCTACTTCCTGCTTCTCAAGGAATGATGCCTCATCCAGCAAGTCCTTCAGAACTGATCACAAATAGTACGAACAAGTTTGCATGGTCGGCGCTTGCACGTCCACTTCTTATGCCCTTGCGAATACAAGCGCAAAACTCTTGTACGTGCAAACCTCTCACATGTTCGTGTCACGACATTAAATGCAAGGCATGCAGTCCTGTGCAAGCTTCAGCCCAAAGGCTTCCACAACAGCTGCCTGGGGTTGGAGTTACAGAAGCAAACCGGAAGGGATGCCGGCAGATGCTGTGTCAATCCTGCTTTTCAGTACAGATCAACTTCTCAGAGATAATTGATGATCTGCCATGATCCCCGAACAACCCTATGCCAAGGCCTGCTAGGCTAGGTTCATTCTTTGGGGTTTGCCACCAATTGTCAGATGACCAAAGATATTGTCCTTATGGCGCAGCTGTCAGGGCCTTGCCTCACATGAGGATCGCTCTGAGACGATGCTGGGAGTTGCAAGCCGCCTCGGGTTCAGGTCAGGTCTCATGTTCTCCAAAAGTTTGAAAGACTTCTACAGTACATTGTCAAATTGTCGATGTATATAGCTATATATATACATACATATTTATAATATATATATATAGTTAGATTTTAAGCGGACAAGTTCATTGCTCTGCATCTCCAAACCTCCCAAACTAAGGGCCAAGCTCTGGAACCTGCAGATTTCAACTGAAAAAAGGCTAAGATAGGCCAAGTGCTGCAAGTGCTTGGCAGAACTAAAGATGTTTGAGGCTCAAGTCCGACGTGAGGGTCTACAGACGGTCATGGGTCTATAGAATTCTATAGACAGGTCCTACTGCAGCTTCCCCCAATCGTGCTCAAGGCTTGGCAGACTGGCCCAGACTGGCAGTTCCTTGGTGCACACGGCGCGCCTGCACCTGTGACTGCGCCTCCTGTTTCCTCTTGATCTCCTCCATGGCCGCATCAAGCAATTCCTGCAGAAACTAAATGAAGGATAACGAGGTGTCTCACAAGTCTTGGCATGGCGCGGAAAATCTCTTTGAGGCTTTGAGGAGACAGAGTCCGGACATCTTCATCATCGGCAACATCTGCAAGGGTTTGACGAATACCAATCATGCAAGAGCACAAGACAAGTGAAGAGACAATGGCCAAGGGGTTCCGAATTCATTCAAAGTTTTAGCGTCATTCAGACATATTCAGACCATTCAGCAGTTCTCGACCTTTTGACACATACTGTAGCAATCTGTAGCACAGACATGACTCTTGCTGGCAATCAATTCGTTGCATCGAAAGCTGCCAAGTCCTCAGCCAGTGCTCCAAACTTGGCCATGGCTGTTGCCTGGGCGTCCTGGGCTGCTAAAACCGTGGTCAACCTTCCCTCAGTGCAATTCCTTAGCGATGTGCCTCCTTTGTGGAATCGGTGTCCACAGCCTCTTTGAGGGAACTTTGCAACAGGCGCCTCGTCTCCAAACAAACGCACTTCAAGAAAAATGCCAAACCTTTCAAACCTTTCGAACGCGTCTTGATCTCGGAACAGCAAGCAAAATCCTGCTAATCTTCTAGATTCTGGTGTTCAAACTATATTTTCCGCCAAGAAGCTCTTGATCCATTCCTGAGGGATTGTCAATGCCATGCGCAATTCGATTGCAGTCGCGAATTACTACCAGTAGTTTCTATCTTCTATTTTGTGCACCTGTCCGCATGTGCTCTAGTTTGGCTGCTTCATTCCAAGCAGTGTATCATGTTGATTCATTTTGCCTCTTGCCAGCACGCGTCGTTCTTCGTCTTCCCTCGCCACTTCTGGCGAGACAGTCGCGGCCTCTGAAGCTTGTCGAGTGGGTCCATCTGCAGTTTCCAAAGTTTCCACCTGCAGAAGCCAAACTCTTCATTTGAATGAAAAGGATTGAACAGGAGGATCTACTGCAAGAGTCTTTCGCCTGCGTAGCCGATAATACCTCTGAGCTGTTTCGCTTTGCCTGCCAAAGTGCAGAATCCTCTTACTTGCCTCTGGACTCGGAGCACCAAAAGTTGCCATCTCAACCGCACCGTCAGGTAGGGATGACGGATAAAGGATGAGACGCAAACTGAACACGCCTGCTCTTTCTGTTCATGCTCCAGCGCAGAGTCAAGCAATTCCTGGAGGCGGCAAAGCTGCGCAGAGGCAAGCTGTCTAAGTAGAGTTTTGACGTTTACGTTCAAAACGTGTCAGAACCAGTGGCATGCTTGCAGTTAGAGAAACCCCGATCGAAAGCAGGTTGCTTTGTCAGCAAGGAACTATGACACCCCTGAACAAGGCTTGTCCTGGGCAACCTTCAGTCCCACGCTTTCACTTGCCAGTGCCTACCAAACAACTATGCCGGCTTCAGCAGCAAACAACAGTAACAGATCCATCGTGACATATCTGCGGCCTTGCATGATTCCAGGACCACATACTGCAGCATGCAATACATCTTAATGCAACTCTTAGCTTCCATCCTGGCCTCTGGCATGGAACAGTTTGAGATGTAGGTAGAGGCAGCTTGCGGTTTCCCGCTGTCAGCTTCTCTCAGGGCCTCTTTGAGAGAACTCTGCAGCATTCGCCTTTGAGGAAATTCATGCCATGAGACAAGGAAACACCATGAAACACCTAGACATGTTGTTTCGTATGGGTTTATCCTTGCTCATCAAATACCGCAGGACCAGCTGCCTTGCATCATTTCAGATCAGTTCAGTATTTCTCCTGTTTTTCTTAACTCTATATTATATATATTATATACATGCATGTGACAAAGATTTGCCGCCAAGACTCTCGTGATCCATTCCTGGTGGATTGCCGAGGTGGAAATTAGACTGAAGCTGCGACTGACTATATAAATACATATAATTTATGATTTGCTTTGTCTGCATCTTTGTGACATTCATCGCGTGCCTGCGTCCGAACGTATCACTTTGCAACATATTGTGCCGTATTACGTCATATTGCCACCACGCGTCGTTCTTCGTCTTCCCTCGCCACTTCTGGCGAGACAGTCGGAGCCTCTGATGCAGCCTGCGAGATTTTAACATCCAAGGCGATGTTATGGTCGATCACGGTGTATCTCTGGGGACTTCCATCGTCCACAATAAGAAATCATGAGAAACTCTCGCACTTGCTCCCTTGATCTTCATTGTTTGTTCAGGCTAGACTCGGCCTCTGATGCTGAAAGGACTTCGGAGCTCACGCGATTTGCCTATCAATTTATATGCGATGCTTGGTTTTGTCTGAACAAAAGCCCGTTCACAGGATCCATAAGATGGACCCATTCCATGATTCTTATGACCATTCTTCTTTTCATTGATGTTCCAATGTTTGGGAACCTTCACTCCATGACATGAATGCTGCGGCACTGGCATAGTTCTCAGCTGTCTGCGATTGGCCTCATTGGACTCCGCATCCAGAAGAATTGCCACATGCAGCAACTCCTTCCAGAGTCAAGAAAGTATGAAAGCGTATGAAAGCAAGGAATACCAACAAAATCCAAAAAACATTTCCGTTGCGCTCATTTTTGGATTTGCTAAGGACAGTCGCCCAGCGACCATAGCGACCTTGGCCAGGTTCTCCCCGAACTCATCCAAGACCGTTGCCTCATCATGTCACAAGAGCTGCTGAAACAGCGAATACGTGCGGCGTGCGGACTCTCCATTCAACAAGGAATAAACAAATTCAAGCCCGTGTCTGACTGCAAGTCTACGGCTTGTTGAGCAAAGCAGGGCATAGTAGTTACACGACTGATACCGATTCTCACAAATCCTCCACCCAGTGCCACACAATAGCCTTTAGATGCCTTTATATGTATCTTTCTCTTCGGTGTCTCCATATCTCTCTACTGTTTCATGTCGCTTTATGTTCCAACTTGTATGACAGGACCGGTAAGGTTTGGTTCCCACCTCAGCATCCAAATGAATATCGACATTGAGAGCATCTCTGAGAGAATTCTGAAGCAAACGCCTCAGGCCATCAGCTTCATCTTAATCTTTCAGAAATGGACTGGAGCAACATGAAGCAACTTCTGTTCAAACTCCAAAACGGCTCAGGTGAAAAGCTAAGGGGCTGCTGCTCGAAACCTCAGATCTTTCGGGCAGGGAAGTACATGTACATTCAAAAGTTGCTAATGTCTTCGAAATGCAAGTGTCGGTCCAAAGCTTGAAGAACTCACATTCCAAATTCGAAACTGGTCAAACCAACCAGTCAGTTAACTGGTTGCATTCCAATCTCGTTCAATATAGCAACGCTCTGCTGCCAAAAGACGTTCTTCTTCCTCCTGTGCCATCTCTGGAGATACTGTTGGAGCCTCTGAACCAGTGCGCGATGGCCTCTTCTTGGAATTGTCGAGCAGGAGATCCACCTGGATCCGCGGCAGAAGCGCGAGCAAGTTGAACATGACAAATCAAGGCGTCCCAAACCCTTGCTGTGAGAAACCCGGAACTCAGTGAGACAACGCAGTGACAACATGTCTTCGTGCCTCTGCCTCGGTGATTGGCTGTGCGCGGGAAGCTATCTCCTCAAAACAGCAGTCAGGCCCTGTATGGCCCCGTTGCTGAGCACAGCATGAGCCATACCGGCTTGATACCGCAAGCATTTGAGAAGCGTTTCAGAGAAAATCTTAAAAGGCCTCCGGTGTGTAGATCTGCGAGCTGCTGCGCGCCTTGAGATTCGAGGCAGCATGATTCTACCAGACTTAGGTAGAGGATGGGAGAACTGGGAGAACCACGACTGCGAATTCTTTCCAGCATTCTTGGACACTTGCTTAACTCTATGGGTTCGACGTGCTGACCACAAAAGATGCTGCTAGTCTTCGGATTTCAGCGAGTCCGCATGCCTCTACTCCATCCAGATCTGTTTCATGCGCCGCCGAGTCCAGCAATGCCTCAGAAAACAATGACAACACACGGGAAGGCTACAAGTGAACTAGACATCTTGTAGGAAAGAGTTTCAGGAAAAGTGCAATACTAAGTTTTTCTCCAACAACGCAGCCACCTCCAAGCTAAGAAACTGGGCGAAGACGGCGTAGGCGAATGCCATTTAATTTGAATGCAAGCATCACTCAATCAAAAGAACTCATGTAAAGGTGGCACAA
>Ga0126342_10022507_pt1 | contig 10398 bp, 13 predicted proteins | sample Cyp1metagenome_FD_92528 | JGI IMG/M metagenome (GOLD analysis project Ga0126342, IMG submission 92528) | Coral microbial communities from Lord Howe Island, Old Settlement Bay, Australia - Cyphastrea 1 metagenome | ecosystem: Host-associated > Invertebrates > Cnidaria > Coral ...
ACTGGTTGTAGATCAAGTAGACGTTTCGCCGATTCCGCCATGGGGACAGGGAAGAGATGTGGGGATCGAGAATATCTAAATCTAAAACTGTCTTTCTGGTTGCTGGCAACCTCTCGGGCCTATCAATCCCCCTATGGGAATGCAAACATCACGGATACTACCCTCTGGTTATTTAAAGTAGCCATGGAAAATCACCATTTTTCATAGGTAAACTATCTATAAATGGGCCATTTTCCATGGCTATGTTAAATAACCAGAGGGTAACACTTCCTACTGTGATGGATTGATGATCTCCACCAGGGGTTTAGTCTCGCAAAGCATTTGATTGTAATTGGTGATGTCATGATATCCAGCATCCCATCAACCATAGGAACCATGTATAGTATATATGCTAACATTTGGGGTATATTGATGGTAAATGCTACCATATATAGCATACATGGATCCTATGGATCATACCATCAATAACATCGCATGTCATCGCCTTTTCCAATATATACAATCCAACTTTTGATCATGGCACATAGATATCCAGAACCATAAAACTCAATTTTTTTTAACGTTGGTTAAACACATATGATATAAAACCATCCAAAAGCGCAACTTTCCGTATGGCACATGGATCATATTAGTCAGGTAGATAAATCCCATTGAAAAAAAAACATTTTCCTTCATTGAGTCACCATTTCCCGAGATAAATCCCCATCCTCCGGCAATCTGGCAATGGAAAATCCCAATTCATGGATGATTTCCCATAAAAAACATCCATTTAATTCGGAGATTTCCCAGCTAGGCATGTCATTTTCCCTACTAAATCCATAATATCCCCTACTAAATCGATGATATTCCCATTAAATCACTCATTAAATCACCATCTTCCCAGTAAAATCACCATCTTATCACTCACTTCTCATCTCAGCTGCCGTCGAGTCGACGGCATCCTCTTGCAGCAAACATCGGGGCACGATCTCCTCCCCCGTGGGCCACTGCTGTGACACTTCCCTGCGACGAAGAGGTGACACTTCCCACGTGGTGTACCTGGACCCTCCAAGTAACTCCCCCAAAAAGCCCGGTTGGTGGTTGGGATTGTATAGTAGTACGGTCAACCCATTTATAAACCCATTAATAAACCCCAAACACTTGTTGAATTGGGTGGGTACCAGTTAAGTATCAGATTATCACTGGTTGGTGGTTGACCTACCCCTCTGAAAAAAATGATGGACTGTCGTCAGTTGGGATTATTATTTGGGATGATGACATTCCCAATATGATGGAAAGTCATAAAACATGTTCCAAAGCACCAACCAGAAACATGTTGGAAGTCCTGAGATTAAATTAGTTATGGGGTAACTTTACACAATTTTTATAGGTGGAAGGTCTAGGTAAAATGATCTGTTCAGTCGGGCCGTGTTGTTGGACCCGTTCCCTACAGCGATGCTTGTTTGTTGTTGCTACACATGTCGATATTACAAGTTGGTGTCATTGAACTTGAGTGTCTGAAATTTATCAATCGCAAATAATAAATGTGAGGGGTCAAGTCCTCTGTATCCGTAGCTGTTCGTAGGTACCAATGACAAGAAATAGCAGAGTGGTTCGTATCTTCCGCACCTCGGCAAGGGAACAATCCATTACAATGGAATCCGGCTTGTTGAAGGTTGTGACCTACTTGCATTTTGTAGGGTGAACCACCGAGGGAGCAGCTCGTACCTTCCCAGCTGACCGCCAGTCCCAACCACCCCAAAAAAGCGGGGCGGCGCCCCACACGGTGGCATCTGAATCTTCGCCACTGCCCGCTAAAGGGCAACTAAAGCCACTGCTACCTTGAGAAGTTAGGAGGGACATGGGGCAGTTCGGAGAAAAAAAAAGTTCCAAGCAGAATATATAAGTGTACTTCATGAAGTACTGTACATACAAATATATATATATATATATGGAAAATTACATTGTTCATATAATTCCATATATATATATTATAGATATGTAGCAGTAGCAATAGTCAGGGGTAATCCCAACCTCATGTGGTCATTACGCCAGGGTTAGAAAAACAAACTAAGATAGCCCCAACTGCACCCCGAAGAACCCGCAGATATTTCATGATGTTTCAAGTACCTCAATTGGAGGTCAAGTTGCAAATACATCCGGTTGAAGATATAAATTTAAGGACATGGAATGATATACAGAACATATGGCACAGTACCACATTTCGGAGACCTGCTAATGGGTCGTTGCCCAAAAACTGGCCTGTAGTGAAGTTTGATGTTTAACCCCATGTTTGATGCTGAAGTTCCTTTTTTTATGATTAACAGATCCAATTTGTCATGGTTGACCCACTCAATTCGCCAGCTGTTCCCCCCAATTTCGGACAGTGTCCAGCCCCCCACCACCACCAAGGTGCTGTAGTACTGCGCCAGTTCAAGACCTTCGACCAAGGCTGTGAAGCCTAGGGAAGCTTCACGCGGATTTCTGTCGAGAGGATTCATGGTCTGAAGTTGGAATGCCCTCCAATACATTGGTCTGGCACACCCTTTATCATCACTTTCCATTGGACTTTCCATTGGTTGTAAAGGGGGTTAACCCCTCTAGTAATCAACCAACCAGTAGGAAAAGGACATCTATGGCATGTGGCAAAGGGGTATGACATAGCAAATCAAATTCACAATGCGGGGATTCTTCGGTGGAAGAACCACAGTAGCATAGCCAAGGGGCATAGAAGGTATCGCCATGCCATGCGTCACAGTGTGCCGCAAATCAAGCGCTAATCTCGATCATGGCGGCACAAGGGGGTCGAGGGCATGCTTTTCTGCAGCAGCCCCAATGATAAGACAAATATTCCAAGTTGCCATGGAAAAATTTGGTGTATCGACATGGAACCCACCAATGGCTAGTTCTGCTCCAGTCATCTTCGAAAATGCAATGTAGCTTGATGTCTCCCTGACCTGAGGTCAGGTTCTCTGGGAAAGAAACGCACACACACACATATATATGTATACATACATATATATATATACATATTTACATAATATAAATATATTCACCTGATGAAGGGAACATTTAAAATGTCCTATCTTCCGCAGCATGGCCATGTGGCTTGGCGAATGTGCCTTGAGAGCCGAAGAATCGTCCAAGTATCAGTTGAAGGTTGCCCTCCCCCGAGTATGGGGCCTAAGAATGAGCCCCATATCCATAGGAAACCTCCTTTTGGGGTTGATTGCCACAGGAAACAGGAAGACAATGGGCTTTATCAGCCGGAATGTTGAAAAAGGAGGTTTGATTTGCCAAGCCATGCCTCTTGGAAGCGTCTTACACGAAACCAACACTGGGAAGGCCCTCTCTGAAGAGCATCATAACTTGCACATGGCCTACCTTATCCCCATCAACAACAGCCCATCCACCAAGAACTCTGCAAACGGCTCGGAATGGCTAGTTCACAAGCAAGTGCCATCTGTCACTGCCGACTAACTATTATATAAATTTATATAACACTTATAAAACTACTTAAGAACCAAATATGTTTTTTTTATAAATTTGTGTACTTCACTAACCTGAAATAAGGCTCACAACCTTCACGGCCCTCCAGCAGAAGCACCCTGATTTCTAAGGCTATGTTGGGATGGGTAACCCCTACTCACCACAGAAATCTTTGGACATTCCACCAACCAACCCAACCCTATAGGAGCTTGGGATCCATTTGGTTTGGCATGGCTGCCATGTCTCCTTTGCCATTGCAGTGGCTGTGCATGTCACATATGTCACTCGTCTTTCTGCAAAACATACCATGCCCAGACCTTGCCAAAAACGCAAGGTAGGTGGGGTGGCTCGGATCAATTCGAAAAGGGAACTCCCAATTGAAGGATCGAAATGTATACACTGTATATCTTCAATTGCCATTCCAGGAACCCAAATTGGAGGTACCTACCATATATAAGGCCTATGTAAGGGCTATGTAAGGGGATATACCACCAAAATAATGGCCTTATATGGTACAGTACCTCCATTTTAGGATCCTGGAATTCCCATTGATATCTGTATGCAGTACATTTCGCTGCATACATTTTAAGTATTGTTGGGGGCAGGTTGCCAATCTATGCCAATCTGCCCGGGTCCCGTTTCAAGTTTCATCACTGCAAGGAGGGTCAACTTTCATCATATCCAAGGGGCGGACCACAACTGATGATGGGATTTCTGGTGCAGGACCACAAAAGCGGTAAACTAAATGCAAACACGGCAACTAAAACTTAATGTCTATGTATGTTTTTTCAAAAGGTTCATACAGCTCCTCCACATGGCAAAATCAGGTATAGTTCATGATTGCATCTGCCATAAAGCCTGGATGTAGTTGGTCAGCTACCTCTAAACCGTGTCACATTGTGCATGGTGACAAATCAGTTGGTACCTAGATGGGCCAGCTCTGCATCTCCTTTTCTTTGCAGGTCATATGATCTCCCACCACTTGGCTCTGGCTGCTGGTGAGCCATCGGTGCCTTCAACATCAACATGGATTTTCAACCAATTCCGCCAGGAATTAGGGCGGATGGACCAAAGCAAAGCAGCGAAAAAGGCTACCACTACTCACATAGTCCCAACAAATAATACCAAGAAGGGCAAACAACTGCAACCATCCAGTGGATAATGCCATAATCAGCACTAGTATACACTAGTTGCAGTTGGGAGCGGACGGGGACGCTGCCGATGTCTCACACGCGGTCAGCGGAGCCTCAGCGCTGGGCTTTCGCTTTCGGAGCCTCAGAGTGAGCCTGGCGCCAGGACTGCAGAGCCAGCTGCCAGCAGCATGCCGCTGTGTCATGGTCAAACCATACAGGGCGGGGCCGTGGGGCCAAGATCGGTCAGTTTGTAGTTTGAATAACTGCCATTTTGAACCGTGATATATCTTATTGTTAAGCTGTTTATAAACCAACTTTTAAATGGGGCACCAACCGATGAGAATATATAAGGAAAAAAATCAGAATCATAATTATGGAAAATCACCATGTTTAATGGGAACATCAACTATTTCTATGGCCATTTTCAATAGCTATTTTGACATTACCAGAGGGTAAGGGATAAACATCAGAATCCATGGTGATACAATGGGATAATCCTACCGAACATGAGGATCTGGTCAGGTGACGTGTGTGGGAAAATGACCATCCCATGTGGGAAAATCAACCATGTTTTCAGGCAAATGTGGTGTCTATGGATATGAAAAAAAATGTACTGTATATACAGTACACATATATAATTAACAATATTTATCACATATAATTTAACAAATTATATAATGTAACTTTTAAATATTGGATCTTCAATGATTTGCTTATTAAACATGGTGCTTCAACTAGCTTCAGAGATGATAACTCTACCACCGTGATGCGCCAAGTTCAAGAATCATGCCACGTCCAAAACATTGCGCACCTCGGAACGTGCTCGCCTGGGCACAATTTCAGAAGGGATTGGCATGGATTCGCTCTTTTTTGGGTGTCTGAAATTGAGGGATGATATACCCCCAAATTGCCATGTACCCTCTGGTAATTTGTGACAGTTTGCTAATTATATACTGAAAATGGCCATAGAAATAGTGGGTTTACCCATTGAAAATGGTGATGTTCCATAGTTATGTTAGTTTACCAGAGGGTAATTGGGAAAATGATGAGTAACCAGGCTTAAGGGTAATTACCATATTCACACAAACCCGCTTGAAGAGAGGTGCTGCTATTGAATATGCAACCCCTACAGGTCCTCAGCTAAATTTTATGGATTTTTAAGGGGGTTGGTTTACCCGGATGTGCGTCCCAAGAATCGGGCGGCTAAACCACATCGAGAATCAAAGCTGACCCACCATGGTTCATCCAACGGCTGTCAGCCCCACTTCGTCGATTCCACGATGATCACATCAAGACGGGAGCCCAAAAAACCGTTAGTCTCTGCCAAGATCCGGTTACTACAAACCCCACTTTTAGAACCTGAGTAAAGCCACATTTTGTGGATGATTCCGCAGTATGTAAACTATGTAAACCATCCTAAGATTGGCAAGTGATGTTGCTATAACCTACCCAAAGAATACCAAATGATTGATCCTGACTTCTGCTGGTTGTTAATCACCATTTTTGCGAGCTGTTCTCTGGTCTCCGATGATCAAAAATGGCTGGCCGGCAAATCCACTATAAATGGACGTTTAAATAGGAAAAGCATAGAAGGTAAGGACTGATCATGAGAACTGCATATAAATTTGATCCCCAGCTTTGCTACTTAAACACATACCTCTATTGGTGGTTGCCTCATGTTACCTCTGCCCCAAAAAAGTGGCGCTTGCCATGCTGTGCCTCTTGCGCTTCCCAGGCTCCTTCAGCCACCTAGCGCAACAAATCGGTTCACTCTTCGAAACTGGCCACCAAACAGATGTCCTATCTTTTGAATAAGGACCCCACCTATAGAAACCCCTGGTTTGACTAGATATATTCATGAATCGATTCATTGTTGCGGGCCAGATCTGTGGATTTAATGTGTTCTAATATTGGGGATTGCTGGGATTGCGTGGATTCACTAGACGCTGTGCCGATTCTTCCAAGGCACCACATCATGCACAACAGTAACATAAATCCAAAGGATAAAGCATCCACGCAACCGATCACTTTGGCGTGGGAAGCACTCTGCTCTTTTCCAGCGGCAATCCCGTCCAAAGTAGTTGCTAGTTTTCCACTTGCAAGTTAGCTTAGACTACATCACAATGAACTTTAAATCCTACAAGGTGGTACCCCCCCCAGTTATAAGTTTTTGTATACTCTAAAATAACCCTCATAAACCCTAGCTATTGGACTTATAAACCAACTTAGCTAACTATGGGGCACCACCTTGTCAGTGGTCAGTGCCAAACGGCACAGTAGTCTTTGGCATCAAAATTGGGGGGAAAAACGGTTGCCATCAGATCAAGTCACCGAATAAAAGTGGATCCCATTCCGACTGTCTCACCCATTCCGCAGAATCTGGTTGGTGGTTTTAACCATCTTGAAAAATATGAAAGTCAATTGGAAGGATTATCCCATATCCCATAGGATCCATGATGCTATATATGGTAAATGGATCCCATCAATATACCCCCAATGTTAGCATATATACCAGCACCATGGATCCTATGGGATATATGAAATGGAAAATAACAAATGTTCCAAACCACCAACCAGGAATGAAGTCAAAGGACAATTTTTTCGAGGACACCCAAGAAATTCATGGCATCCAATGGCCAGGACCCAGGAACCCAAATTGGAGGTAGGTAGGCCTAAATTTCAGGGCTTTGTTCAGGGGATATACCCCCAAAATATGGCCAAAAATGTGGTAGTTTAACGTACCTCTATTTTAGGATCCTGGAATTCCCATTGATCAAACCATAGTTTCCTCAAACCATAGTTTCCAACATATTCCCAACAACATGGTTGTTTGCAACTATTTTCCCATCATGTTCCAACATACCCTCTGGTAAACTAACATAGCTATTGAAAATGGCCATTTATAGTGAGTTTGCCCATTAAACATGGTGATTTTCCATAGTTTTGTGTATGTTTACCAGAGGGTATTCTCAGTCCAAATGTTCAACAAAAAATCGACCATCTACTCGCGCCAGGCCGATCCCATTGGGGGCGCCCGACGACAAATAGGCGCCCGGCCGCTTGCAGCACTCCTGGGGGGTTTTCCACATCAAGTGCCAGCAATCTGCGAGAGGTCAAGGTATCTATGTGGCAAGCTCTAACAGTCTACAGCAATCCTAGATTTGAAAAATGAGATGCTACTATTTCATACTATTTTAGTATCTGCCAAAAACCCAAACAAAAAACATGTTTTCGCTGGTTAGTACATTTTACCATTGACAGCAAAAAAATCAAAGTACTAAAAAAAAAAATAACCAAGGTTGACCCAGTGAATGTTCCCTTCAACTGGGTATCCCCAAAATGGAGAATGCTTTCCCCAACGCCATGGCAGTTTTTTTGTGGTCAAAGTGATGCCCATCTCTGGGGCGGCTCGGAGGTTACCGTTGCCAGTTGCTTCAATGCCATAGGTGGTTACCGAGCGAAAAAGGATTCGATGGGGATCATCGTCCGATCATCGTATTGTCCCGAAAAAAAATAAGAAATGGTAATCTGGTTGGTGGTTTCAATCCCTCTGAAAAATATGAAAGTCAGTTGGGATGATGACATTCCCAATATACGGAAAAAACATGTTCCGAACCACCAACCAGTAATTATACAATGTGAGGCCCCCAAGACAGCTAAGTTGGTGAACATAACTCCAATTTCACCATGGTTTGTGGTACTTATAACGAACTAGTTACTGGGGCGAATCTAAACCAACTTATAACTGGGGGGCACCACATTGTAGGTACTGTGGTTAAAATTCCATTTGTTATTATTTTTTTGTGGTTAAAATTACCATTGATGTTTTTTTTTTTAATGTGGTTAAAATTGTCATTTATTATTGATTTATTATTTACCAACCCATAATAACCAGAACATGTTAATGTGGTAAATTGGTAGACCCAAAATAGTAAACCACCCCCAAGTCATCACCATGTTTATATATTTTTATGGGTTCTATAAACCATCCCCAACTGCTAGTCTAGTTGTTTATGCATTTTTTGAAACCACCAACCAGCCGCTCCAGAGCTTCGCGAGTCACCCCTCAGCCGCCAAGCCGCGAGCCGCTTGGCTAATTCCATGGTGCAAGGAACATCATTGGAACAGAACTGATCTGGTTGGTGGTGACATCTGTGTTTTATCATGGTTTTATCCACCACCCTATGAAATCTATGAAATTCTATGCTTTATATTGCTTTACTGGTTGGTGGTGCAATAACCATCTTGAAAAATATGAGTTCGTCAATGGGAAGGATGACATCCCATATATGAAATGGAAAATAAAACAATGAAACCAGCAACCAATGATTTACTGGTGATTGAACCCCCAAAAAAAGAGTTCATGATTAAGCCACAGATTTTGTGGGGATATGGGGATATGCTGGGATATGATTTAGTACATACATACCAAAAAATAATAGACATAGCTGCTATATTATATATATATATATATATGTCATAGCATATATATATACATATGGAAATCCTATGGTTTCCACACATGGTCTACAAATGGTCCACAAATGGATGATTTTCCATATGTGAATTTACTGGAAGGCTATATCTTTTTGAGAGATGCCTTCCTGTAGGTGACCTTAGCTACTCAGCAAGAATCATCAAACAAACATGTTTGTCAGATAAACTTTAGTGGCATTGATTATTTTCTCCCTCTGCACACTTTATAGACTCAACCAGTTAGTCAATGTTAAGCATCAATTGTCGAAATTATGAAACTTCTTTGATCGTTCTATCATATTCGTACAGATGAGGGTGCACCGATATTACCATGGAATGCCTTTCGAACAACCTATGGGCAGGGTCACCTTCAATATCCTTCAATATCATCAATATCCCCATGTCACGAAGTGCTGTCCTTCAAGCAACTTTCAAAAGTTGGGTTTGATGTTTCCATCCAACTTTCGTAGCTTTCAAAAGGTTGGGTTTCCATATTCCCCCCCCCTGAGAATCCAACGTTGCTTCCGCCACGGGTCACCACCCCATGCCACAGGCCCCCAAGGCCCCAACGATCTGCACGTCCGGTGATCACAGCCGCCTGGGGCCGATGGGAGGTTTCTTGAAATGGGGGATCTCCAAGTCACTATGGTTGTTTCACTACATATGATAAACAATGGTCTGATTTAAGGATGATTTGGGGGTACCTTTCAATTTTTGGACACCTCCATGTGCGAAATCTCTTTTGCTCTCTGATAATTCAACGGTTAGCCACGGATCATGACCCATTTGTAGACGGTTTACCTGCTTTTTATCTACCTGTATCAGCTTCCTCAAGTGGCAAAGATGTGGTGTTCCTCAAAAAACGGGCTCAACAGTTGACATAAGAAAAATACTTGGTAAATTCCATGGAATTTGGAGTTCCTGGTTTATCTGCTTCATACATCTTAATTTTCATATCATCTGCTTTACTACTCATTTACCTACCTACCGCTGTTTCAACAAACGATTTGCCAAGCTCCCACCTACCCTCTGGTCAACTGTCACATAATCACAATTTTTCATGGGAAAATCCACTATAGCCATTTTAGTGGATTTTCCCATTAATCATGGTGATTTTCCATAGCTATGTTAAATTACCAGAGGGCACATGGCAATTCAGAATTCCCATGGCAGGGCGATCCCAGAAAAACCCTTTAAACGAAAACCGTCGGGTCATTTTGTGGAACTCAATTTGCTACCACCCATCCGTATACCTCATATATATATGCTATATAAAGTATATATATTTAAATATGTACATCTGTATATATATATATATATA
>Ga0126342_10022508_pt1 | contig 10397 bp, 10 predicted proteins | sample Cyp1metagenome_FD_92528 | JGI IMG/M metagenome (GOLD analysis project Ga0126342, IMG submission 92528) | Coral microbial communities from Lord Howe Island, Old Settlement Bay, Australia - Cyphastrea 1 metagenome | ecosystem: Host-associated > Invertebrates > Cnidaria > Coral ...
ATGAACAAAACGTAACAACACTATCCAACCGGATCTTGTTGAGGCGTCCTTGGAAGAACTCAAGTGTGCTGACTGCTGGCCCTGGGAAAAGTACCGAGAAGACGGAGAGACTGAGAGGTCTCCGAAGCCTGGGTCTAAGTCGCAACAATTTTCAATCTTGCTGCCTTTATGCCTGTTTGTGTCCCGTACAGAGCGCTGCACGACTCAGACTCAAACCCTGAATGTCTACAGCTCCTGAAGTGAATGTGCAAATGCAAGTCGGAAAGTAAACGGACCCTGAGGCGAGGAATTGCAATTGAAAACCGCCTTCTCACTTCGGACTGCCTGCGAGCCATTGCAAGCCATTAAAAGCCACTGCAAGTATCTGCAAGTAATCTCTTTCAAAGATACTTCTCATATCTTCTCATATTCTTCTCATTGTCTCCAGGAGGCGCTATCTGGGCTTTCACAGATCATTTCCTGGGGAGTTACCTGGGACTACCAGCTGCAAGGCCACGGCTGGGGGCTTCTCCAGGAGACGATAGCCGATGGATGCCGATGGCCAAATGGCTAAAGGATGCGAAAGGATGCGAAAGGGCAAAATTACATAAGATTACCCAACACGACTCAACATGACTCAACCTGTGCACTGTGCACCCTTCAATGAAAGATCGCATAACTCATCATAACTCATAACGCCCTGATGAATTAGCAAGTTGTTGTCAAAAAATCCTCAAATTGAATTGCAAGTCCCTTGACTTCGCCAACCCTCGACCGCCTCGACTCAGGCACGGGTGGGCCAGACCTCTCAGTGTGGAAGATGGCCGGCATTGACTTTGTGCCTTTGATCTGGGGTGCCGGCTCCATGACCGCACGCATCCGCACGCACATGGAGTCCAGACTAAACTAAAGACGGAATGGAACACCCAGGGGCCCACAGGGGCCCACAGTATCCCATGGTGCAGGATGGTGACAGATGTGAAAGCATACCACAGCATACCCATCAGCTTACGTGAGAATCTCAATCAAGTTGGCCATAAGCCGGAACTGAGGCACCATTCCTCCCGCTCAGGCACGGAGAAGCATCGATTAGATTTCATGGAAAAATTGACTAGGCAGTGCCCATGGATGGTCCTGTGCCCTTTCACGTCCATGGCTCAGGCAAATGGTTTGCCCGAGGGAAGCAAGGCACTGCTGGGCTTTAATGAGCCAAACTTCCCCAATCAGCACAGGCCCCAGTGATAATGCTGCATTTTGTAATATTTTGTACGCATTGAATGCCTGGGCAGCTCTTTGCATAATCTCTTGGGCCTCTGTGCGTGGTGTTTGCGTAGCTGAGGGCAAATCTGGATCCACACACTGTGCCAGCCTCGGTACATGGTTTCCTTGGAGCTTTGTGAAGCAAGTCACTTGGTATCCGTTCACCAAGTCTAAACCGAGGCTGCTTTGCATTGGAAAGATGTGGAAAAATTGGCGGAAGAAAATAACATTTCGACAATAGCAGCAGGCTCAGTTCTTTCTTCTTTGCGGTGGTAAGACGCAGAGACTTAACCCACCAATTCCCAGACATTGGAGCGGCTTTTGCCCTCACTGTGCAGTGAGGTTTCGCCCTCAATGAACTATCATGAGTCGATGGAAACTTGGGTGAGAGTTGGATAAGCCGACCAAAAAAGGTGGATTGGCATGGGCCATCATGGGAAGGTGGGAAGGTCTACCATGACGGATTTTGAGGAAAATGAACTCCCATTGAACTCCCCTCTCCTCAAAGTCCCAGGCCAGTACTCGTAGCTCTCAGTAGCTGCTTTTTGCAGCCAAGGACCCAATTGAATGGCTTGAGCAGTTCTTGGGACACTGCACTGGCTGCAAGGCGCCCATCAGTTTGGCATGATTTGACAGGGGCAAACATCCTGGACAGGGCCTTGTGACTTCGGCAATGACAGAAGTCTCAGAAGATCAGCTGTTTTCAAAGGCATAGGCCACCCAGTTCTGCAGCTGAGCCCAACCCTCACAGGTGGATGCGATTGGCATACATGTTTTCGCTTGCTATGCCGCCGGCTTGAAGTACCACTTGGACCGCTACAGAGCACTAGGCGCTTGACTGCATTCAGGTTTTGCAAGCTTGAAGAAATAGGAAAATGGGAAGCTCTAAGTCTGTTTCCACAAAGATATCAACGGTTGCAAACGGTCCATCTAGTTGTTTTGCGGCCTCAGCACAGTGCATGTTGAAATAAGTTGAAATATGTTGAAATGTTACCTGAGGAAAGCCCATGTGGATCACAGAGATTGCGTGCTCCGACTGGCAGTCCCCAGAGCGACTTTCTGCAGAGGCAAGCCGCCTTGGAGGATTATTGGGCCGAGTTGAGCCGGGAAGGGGCAGATCGTTTTATGGCTTGATATGGCTTGTCCTTCACCTTAGGGTGATTAAGTGCTGTTTGGTGTGCTTATCAACCATTTGATACCATTTGTATATATTTGTATCGATTTGTTTCATTTGACGGGGTTCTGATAGACTTGGCCTTCAGATGTCTTGTGTGCAGTGCATGCGTGGTTTGAAGCCTTGTGCACTGCTTTCAGGGCCAAATGGCGTACATGAGGGAGGCGTGTGGGAAATGCTGTCAAATTGATGGGCGTTATAGAACTGCAGACAGTGAGTGGTCTTTTTTGAAAGACTGACTGGTTTGAATACCCACCTGAGCATCTTTCTTTTTGAGATCATGAAATCTAGGTAAAAGGGAACTGACTGGTTTGAATACCCACCTGAGCATCTTTCTTTTTGAGATCATGAAATCTAGGTAAAAGGGAACTGCGTAACTAGGCGTGGGCTCTTCGCGCAGGCAGTTGTTGATTTTAGGCGTAGGCCAGATTGCGTAGGCCCTGGCTGAGCCGCAAGCGGCTGGCTTCTCCACGTGCGGTCCAAGAAAAGTTGCGTAGGCGATCGCGTCGGCGTTTTTTTGACATGTGCATCCGCGTAGGCTACCTTCCACACGGCGTAGGCCCGCGTACACACTGCGTACAAGTAGGTACTCTAAGTTAGTGTATAGGACCCAAGCACCTAAAAAAGGTTAAAAAAGCACTGCTCACCTGGCTATTGGCGCACATTGTCATGGTTGGCTCAGCGCGGCGCTCAAGCGACAAAATTGCTGCAACATGTTGTTGCAACCATGTTTACTGTATATAATTTCGAGTGAAGCCTCAGCATTGCAAGATGAAACTTGCAGTTCGGAGGCCATCCCACTTTTGGAGGCTGATGAGGATGTGCAGAGGCATTGGGGGAGTGATGGTCGGAGGTCGCACTCAGAAACTGAACTACGATGTTCGGTGGTTTAGCCACAGGCAGAGGCAGCCTCTGATGCTACTGGGTACCACTGCAATTTCATATCATAATGATGTTTCTGGTTGCTTGCGAGCTCCCTGACCCCCACACATTGGAGCGAATGGTGGACATGCCAGGTATGCTTGGTTTAGTTACTTCAAAGACGGATGGGCGCATCCGATTGCTGCTCGCTAGTGGGCATGTTCGCATGCTGGTGGAGAGGTCTCCAAATTCACTGGGTCATGTGGGTGGCTTCGTGAAGGGAGAAATGTGTATACTCAATACTTGGGATGCATTGTGCCATGCAGAGACAGGAGCCTGCAGTATGCGAAGGAATGAGTCCTTCAATGTCCTTCATGCTTTCCACTTGCCTTGCATACTTTTGAGATTCATTTCAATCCAACTGAAGTTAGGTTCATCGACGTGATCTTAATTCTACGTTTGTTTTCCTTTTCCATTGGGATTATTTCGCAGCTTCTGGTTTTGCTTTGCACTTCAACATTGCTGAAACTCAGGTTGATGGTGAGACGCCTGTTTGCACTCAAAGCCTTTCATGTAGGGATTTGTGTGATGTCCTAGATGTCCTACAGTAGATGGACAAAAAAGTCAAACCTTGCAGACATCTACCAAGTAAAACCCCACACCCTAAATCTCAATGTTGAACAAAGCCCTATGTTAATATAGCTTCCTTTGCGTTCAGGGTTTGATTTTTTGTCCACCGCACCCAAGCGCGCAGCCCAAAGACAACATTGCAATTTGGGGATGCGGGGGTGACAACAATACAGCAAGGGTTTGATTTCATCGTCCATCTACGGTAGGACCTTAGGAGAACCTTTTGCGTTGAAAGGCTGGTCTCACCAAGCAGGCAATACTTTGACATACTTTTACAATGCATTCCTCAGCAGTGCTGTGAAAGACAACCCTACCTACCCCACTCTTGCATGATTTCTTGGCTGAGAGTCTGATCACGCAGTAGTCAACGACATCACCTTGAAGCCTTGGCATTGGCAAAAGGATGCAAACGGCAGATCAATGATCAATCAAGACCAATAAAGTCTCACCTTAAAATGGCGAACATCACTGATTAAATACCTTGACCTTTGGCCAGCAGAGCGTCACGAGGAATGGTGATGCCGGCCTTGTGCATCCCAACGGCACGCTGACGCCATTGGGGCAGCTCTACAACACCTTTGCAGCTGGAACCAACCTGACGGAGATCAACATCACGGAACCGCAGTGGAATCCTCAGCTCAAGATCCTGAGGATGAGGATTCCTCGTGCCTGTTGTGCCTGTTATGCTGATGTTTGCATTGTTTGCTGGGTTGATAGATTCTGATGGATGTTTGATGTTTGCTTCAGGGTTGATTGAGTTGATTGTGTGGTGTTCCTCGTGCTGCGCATATTAAGGAATGAGACAAGCTCAACCACAGCCAGGAATCACTGGAGTCTGCTGGCTTTGTTTCATTTCCATTTTTGGAGCTCTTGATGGCAAAGTCATGATGTGATGGCAGAGTGGAATGGAGCGCTCGATAATTCACGCACAAGTTGTCCCGTCAGCATATTGACTTGAAAGAGAAATAAAGAGAATATGGAAAGCCTAGAGAGAAACAGTTCCGAGAAGCACTACCACGGCTGAAGGCCATACCTTGACAACCTCGGCCACTACGTCCAAGACTGGCACTACTACAGGACGTCCGAACTGATATGAACTTATATAATCTTATATATGCTTCTGCTATAAAAAGTTATTCACGGACAGTTCACGGATATTCACGGATCATGTCAGCAAACTGGTTTAAGATCAAGCAAACACCATCAAACAACTATATAATACTAGATATACATTAGATTAGATATAATGGATATATAAGGTAACTTATACAGGCTATATTCAGAATTGTCTACTGTACATTACATCTTTTCTCAAGCAAATGCCTTTACACATTCTTGGTAGCAGTGCTGCATTCACTCAACCTTTGACAGCTCATCCCTGCAGAGTCGCAAACAATCCGCAGTACTGACCGAATCCACTACTGGAAGCTCAAGCAGCACGTCATCCACTGACACCCGGCTCACACCCGGCTCACCATAGCCGGACTTTATCGGACTTTTGCTTTGTCATGCCTCTTTATCCAGCGTGCATTAAACCATATTAAACCTATTTTGACTGTCCAATAATGCTTGTGCCCTTGGAACGAGCTTTTAATCCCATGGAACCTGGAAGCTGATGAAGCTGTGAGTTTTTGAGGCGACAACCAGCATGTCTATGACCACAAGTAGCTTGTCGGTGACTTCCACAGGCAGCTCTACATTCACCGAGACGTCGCTGACATCTACCCAGACTACAAGTGCGACCGCAACAGTCAGTACATCCAGAAGTACTGCGACAAGAAGTTCAACCAAAGAAGCGACCGCAACTGCTTCCGCAACGAGTACAACTGAAAGTTGGACCCGGAGTGCTACAAGTACTTCATCTTTTTCATCTAGGATCCCTACTACGTCCAAGTCAGTGACTTCTACAACTCCTCCATCGGAAACTGCAGCTCAGCTGAAACAGCTCCAGGAATAAGGAATAGGTCGGCAATGGTCAGAATAGGTGTCATGTAGCACTGTCTCTTACTGTCTCTTGTGCGTAATGTGAGCATTTGTGAGCCATGGATATGTCAAGGCAGATCCCAATTCAGCACTATTCCGCTGCACTCTGCCAGATGCAATCTGAGGCGGAGATTTCAATCACGACCGCAGGCAACAAGCGTGGTTGCGGAGAGAGATGCAGAGAGTACAGAAGCTCACACTTGCCTCAATGCATCTGAATGCTGTGGGTAGGAGATCGCCATTGCATACCATTGCCATTGCTTTTATTTTCTTGAGTATTCAGTATGGTCGCGTTGATACTTGAGGATCTTGAGGAATATCTGGCTTGCTCTCCCACAATGTTTCTATCTAATTATAATCTATATATACATACATAGTTCTCGGCGATGAGCTCGTACTCAAGTCAAGTCTTGCCTGAAGGCAAGCTCGGCACCACTCTCTTGTTGCTGTTTGCTGCGGGTCTGGATGATTCAGGTGTTGCGTCTACCACAACACGGTCCACCACATTTTCCACGAACTTCAAGACAACAAGTGCAGAAACTGCAACTTCGTCAACTACGATGCCTGGCACATCGGTCAGCACACCAAGTACTCCAGAGGCATCCACTACTCAAATATCTTCACTCACCTCGACCACTGGAGAATCTTGTTCGCATTTCTGGAGCAATATCATTTGTAGTAATTACACTGGAACAGTTTAAGCGGCGTAGATAGGTGCGTCTACATATATATATATATACATACTGTACTGCTACACATACATACATGCATGCATACATGCATTGCATTGCATTGCATTGCATTGCATGGCATGGCATGGCATTGCATTACATTACATTACATTACATTACGTACATACATACGTACATACATACATACATACCTATTCCAGATATTTCATTTTGTTACTTTTATGCTGTGTCAATGGTACTGTTCTGGCGTGCTGAAGTGTGGCGCTGCCCGAAACATGCCAGCATTGTCTAGTTTGGAGATGTTTGTAGCATCGCGTTGCACTTGCTCACGATGGTCTTGGAGGGAGGTCATCTCCAGTCAAGCCTGGCTTCACAACTTTGCCTTGTTGGTTTTCAAAAGGTTTTGGACTGCGAAAACTACAATTTCAAAACTTCCAGTTTAGGCCTTCTTGAGCATATTTTGTTCCGCGCCCTCCAAGCCAACTCTTGCGTTTTCTTCAATTTTTTAGAAGTTTTGAAATTTCAGTGTTCACAGTGCAGGACAGGACAGTATATTCTCCAGTACAATACAGTGTAGTACAGTACCTCTTGGAAAGCCACGCATTTCTTGCAGGGTGGAGAGTTCACAACGACTGAAGCGGAGTATGATGACGAGGCACCAGGGTGAACCAGAGCAATTTGATACAATTTGCATCAATTTGCGTTGATCACGTTGGCCCAACGGAGAAGTAAAGGGAACCCCGAGCAAGCAAACCAACAGCACATTCAGGTAAACACTTAAGACGACACCAGACGCACAACATGTGTCAAAAAGTGCTATCAACCATTACAGTACCATTCTTGGAGGAATAGGCGCAAGGACAGACCAAAGGCCGGAACCCTTGGTGTGCTGAATCCTTGAAGGATGCCAATGTCAGGAGAACACAACCAACGAGACCGACAATGAGTTTGTGGTGCATTCTTGCACTGAAGCAGTTGATGCGTGGTGTCAATCTGATCCTTCATCCGCTTCTTGTCTGACTTGTGGGGGATTGGGGCGTGCAACAAACAGCAAGCTGGTAATGAAGATGCAACATGATTGTTACCGCCGCAACCAGATTGACAGCTAAGGCTCCGTTCTTGCCACTTCAGCACTGTGCTGTGCCTTGACTCAGTATGCTCATTGCTTTTTCTGCAATAGGCTTTGGCAGTAGGAAAGATTTGGAAGAGACTAAGTGACTGTGGCGCGACCGTCGGATGTACGGAATTATGATGACCTGGTACCAACAATATCAGATTCTGTCCTGTGTTTGAATATGTGGAAGCTGGGCCTGACTTTGGGCAGAGGATTGGAGACTGCGTGATGCCATGTGCTCGTCACCTGGCAATGCCAACAAAGCACCGCAGTTTGCTGGTACAACTGAGTTAGAACAAGGCAGACCACAAGCGGGCATTTGGGGAGCAGTGCAGGGTAGGGCTGACGAAAATGTTGCCTTGGCCCATTTTGCACTTGGTGTTGCAGGCAGTTTTCCAGCCCTCTTCTTGCTGTTGGCAGTGTTGGGTGCCGCGATGGCTGGTGCTGCTTTGGCTTCCCTCTTCAACAGGCTGGATCCATGTGATTGTCCGGGAGATTGTGTGACTCGTCAGCCAGAGGGCTGCCGGTAACCATCAGAAGCCATCATACACTTTCACAATCCTTCACCAGGTTTCTTGCTTGATCTTGTCGGCAAGCGGGAGGCAGAAGTGTCCATACCTTTGTTGCTGTTGTGGGAGACGTCGTGCAGAAAATCAGGAGCAAGTCTTTGTCAAGCTATCCACTCCCAGTCATACCCCCTTATATATCTCAAGCTTTTTGTTGCAAGTTAACATGAGTTGAATTAAATGGGTTCATCATAGTGCTAGAGTAGTTGCCAAACCGGTCTCTGGCTTGCCACTGGCAGGACGAAGAAGAATTGAAACACGCCATCTCTGAGAAGCCTGACTGGCAAGGGAACTTCCTCCCGGTCCTTTGCGCTTCAACAGCACTATATATATATATATGTATATATAAATAGTAGTCACTGGAAGATGAAATAAGATAAAGGATGACAAAGGAGGATCATGATGGATCTACATAGGAGGCTCCGTTCCTTTACTGCGTTGGTGCAGTAGCCATCACTAGCTTCACTAACCCATTTGTGCAACGAGCATGAGCATCGCAACACTTGTGCTATTGCGCGCTTTCATGTGCAGAAAGTTGTTGTACTTTGCATGTGAACAGAGGACATTGTGAGCTTGATAATATTGGTAGTCCGTGCTGGCTCTCAAGTGTGGACAGAGGGTGCATTTGAGGCAACAGAAACAATGCGATTGCACGGGTAGCTCCAGAGCCTGGTTTGCTGTTGCCGATGGAGGAGGGATGGTGGAAACGGGTCTGGAGTCCTGTCATTCTCACAATCCACATGACTTGAATTCACCATGTATGGTGCAGCATGGTGCAGCAAGATTTGCTATGCATTGCGTGATCATTGCGTGTGCAAGTTCACGGCAGCCCCTGGCCCCGCGAGCCCTTGGCGAGGCAGTGGCTCGACGCGTAGCATCTTCACCACATGCAAGTGAAGGAGTCTGTGAGGGGTCACCTGTCATTGGCGCTCTTAGTCTCTCGTTTGAGCATTTTGAGCTGGGTATGTGGTGAGCCGCTTGCATCCTGCACAGGACAAGCCCATGACATAGACGTGAAGAAGGATGTCTATAATATACATGCATATATATATATATGCAATTACAATCAATTACATACGTTAAGATACATTTGGACTCATTGCATATCATTGACCCAAACAAGGCTTAACAATTGCGCAATAATTTAAGGGGAAGCGAGAGTGAGAGAGAGAGAGAGTGAGAGATAAACAAATAACTATATACGCGGTTTCAGAACAAGCTGCATGCCGAATCCTTGCGCACTTCTGCAAGACAGTCACATGCACATTGTGCGCACAGTGCACGCCACATTCGCGCTGGGATAATGGACAAAAGCACCTAATGTTTCTTTCAATCGCTGGTGGGTTTGAAGTGTTAGGCACAGTCATGATTTTACATTTCTTTATTTGATACTCAACTCGTGTACCCACACACACACACATGTGCGCGCTTTGCAGTGCGCATTGAAATGACTTTGACTAGATCAAAGCACCGTTTCGAATCCAATCGCTTTGAAACTGACACTCAGAATTGAGGGCATCAGCTCCAGGAAATGCAATATTCTTGCCGATGGTTTCATCTGTTAGAATTGCACTTGTTTTGCAATTTTTTGTGCAGTCCAAGCAGTCAAATCCAGTAATTATGCTGGGCTGAGGCAGGAAGACAATCGGCAATGCCCACACCTTAGCTTTTGCTTATTCACCTTCTATAATTATTGATGATTTGTTGCCCAGTCGGAAAAAGCTCAACAAGTAATTACAGAATGCAAATGCATGTGGAAGAAGCTGCGCCATGGTGCCCGTTTTGTTCTACTCTCATTTTCTGCACCATTTCCCGATGGAAGTGAGGAGGTTGCAATTGGTACTCCCGTGGGTACCACACCGGCCTCAAGAGCTACAGCATTGACTACGTGCCATGGCAATGAATTAGATTGCTGTCTAAAACCACCAAGAGATGTACACTGTAGCTAAACTGATTATAGTATAATGATAACACTCACCACCAATGATAACAATCACCACCAATGATAACAATTACCACCAATGAGAACAATCACCACCAATGATAACACTCACCACCAATGATGCCACTCACCACCAATGATAACACTCACCACCAATGATAACAATCACCACCAATGATAACACTCACCACCAATG
>Ga0126342_10022509_pt1 | contig 10397 bp, 8 predicted proteins | sample Cyp1metagenome_FD_92528 | JGI IMG/M metagenome (GOLD analysis project Ga0126342, IMG submission 92528) | Coral microbial communities from Lord Howe Island, Old Settlement Bay, Australia - Cyphastrea 1 metagenome | ecosystem: Host-associated > Invertebrates > Cnidaria > Coral ...
GAGAGATAGATAGATGGTTGGATAGATAGATAGATAGATAGAAAGATAGAAAGAAAGAAAGAAAGAAAGAAAGATAGAGAGAGATAGAGAGAGAGAGAGAGAAGGAGATAGAGAGACAGACAGATAGACAGACAGATAGACAGATAGATAGATAAATAGATAGATGGATAGATGGATAGACGGATAGATGGATAGATGGATAGATGGATAGATGGATAGGTGAATAGATGGAGAGATGGATAGATAGATAGATAGACAGATGGATGGATGGATGGATAGATAGATAGATAGATGGATAGATAGATAGATAGTTAAAAAGACAGATGAGAAAGAGAGAGAAAGAGAGGAGACCCCGACCACCTTTCGGTCCATCAGTGGATAGTTGAAGATATGGTTATAGTTGTGGTTAGTTAAAGTTATAGTTATAGTTAGAGTTGAAGTTGAAGTTATAGTTATAGTTATAGTTATAGTTAGTTGAGTAGTTTTAGCAATAGCAATATGGATAATAACAACTGTTTATTAGTAATTAGTATACTACTATTATAGTGAAGTGATTGTTGTTATAGTCATTTTTGCTATCTATCATCATTACAATAACTAAATGACATCATACTCTTGTTACATTATTATTATTATCATCTTCAGATTATCATGACATAGTATTATTAGTATTTATTAGGTGTTATTATATATTGTTGTTATTGTTATACTATTCTTTACATTGCTATTATTATTGTTCATTATACTGCAACTAGCTTTATCAGCCAAGGATTCGACAGCCGATGGCACGGATTGGGACCAGGCGCACGGATCACGGTTGTTCTGGGTCGGGAATCATGGGAGATTTCACCAAGAATTGGGATATCATGGGGATAGAATGGGATGTACTTCATATAATTGGGGATCATATATCCAATTCTTGGAGATTCACAGTAGTATATATATATGTAATCGGATGTTTATATTCGTTGCTATAAGACTATACAGTAGATATAATTGGAGATAGTTTAGGAGATCATTGGCTATAAGCCACTGTTCTGGGTCAACCGATTGCAATATTTTGCCGTGCATTTTGGGGGAACCATGCCCCAAACACTTAGATTTCAGCAACAAAAATGGTGATACAGCTGGTATCATCGGGGAAACTCGATGCGTTTCGTAGCATTGAATATCTTGCAATTTTGATGCAATTTTGGTGGGGCATATTTACCAACTATCAAAACATCAGTTTACTGTCGAAAAAAACACAGGTTGTTTATATATATATACATATCCTCGGGTAGTCAAAGAGTTTGCAAACAGGAAAAACACAATTTTGAATAAATAGAATCATTTGTAAACGGGTCATCAACCATAGCCATAGTAGATTGCTAGAGGGTAACATACGACCTGTGGGGAAGTTTTCTGGTGGATGATCCGCAGGAACCAAATTGTCAAAAACAATCGCAGACGTGGTTGAAGTCATATATCTACTGGGGCAAAGGTATATCTACACACAGTATATGATGTATTTATATATATCATATGTATGTATATATATATATATATGTATTTATACACAATGTATATGTATGTAAATATAGTCTGTTTTTCAAAAAAAACTCTTTTGACTGGCGCATTGGCAGGAGCTGCGTCGCGTCACCGAACGGCTGAAGCAGAAGGAATTGCAGGATCCGCAACTGGTCATATGTTTGGGTAATATCAATGGGTATTGACTATTAATGATATTAGTGATAATTAGTGACTATCATATCACATTACCAATATAATGAATATCATATTACCAGAATTATTAATGATACTAATCATATTACCAATATAATGGGTATATATATATATTTAAATATTATTAATGATCAAAATGGAGAATACCAATATATTACGGTCATGTTTTTGGGCAATGACTAGCATATAATACAACTAATTGCGGTGAAACCAATTTCATAAACCATCTCCAAGTCATCACCATGTTAATGGGTGCGAGAAAAATAAACCATCCCCAGTCATGATAGGTAAAAATTGCATTGGTTTTTTTTCACATTATCATACAACAAGGGTAGTACCAATCCATATTCAACAACTGGATGTTCATGTAATAACCTCAAAAAATGGTATGGCATATGGACTGATCTATCCCTATGCCAATCCAGATGTTGTTTTTTTTGGTGAGCTTGACTTTCTTAACCAGATATACAATAGTTTGGTGCTTTTGATTTTTTTTTGGTCTTTTTTTTGTTAGATTTCATTGATTTCATATATAATCCCATATTTTTTGCCGCGCAGGCTATCTCTTTCGGCTGTATATATATATATATAAACATATGTATATATATATATATATATATACATACACAATATCAACATCCCGCCGGGTTTTAACTTGAACGTGTAAAAGAAGGATTTCTGAAGAATGGGCATCCTGCTAATCATGTTTTGTGCAATGTTTTGGCAGTATTTCTTCGTGGTTATGTGGGTTACAGGGTGTTTTGCAACTTTATGTGGGAATTGTTGCGTATTCTGAATAAAATGCATCCCGAAAAATGCATCTTTTCGCGAGCCCTCAACGGGGCAGATCTAACAACATTTGCTTTCCAGCACCATTGCCATGTAGGAACGTATCTCCAAATCAGAAAATCATTCAATCCGGGTTGTTCCTTTTTGTGCAAATGCAAGAAAACGTACAGTAGCATAGCATGACGTATGTGTGCAAGTGCAAGAGAACCCACAGTAGCGTAGCGTGACACATGCGTGCAAGTGCAAGAGAACCTGCAGTAGCGGAGCGTGACGCGTCTCTGCAAGTGCAAGAGAACCTACAGTAGCCTAGCGTGACACATGAGTGCAGGTGCAAATGAACGTCATTAGCCCACCCCACCCCACCCGACCCCACCCCAACAAAAAAACGCACAAAACGCACGTTCGGTTTTCAACCCGTAGGCACAAACATGCAACAAGATATAGGTATGTACAATGCAATGTCCATTTACAATACACGTACTGCATATCTTCAAGGGACATTTAGACCCCTATACGGTCATATACGTAAGATCAAATACACACATGTGATAATCTGTGTGATGTATCTATCCATCTACATCTACAACCCATTCCTGGACCACTGGTGGGGCAGGAGGAGGGGCTCTCCGCAACGAAGCCCTTGTTCCGCCAAAGCTGGGCCCTCGGGGAAAAAACTCCGCCGAAGAAGTGGGAAGTTTACCGAGAAAAACCGCGGAGCTACATCCCCTAATTTCAATAAGGCATCAATAGAAGATCATCTTCTAGAGCTGGGGTTCCAAGTTGAAATTTTTGAGTACCCAAACAACTTTGCAGTTAAATGTGGATTTAACCAACAGGACTAGGGAATATGGATTTAAGCAACAAGCATGGTGACCAACAGCCTGAAGATTTTGCCAAGAGCAAAAAAGGCCTTACCCGACAAATGAGGTGCGGGTCAAAACTCAGGGCCATGGGAGGAAACCAATTTGGGATTGTCTTTCCGCACCTGAACCGTTCCATTTTTGGATACATAGTCTTGACCCATTCCATTTTTTCATTGGCCTAAAAAACTTACCCTCCCATAAAACAGTCAATTTCTTGGAAACTACTCTGCCAGCCCCCTATTTGGCAGGGTCTTTGGGGAGGGTACGAACTTGGTCAGTTGGTGTCTTGACCACCCAGTTTTTTTTTGGGTACAGAATCTTGCCATTCCCCGTGAGCTTCAGTGAGTTTCTGAGGTGATGAGTGGACAGTGGAGAGGCAGGAAACGTGCCGTATGACATGGCCACAAGGACCCCACATGGATGGACATTGCAAGACATATTAAGACATTCTTGAAATCTTGCTTTTTGTAAAACCATAGAGATTGATATGGGTTTTATGAAAGTTTTAGTTCCAAAAATAGGGCTGCTCCCATTCCATCCCATGATTGACACGCTGCCAGGGTGGAGCTCCAAGATGGCGTTCCCCCTGTGGGCTCCGTGGGGGCCCAGGCATAGATTTTTTTTTTAACCACGAATTTATAGCAATTTTCATGGTGAACATGATGATAAACCATGATAACCCGGACTTGGGGGAGTTCTAAAATATTTGATGCAAGTTTGTCGGATTTACTGTGCTTTGGAACTTTGGGGGCAGGATATTTGTTGTATTTTGGGCCGAACCTTGGAGAAACATGCAGAACATACCGCAGGGACTTGCCGATCGCCAAACTATCCGTTGAAGCAAAGCTGTGCCGAAAAAGAGAAGCAGCAAAGACGTCTGACCCCAACATCATGTCATTATCAGAACGTAGTGACAGCTGCTTAAACCACCTTGGATCAGGTGGGGGTTTGGTGAAACCAAAAGCATCAAACACCCCGATGACTGAACCAAACCATCAACAACTAGAGGTTTATTGTTGGGTTACGGCATTCCTCTATGACCCAAGCAACACTTATGCCGCACATGTCAGTATCAATCCAAGTTATGCATTTCTTACGCAACCATTAAGCTAGCTATTATTGATAAGTCCCCATATTATATACCTGTTAATTATTATACGAACTAAATATCCCTACGGTCAGCAAATCAAACATACCAGCAAGTATACCCATAAACCGATTGGTGTACCTTTCAGATCCTTTCAGTAATCAAACATGGTTTGCTGGACAATTCCTCAAAATATGCAGATTTTCCCATTAAAGCCTGCCTGTAGTTGGGGGATGTCCCGCTAGCTGTGTAGCTGATTGCTGAAGGTACTGTATCCCCGTGATCAATGCTTGATATCACCCTACATATCTTAAACCCTATGTGAAACCAAAAATAAACCCTACCAAACACCATAAATCCATATCAAACCCTCTTAAGCTATCATTAAATCCATATTAAACCCTATAAAGCACTATAAATCGCAACCGGGGTTGACGTCATCAGCGCAGCATACCTCGAGGTGTTGATGGCAAATCCTCGCAGCTTCCTGGACAAAGTGACGCCAGTTGCTGCGATGCGCACGGGGTGCGCCGAGGGTGGGGCGGTGAGTGGAGCGTGGCGGCAGTTCGTGGGTGAGTTGTCGAAATCGAAAATCGGGTGAAACTTTTTTTTTGCGTTTCAGAGTTAGGTGGCCCAAATCCCATGCATATCTGGGTTTTCGACAACCAAACATATCCAATTTTTATGGGTTTTCATGATGGTTTTTCCAGGTGGATGCCATCTCTGGAATCCTCGCGGAGGGACAAGGCTCGTCTACCAGTCTGGGTGGCCCAGCATCACCATTTTTTCCTGGCCAAGCATCACCGTTTTTTTCAATTGTGTATGATTTTAGGAAAACGATTCACCATTGAATTCTTAGGGGTACCCTCTTTCAGACCCAGATAAGGAAGGAGACTTTGATTTCTTATCCGGTTCCTATGATCAATGCCACTGTCACTCCTGCAGATCTTGTTGGTGGTCGGTTGTCGTGTATATAAATGTGATTGATCAGTCTATCTCATCTCATCTATCTCATCTTATCCAGTCTTATCTCATCTAATCTTACTTTTGTTGTTTCCTATTCTAGACATATAGGACAAATATGGGCATCCATAAAAACTAGCCCCCAAAATGGATGGTTTCAGATTCTAAAAATCACCAGCCTTTCACACATGGTGGTTCCACTTATATAATTTGCACGAGTATATGGCCATAATTGCAGGGGCGAAAACCACACCCCGACCTCTGGGCGTGTCGTATTGAGCATGGTGCCGCATGGTATGATGTTGCTGGTTATAAGTTATAAGTTATATGTCTCATGACATCCCCATGATGTCCCCAGTTATAAGCCTAACAATGGTTCATCCTCATTATTTATATTATTGATCCCACCAAATTGCGACTTTGGAATTGTAAAATCCCCCATTCTGACGGCACTTGATATGGATAAGAACCCCCCAAGTAGTTACCCATACTGCAACCCCAATCGTATGAGATTCCTGATTTGACTGGTTATATCTTCCGGCTCCCCTTCTATCCCCATGGTTCTTTTTGCAGCACTTAGGTGGTGCTGATCACCCGCCGCACAGCCGACAGTCTCCAGGTGGCTCAATCCATTTCCCATCCCTCCCATACTTTTAGCAACAGCAAAATATTTTTTTCGACCAAATATTTTAGGGGGATGGAGTGGTTTTCTTTGAAACCAACATGCAAAAATTGGGACGGAAAAATTTGGACTGCAGTTTGTTTGATTGACAATGCAGGGGATTTTTGGGGACTTTTTGTTCCATCTTTGGACCAACAACACACGGAAATCTTTCAGCCCAAATAGGAGGACACTTCATTGATTCACTAGGATGATGGCATTGCAGCATGACCAAAGATGGGAGGTTTGTACCATTTCCGCAGATAGCGATTTGAAAGCTGCAGATACCAACGGGTAGAGCGTTGGATATTTGAGGTCATCAAAGAACTACAGAGGTACTGGTCATAGACTTAGGGCATCAAATGATTTAAATGGAGGAAGTGCTGAATCTTTTTTGGTATTGTTTTGCCATATGGTTTAGATAAATCTAATGGCTACTTGACCGATTGCCACCTATGCCATCCGGGTCAAACCTGTGATAAAACGCTTCAAAAACAGACATAGCTGAAACAATATTGAACCCCCCTAATGTGATGTTGGCACTGGATTTTGTGACCCGGTCGCCAGCAAAAATGGGGCAGTTCACTGTGCTGGCGCCAGGGTGTGCTATTGGGCAGCTGGAGTGGCAAATTGCTGGGGGATATGGATGCGCAGGTGAATTGGTGGGATCGCCATAGTGGGATGCTGGGATGATTACCATCTGGTTATGACTAACATAGCCATGGAAAATCACCATTTTTAATAGGTAAACCATCTATTTCTATGGGCCATCTATACCATGGCTATGTTAAATAACCAGAGGGTAAAATGAATTAATGGGATGATATTGAGACTGAGGAGACTATGATAAACTTACAGTGAGGGATCATGGAATCCAGGGAAAATTAAGGGAAACATAACCACGATTGCAACGGATTGACATAGGTTAATAGTGAGATAATAATGGATAATTAAGATAGGTAAGGGACAACTACAATGAACCATGTGATTGATATTATTGGGTATATAGCCCTAGAAATGGGAGGTAAAATCACCCAGAGATGGTTGGTTCTATTGTTGGCTAGGCTTCTGACATGTGAAAAAAGGGGGTTTCCTAAGATATGGGTACCCCAAACCATTGGCTTTCCCATTGAGAATAAACAATGTTGAATGATTTTGGGGTACCATTGTAGGAAACCTCCATATATATACATATATATGTATATATACATATATATATACATATATATATACATATATGTATTTAAGTGTATATATATATATATGTATATACTTTATGTTATGTTATGTTATGTAATGTAATCTCATGCAATGTATGGTATGCACATCTATATATATATATACATACCACTTCTGCGTTTGGTGCTTATAGCCTAGCATGGTGTGGCTTAGCTCGCCATGGTTCCGCCGCTGCAGTACTTCATGACGCGACCGCTCTACATTGGAGGCGTAGGGACAGCTCAGATCCAGCCAGAGGTGGAGGTGGTTTTTTGGTGAAAACACAGGGGACACACACAGATTTAGCCTCTGGTAAACGTTAACATAACTATGGAAAATCACAATTTTTGATGGGAAAATCCACTATTTCTATGGCCATTTTCAATAGCTATGTAACAAATTACCAGAGGGTAACCAACCAAAACGGGTTGCACCGGGATTCTAGTGGGATATGACCCTTGCGGAATTCACATTGATCAACAGAATGGGATTGATCCAATGTCTTAAATGGGGAATTCACCAAGATTGGCTCTGATATTTTATGAGGATATATAACCAACGCCATATGATATTTGGGTGTGTCTGCCAAGGGGGGGATCTATCCCCAATAAAAATGCCAATTTGAATAGGAGAATATGATGACAAACCAGTGGATTTTTGGTTACAAGACCTCATTTTAAGACAACCCCATAGGTTTTTTCCTATATGAATTGAACATGGTGCCTTGTGGTACAACCAGTAATGGGAAAGGGTCAAAACCGATGATGTTCAACATTCACGGATGGCGAGAAGTACATGCCAGTGCTTTCTTTAAAGAGAAGTACATAGGAACATATAGGAACTACTGTAATATCCAAGATTTGGTTTCAGCGGAAAAACATGCTACTGAAACCTCCATATTTGACTGATACTGTAACCTCCAGATTTCCCCAGGTCGATTTCCCCAGGTCAACGTCAGTGGCCTCTCCATGGTTCACTCGTGCGCGGCGCCTGGAGACGCGCTGAGCATCGCTGGCAATCGAAGCATCGAAGCCCAATTTCCCCGATGGCTCCAGGTACCCCGAAATGCCTGGGTCCTGGGAACTCATCGATGGCCTGGCAGCTAGGTGGAACCCGAACCCGGCTGAGCTTGTCACCAGGTTGTCACTGGGAGATGGGCAGAGTGGAGATGGCTTGATCATCTCCAGCGAGGATTCTAAAAAATCAGAATCAACAACAGTTGGTACCATCTGGCAATGAAATATCAGCTATAAACCTCCATGGCTAGTTCGGGGATTTTACTTTGCCGTATTTGCCGGAAAGTATTTCTCAATTCTTTTTGAAGGGGATCCATCCACCTTGAGGACTTCTATCTCGATTCTTTCTTGTGACTTTGTTGCCGTCACCAGCAGTTTTGATTGTGTGAACAGGTGGATGACCCATGTGACCATGTTCCATGAATGCTCAGCTTCTGCGGCTCCAGCGCTGCAGGAATTCTCATGTGGAGAAATTATTTTTTTCTAGATGATTCTAGATGATTGAAGGGAAAATCCTCAGGAATGCGGTGGGCTTTCCCATCCAATTTTGTTGGGGATTCTGGGCAAAATCTCCCCTAAACAAACAATTTCTGGGACATTTCGCCGTCCAATCTGCTGAACGAATGACCAGGATGAAAGAGAAAGTCCAACTGGAATGGATGTCACTCAAACATGCCCATCCAATAGGTCCCCCAAGTCATACAGAACTTCGGAGCTTGCCTCTTGGGCAGTAGCCACTGCCCAAACAAGCATCGGAACATCCAGGTACTGATGGGATTTTGACTTAACTTTCCCAGATTTTTCCGAATGTCTGTGACCCATGAGAGCCCTTGGCCGCTTTTTGGCCTTGGCGCTGCTGCCTCCGTTGCTCTTCGTGGCGCCGGGTCGCCGTGCCACCGGTGTGCCCGGTGGCTGTCGCGGTCGCAGCCTTGCGCGGCATGTGCAGCGGAATCCCTACGACGTGCTGGGCCTGTCCAGTGGCTGCAGCTACGACGACATCCGGGCAGCCTTTCGCAAGCTGGCCAGGAGCTGATGGATTTTTTGGGGGCCAAAGTGGCAAAATGGAGGAGACCAGAAAGTGTTTTTCTTGCTCAAACTAGGGAGAATAAGGATTAACTTATTAAGTATCAAAGTTTGGGTTGCATTATTTTCAGACAAACCAAAGTTGGGGATTTGGAAAAAAACAAGGTGGGATCAAACAACTTCAATTTCCAGGTTCTCAATTGTGGCCCCATACCCATTTGACCCATGGCAAGCTGATTACATGCAGGACCTATCATCCTGATGTTCCAGACCCTGCCTCGATTGGGATATGGTGATTTGTGGGTGGTCATCAGTCTGAAAATGTATTCTGATGTTGCCGATGTGCCGGTATGTACCCAAACAGTACATGTAGAATCATAGAGACATAGACATAGAATGGAGTATGACGGGGATCTTTAAGATAGATCCCACACTGAAGGCGGAATGTTATTGGTTTTTATTCCCCAATCTGATGGTCAATGGTCCCAAAAGTTATACCCTGTGGTCATTTTAAACACTTTGTGAACTGGAAAATCACAATTTCAAATAGCTATAGACGGTATAGAATCAACAAATGTGCCATCTCCTGTAGCCACCGTAGCCAACTGTTGTCCCAGAGGGTAATTGATTCAATCACCATTATATCATTGGCCCATTCTTGGCTCATTGTATCACCTTATTTTTCCTATTAACTAGTGATATACAGTAGTGATATCGGTCATGGCACATATATATATACATACATATATATATATATATATCTATATAGTAATAATACACTCCTATTGATCATCACTCTCGTACTTAGTTCCTTTTTCCCCAACAGCGTAAGCTAATGGGGTCTTCAGCCCAGAATAGCTCCGGTGTGCACTGGTGCATGAGCCGGGTGAGGTTCAACAAGGTTCCGGAGAAGGTTCCGAAGGTTCCGGAGAAAGTCTGGGAGGCTTCGGTGCAGAGCCAGGTCAGGTTCAACAGGGTTCCGGAGAGGTTCCGGAGAAGGTTCCAGGAAGCCAGGTTAAGTTCAATAGGGTTCCGGAGACGGTTCCGGAGAA
>Ga0126342_10022510_pt1 | contig 10396 bp, 11 predicted proteins | sample Cyp1metagenome_FD_92528 | JGI IMG/M metagenome (GOLD analysis project Ga0126342, IMG submission 92528) | Coral microbial communities from Lord Howe Island, Old Settlement Bay, Australia - Cyphastrea 1 metagenome | ecosystem: Host-associated > Invertebrates > Cnidaria > Coral ...
CACTGGCGGTGATGGTCGTGGTTGAGGTCCGGCAGGGAACACTGGGCGTGGATGGTCGTGGTTGAGGTCCGACAGAGACCACTGTGCGTCGAGGGTCGCGGTTGAGCAGGAGGAGGAGGAGGAGGACGAGGAGGAGAAGGAGGAGGACGAGGAGGACCAGGCAACTGACATAAAATCTAACAACCCTCACCTGGCAGGTGGGGAAAAACAAAAATCATGTTCCAAAACACCAGTAAAACATTATAAAACATTAAATATCGGTATATGATAGATATATTAGAGATATATTAGAGATATATTAAAGATATATTATAGATATACTCTAGATATATTATAGATATATTATAGATATATTATAGATATATTATAGATATATATTAGAGATATATATTGTAAGAGATACATTAAAGATATATAGATATATTATAGATATAGATATATTATAGATATATGAAAGATATATTATAGATATATGAAAGATATATTATAGATATATGAAAGATATATTAAAGATATATTAGAGATATATTATAGATATATAATATAACATATATACATATAAAACATTTATATAACTATGAACCCTTGTTATGGTAGTTAAGAACGGTCACAGCTGGGGTAATCACGTGTTGATCTCCCCAGCGGCACTTAAACATGTTGTCCATTGGCTGCGGCTGCCATTGGTATGAAGAGAAGCCATATGTGTGAAACAACATTGCAAAATATAACACAAAAACATGCAACCGTCATCTCAACCAATCATCCCAAGTATGGTTGAACAGAAACACACAAATCTTGGAAACCCCAACCATTAATGCTGGTTTTTGGCTTCAACCCCTCTTAAAAATATGAGTTCATCAGTTGGGATGATGACATTCCCAATATATGGAAAACATGTTCCAAACCACCAACCAGAAAATCAATATATGGGGGTTTCCAGACATGGGGGTACCCCGAGATCATCCATTTTAAACTTTAATAAGATTTGCCATTCTAAAACCATCCAGCTATTGGGGTGCCCCAATGACTTAGGAAACCACTAAATCAGCTCAACTTCGACCAAGTGATTCATCCCCGAATTCTTTTGACAGCTATCGTATCAGCAAACAAGCTCAACACATCAAACGTATGTACATAAATCTTCAAAACAAGACGAAACAATAACAAAAATCATGAAGACTTATGAAGACAACAAAAGAACAGAAATCAAACATCTTGTTTTTTTAATCCATTTGGTATCTTACACCCGATTTCAATGGTGACCATCCCACGCCACGGGGCCTGAGCTGGTGTTGCTTGTGCCGCTGGCGCTTGCAATGCTCGCGGGGTGTCCTGAGCCACACTCTACAGTTATGGCCCTAGAAACCGATTATAAATGGTGAAATAATTGGTTATTTCTATGGGATTATACATAAACCATAAATGGGGTGACTTGGTGGCAAAAATAACTGGTAAAGGACCAAAACTCTACTTGATCATTTTGAGGCCCGAACCCGCATGTGCAAACGAGTGAGACAAGCAAAGCAAACATGATGGTGAATTCAGCAGAGAACATGACTTTGTTCTCGGGGAAAAATGAAGAAGTCTTCAAATAGGTAAGACAGTGTCATATTTATATTCGAAAAAAAAACATTGGTTTTAAGAATTGAAACATCTTTTGACCAAAGCAGTTCCTATAGTCCAATAGGGTGCAAACCAGAAAAAAAAACATGGTTAAGTAGCTGCAAGTGCAAGTCTTCACCATCCGGTGGAGCTGCTTCCGTCACGTCGTGGTCTGAGTCATTTCCACCAGTCAGCTTACTGGATCTACGGTGGCTCAGCTCAAGCAGAAGTTCACCGCCAATTTTCCATTAGAAGTCTTAACTGCGGAAACTCAGCGCAGTGCCAGACTTTTAGCCCTGGCATTCCGACTCCACCAGAAGAAGGAGTACCGCTGGCTTCCTTGGAAGTTTCGCATGTCCGTTGCACGATCGGAGGAGATGTCACTGAGCAGAGCCTCCAAGGCCCCCAGGTTGGAGAATGTGCAGTTGCATCAATTGCTTATAGATGAGATCCCATCACGAGAGATCACCAACCAGAACTTGGGATTGAATGCTGTCAACCGGGGGTAATCCAGCCAAAAGCCAATCCATGTATAACTGGGATTCAAAAATACCAACTAAATGTGGTGATGCACCGTACAGCACTTGCAACTAAGTTGCAACGGAACATTGCGGGAGCATCAACAACTGCTGATTGTTTACATCCAAAAACTGGATGGCTGATGTAAATACACGTTACCCAACTGAGTAAGTCCCCAAACCAGGACACATGTCAAATTCTGATGGTCCATACCAGAATGGCTAGGGAAGATGATGTTTCTTCAGTCGGATATGAATATGTTATATAGCCATACTGACAGTAATATGGTTCTGTCTGAAAATGGGGTACCCTCTGGTAAACGTTTACATAACTATGGAAAATCACAGTTTTTTGATGGGAAAACTCACTATTTCTATGGCCATTTTCAATAGCTACGTTAAATTACCAGAGGGTATCAGGTATACCTGCTAAATTGCCATCTTATGTTGGGAAACTTGTGATTAATCCATGAATTTAGAGGCTTGGTGTTTGAACCACCAGGTTGGTGTTTGGGGTGCTCAATCCCTAAACAAATATTGAGCAAAATAATGTCTGATATTGGAAACATAAACCCATAGTGCCATAGGACTTTTGGGTTCCAGAATGAATTCACGAATGCACAATCATTCCGAATGATCTCTCTTTGTGGTGTGCTGTCTGTCAGTGGAAAAAAAACACATCCGTGATTTAGACATGCCGTGCGCACATAATCAGGACAGCCCCAAGTGAATCATATTTGTATCTGGAATATACTGGAGAATTAATTCCATCACAATTTCATTATAATCCCAGTAAATACCCGCTATAATCCCACTATCATTCCATTAAAATTCCATGCGAAACCTCTCATATTCTCATCAAAGCCCATTATAATCCCGTTCAGATCTCGTAGCAATCACACTAAAATCCCATGCTGATTTCAATAAAAACTTAAGTTGAGATTATACCGGCGAGGTGATGTGCAGTTCGATCCTTGTGAGTGGATCTTCCGACCACACATATGTCTCTGTTTGTATGTCTAACACAAGCAGCTCTGCCTTTTAGCCCACACTAGAAGACACAAATTGTGACACAAAACCTCTGACAATGCGGATGGACAAGGAACTGCTTCCATTCAGACTTTCGACTCAGCAGTCCAAACACTTCAAATTCAAACAACAGTGAATCTGCACAAACGCTGTCACAACACACAAATTTTCGGGAGATGCTTTGGGATCTAGGCCACGGGATGCATACTTTGGTCGTATTTGAGCCGTATCCAAATATGATTGTTCTACAGAAGATCTGGAGGAGGGGTACATTGGTTGAGTTTCCCCAACGGTAATGAAGGAACACAAGTTCGTCTTCTTCAGTTTGTAAGGCTGATCGATCCAATGAAGTTTAGAAGGTGCTGGTTTTCCTCCCTTGGTTCTGATCCCATTATCATCCCACAAACATCCCATGATTATCTAATTTTGATCCCATCACGATCCCTTTTTAATCCCAATATTATACCATTCCAATCCCATTATAAACTTATGATAATCAACAATCCATCGAAAAACGTGGCCAACCTTTCAGGATGGTGCTCCCCAGCTATAAGTTGGTTTATAGACCCCATTAACTATAGCTATATTTGCTATAAACCATAGTTAAACCATTTATATCTAAATTTAATTTAGTTATTTTTGTGGCCCCATCCTGTTGGACAAAAAACAATTCCGATTGGTTTGCCGCGTCACCGAAGGTCGACAACTGATGAAGGCCAAACCTCACCAAGGCTGACCGTTGGCGTTCAAATACTAAGGATTTTTTGAATTATTTGTAGCAACCCACAAAACAAAATAGACATATAACTATGAAAAAAAAATACTAAAACAATGGTAATTGTTGCAATTTTTTGCGGGATCAATTCTGAAATCTAAAAAAACTGTTGTTGCTAGGAAAGTGCCCCAACTTGTAACATTTCGGCCACAACCACCATTGGACCCAAATAAATCAGGGAAAACAAAAACGTTTACCCTGGGCATCAGTCGTTTACCCACAACCACTTGAACCATCCATTTTTTAATTTTGATGGCACATGGCAATACTCTAAAATATTTGTTCCAAACCATTGGCCTGAACCAAGTCGCCAAGTGCGCTGTTTGGATCCATCCAGCACAAAGAACTGGGGCAATTTGTCCCAATCAAAATAGCTCAGGATGTGCCAATGGGCATCCCCATGAGAGTGTCGGGGCATGAAGGTTGCACCATTGAAACTAGAAGACGGATGGCCCGAGAGCGTAGAGGAGCATAGTGGGAGGTGTAAGTATAAAGATCTAAAAGCATGACACATAAATATAGAAATATACGGTGATGCCTAAATCGAAGAGACATGGTTCATCATCATCATCATCATGATGATGATGATGATCATCATCATCATCAAAAATCATCAAAAATCATCATCACCATCATCATCAAAAATCATCATCATCATCATCATCAAAAATCATGTTCATCATCATGATCATCCTCATCCTGGTCACCATCATCATGATCATCATTATGATATTCATCAATTCATCATCATCCTCATCATCATCTTCGTCCTCGTCCTCATCCTCATCCTCACCATCATCCTCATCATCATCATCATAGACATCATCATGATATCCATCATCCTCCTCATCGTCATCCTCGTCCTCGTCTTCATCCTCATCCTCATCCTCACCATGATCATCATGATCAGCCCCGTCCTCGTCCTCGTCCTCATCCTCATCATCATTACCATCATCATCATCATTATCATCATCATCATGATGATCATCATCATCATCATCATGATCATCATCCTCCTCATCGTCATCCTCGTCCTCGTCCTCGTCTTCATCCTCATCGTCATCCTCATCATCGTCATCATCATCATCATCATCGGCATCGTCATCATCGGCATAGTCATCCTCATCATCATCATCATCGTCATCATCATCACCATCATCGTGATCCCAATCATCATCAGCATCATCATCATCACCAACATCAACATCATCATCATCATCGTAGTCCTCACCCTCATCATCATCCTCATCCCCCTCCTCATTCCCATGCTCATCCTCTTCATCCCTAGCCAAGTCATCATCATCATCATCGTCATCATTATCACCATCATCATCACCATCATCATCATCATCAGAAACGTCGGCATCATTACCATAATCGTCATCCTTCTCCTCCTCCTCATCGTCATCATTATCATCATCATCATCATCACCATCACCATCTTTACTATCATCACCATGTTTGTCATGTTACTCACCTGTCAAGCATACCACGTCCGTCACCTCCAGCCAGGCCGCGAGTCTGTTGTAAACATCACAAAAATTAGCCTTGTTTCACCCTGAGGCTCTTCCCCTTTTCAGACGCTTTTACACACAAACGCTTTTACACAAAGACACTTTTACACACGGGCTCCTCTCCACACAAACGCTTCTACACACAGACGCTTTTACACACAGACGCTTTTACACACAGACGCTTTTACACACAGAAGCTTTTACACACAGACGCCTTTACACACAGACCCTTTTGCACACAAACCCTCAGTTTTTGATACTCGAACTTCATTTCATGCGAAAAGGTTGCCGCCGACACTTCAAAATTGCAAGTCTAATTACTTCATCAGTTTTTGACACTCGAATCTCATTCCGTGCGAAAGCGTTGCCGCCGACACTTCAAAATTAATAATTTTACCGCAGTTTTTGACACTCGAACCTCATTTCGTGCGAAAGCGTTGCCGCCGACACATCTGCAATTTTTAGAACAGTTTTTTGACACTCGAACCTCATTTTGTGCGAAAGGGTGGCAATATCGTGGTGCCTCGTCGGCACCGCCTGCGGCCTTAAGAGAGAAAAGAAAAAGAAGGAGGGAGACAGTGACAGAGGGCAAGAGGGCAAGAGAGAGAGAGAGAGAGAGAGAAAGGGAGAGAGAGAGAGAGAGAGAAGATGTGAAGATGAAGAGAAGATGAAGAGAAGATGAAGAGGAGATGTGAAGAAGAGATGTGAAGAAGAGAGAAAGAGAGAGAAAATGTGTGAAGTTGTGCAGGTGAGAGGGTGTGAAGATGTGAAGATGTGCAGATGTGAGGATATGAAGATGTGAAGATGTGACGATGTGAAGATGAGAAGATGTGAAGATCTGAAGATGAGAAGATGTGAAGATGAGAAGATGTGAAGAAATGAAGATGTGAAGATGTGAAGGTGAGAAGATGAGAAGATGTGATGAAGTTATGAACATGTGAAGATGTATAGCAGACCCCACTTTTAGAAGAACCCTTCGCTGAGACGGAAAAACAAAAAGCTAAGTATATATAAAGTTGGCTATGCATCAAAAGCAAATTGGCAGAAACAACAACAACTATATTTCCAAACATATAAAATTGGCTACGCATCAAATGTAAACTGGCAGAAGTACGCCAAAGTGTTGGCTACACAAATCGCGCCAAATTGAAATGGATAGATTCATCCATGTCAGCGTTCAATTCCAGATGTAGTGCGTAAACAAAAACATGAATAATACATGCCTGGTAGCGTGACAACTGCAAATCTTACGGTTCCAACCCCTTACAAACATATCGCACATGTGGAAGAACAAACAAATCAGGGGGAATATGATTTGGAAAAAAAAACGCCACTCTGAGAATGAAACCCAACCCAACTGAAAAAACAAGTATAATCAGTTTCTGTGCAGTTGGACCTTCATCGTTTTGTATACAAGCTAATAGGTCCAATTACATGTATCACAAAGTGCAACATACATGTACTAGATAGAGTACAGATCGGACTTACTGTATGCTTGGATTAGGACCCCAATGGCCAATCTTCCAACCAGCGGCCATGGCCAAATTTGACTTCTAGCATCGCTACCGCTAATGAATCATGCCCACTACTCAGGCAGAAAACTAGGCGCATTCCCCAGACCATATTACCAAGGCTTATAGCCAACAAAGAGGACATACATGAGCTGACGGATCCACAAACCAACCGCACCAGCTGCGCCTGACATGGAAGCAACTAGCGGGACACCGCTCCGCATGAGAGCGCGGCTGCCTGTAGTGTGGTTCATAAAGCGTGCCAGCCAGTCACAACTTAGCCATCAAAAATCAATCAAACGTTGGATGCGCAAACAGGTTTTGATGAGCTACCTTGCATATACCTGAGACCTGAGCATAGACAAAAAAATCCTTCTACTGATGGGTGGTCGTGTGGCCAAACAAACATTAGAGCGCGATGCTTGAACGAGGAGGACCCAAGTGTAAGCAGCAAATGGCCTTGAGGGTTGTGTGAGATCGGGCTGAACACATCGCAAGAAAGGGCGTCAATATCTGATATCTAAGAACTGGAAGAAATCGGTCAAGCCATGGAGGAAACTGTTGAAAGATGTATGGTCTTGCCATCTGCATGACCGCAATTTGACCAGCATGCGGCAGTCTGCGTTTCATCCGAAAAACATGCGCTTTGCTTTCCATGGTCACATGCACGGCCGCTTGCCGTAGAGCCAAACCATTGTTAGCAACTCTTGCGCGAGGCAACTTATGTGAGGATCAGGAAGTGTCGAAGGCAAATCTGTACGTAGCGCATGTACAGCTGCGGCGAAATTAAGCGACATGTACAAAGTTAGTATATAAAGTGGGTGCACGGATGCACGAGGAAAAACACATCTCCCGGACTCCCGGGTCAGGGAGGCCGGCCATGACTCTGCTTGGTGGGGACTACAAGTTGAATGTTGGTTTCCAAATGCCCGCAACATCCCACATTACTAATTAGTAAAACACCTTGAAAATGACGATCACTCACTAAGTAGGTTAGGTCTTTGCGTTTTCAAATGAATATCCCGTTGTTGGATGCTTAATACCGGAACACTAGCATCAGGATTCACCTAGAATTTCTCCATGATGATGGAAGGCTGGGCCCCCCAGGGCCCAAGCGAGTTGATGTCAACCTCACTATCTAGTTCGATGTATAGAAAGAGACGAAGTTGAAGCGCCGACATAAATTCAATTCTAGGCGCCCGCTCAAGACAAAAAACTCATGCAACGATTAAGAACACAATTTTGTTTTGGACCACGGCCAAAAACGAGCGAAATAGCACGTCTTGGCGCAAAAATACGGCTTCACTTGTCGTAGCTCCGAATGGAGGCGCGGCTCTATTTTTAAGAACTTCCAGCTTCGAATAGAGCCGCCAGCTCCATTTCCGAATGAAGCTGCAAGCTTCAAATGGAGCCGCCAGCTCCATTTCCAGCTCCAAATAGAGCGGCCAGCCCACCTCCACAGACATAGAGCCACCGGCGGAAAATGGAGCTGGAAAACGGATGCTATATTGGAGCCGGAAATGGAGCTGGCGGCAATATTTTGTGTCAAAACGTGCTATTTCGTCCGATTTTGATCGTGGGTTCAAAATGAGGTTTCAACCGTAGGATCTTTTTTACCGTGGAATATTTAAATTTACCGTAATGTTGTAATTATTCTGATTAGTGTCTAGGTTCACTACTTATTGTGGCCTAGCAAGGTTTGGAAGGTTCACTATTGTGGCAAGAATTATTAGACCATTTTGTTCGTCAAAAAAAATGTTGGTGCAAAAAAACACGAACATTTTTTTCTGAAACGCAAATTGCTTGTCTCCCTGTCCCAAAAGAGTCAGACCGCTTGTTAAACTCTTATTAAAGAACCGTTCTTCCACAAATGTCCAAAGCACTGGGCCATGAGAGGGCCCAGTTCACTTTAGTAGGTTTGTTCTCAGGTTTCACAATTGCAGCAAACTTTTCCAGAGCGGATTCTGGAGCTAAGAGAAGAAAGAGAAATCTTTTACACATATTTTTCTCTTTATCATCCTCTTCCTCTTTCTCTCTCTCTGTTCCTCTTCCTCTTCCTCTTCCTCTCTCTCTCTCTCTTTCTCTTTCTCTCTTTCCATTTATTTTTTTATATCTTTCTCTTTCTCTCTTTCCCTTTCTCTTTTTCTTTCTCGTTCTCTCTTTCCGTTTCCCTTTTTCTTGCTCTTTCTCTTATTACACTTTGAAAACAAAAACTTAAGATGGACAAGGTAACGCAATCGACATGCTGAACCCGACTCACTACAAGGTACTACAAGCACTACAAGTACTACACATATCACAAGTTCATCGGCAAACAGAAAGCTTTATATAAGTTTTAATTATGCTTTCAATTGTCGCCAATTGAACTCCTTGCTTCAATGCGGGATCGTATTTTTTCTGGGGCAGAGTTTTTTGATACCCAACCTGAAAGAGGGTATAGCTATTGTTTGAGGGGGGGGGTACACACACAAATCAGGACAAAACATTAAACCATCCATCCTAGACCACAACATAGCTATCTTGGGGCCCCATCTGCAGTTTGTGTTTTTCTTCCAAAGCGGTGGGTGAAAACTAACGTTCGTGGCAGCCCCCTTTGCCGGCTTCCACTTTTTTTGCTCCTCTCTTCACACTTCTCTTGAATGCACGGAAAAAAAGGTATTAAGCACACTGTTCCCCTCATTGTATTTACAAATATGACGTGCCAACATGTATTTCCACTGTGAGAACCTGGCTTAGTTCTGTCTGCGTCCGTGCCGCCACATGTTACAAAAATCATCAGCCAATCTATGCGATCAATGCTGAAGTGTCACGACATGCAGGACATATGCCACAAGGACGATCTGTTTCTGATGTCTCCAACGTAGCTTTGGCACGGTGCCTTTTCGTTGTCCCACGTACCCTCTGGTAAACATACAGTTTGCTATTGAAAATGGTCCATTTATAGTTGATTTACCCATCAAAAATTGTGATTTTCCATAGTTATGTTAGTTTACCAGAAGGTATGCAAAAACCATCTCCTGGACCTCCTGCTGTTTTGCCTGAAATGACAAGTCTGAAAACACACCTTGCAGTGATCAAGGTGATGTTTGGGATGCTAAGATTTGTTGCCAATGTTCGTGGAAGATGATGGAAAATCTGGGAGATATGTCTTTACCCCAAAGAAAAAAACGCCAAAGAAGCCTGGTGAAAACACTGAACCTTTCCTGGAGAACTCCCCCTTCTTGATTACAAGTATTACTCCTACACGCTTCATACGGTTTCAACCCCTCTGAATAATATCAGTCAGCTGGGATTATTCCCAATATATGGAAAAATAAAACATGTTCCAAACCACCAACCAGAAATATATTTAACATATCCATGAAGATCCCTTTTTGCCATCATGGCACGTGTCTTGCCAATAGTTTGATGCTTATCTGCTCCTCCGGGTGCTGGGACAGTCCAGAG
>Ga0126342_10022511_pt1 | contig 10396 bp, 8 predicted proteins | sample Cyp1metagenome_FD_92528 | JGI IMG/M metagenome (GOLD analysis project Ga0126342, IMG submission 92528) | Coral microbial communities from Lord Howe Island, Old Settlement Bay, Australia - Cyphastrea 1 metagenome | ecosystem: Host-associated > Invertebrates > Cnidaria > Coral ...
CCCAATTGAATGTAAAGTTTAACGGGGGTGGGAGTTTAATATTCCCTAGTACCTTTGTTGTTTTTCCCATAGGAATTTAAGGTTTAACGGGGGTGGGAGTTTAATATTCCCTAGTACCTTTGTTGTTGTTCCCATAGGAATTTTGTGAAGAAGTTGCATCAACATTTGTTTGGGAATGGGAAACCTCTACGCTGCAAAGCCTGGGCAAAGCCCAGGCGTTTCGCGTATATATATATATGTGTGTGTGTATAAGTGGGCATATCCCATATATGACTGGCTTATGATATATTGATAATTCATAATTCATATGTTTCCCTCCGTTGAAACATCACGTTGACACTTGGAATCCAGTGGCTGCTGGGTTTGCCAAACGCAAAAAAAAATGCACTCCACGAGGAGCTGTCGAGTAAAGCGAGGGGACATCGGCGGGTTAGTCGATTCAAGCAAGCTCACGTTGACAAATGGGTATGGATCAATACCTATTAATACCTTTTCTAGTGGGATGAACATCCATTTACCAGCTATTTTGATGTTCACCAGGGGTACAAGGTTTTGACACACTGCCAAATGGGTTTCGACGGCCTCCAAGTCTTTTTCTCTTCGTTGAACAGGATGTAGGTTCTCCTTGGTCTTGATCCACGGCACGGCGTGTCTGAAAATGGGCTTGCATGCCATCATTTATGGCACTGTTCATTGGGAAAATGATCAGAAACATTCAGAAACCAATAAAAAAAAGCCACTGGATTTGGGTTTCAGTGTCCCAAGATTTTCGGACATGGCACCATGTGCCAAACATGAAAAACCATTGTGGATAGCATCTTCAAGCATGCAGCGGTGATGCCAAGGAGTTCCCATCAAAATGTCCACGACTTGGGGTCAACTCGTCCCGAAATCGTGTTGTTGCCATGGCACTTTTCGTGGTCGGCCTTCTCAAAGACCGGTTTTCCACCCTTCACTTCATCCTGGTCGAGGGGAGTCATAACTCGACTAGTTGATGACTTAGGGGGTCAAAACAGTGATGATTTACAACATTGGATACATATCATGTAGTGTAAATAGATAAATAAAGAAAAAGATACATAAACAAACAAAAAATACATAAATAAATAAATACGGTAAATATATATATATATACACATACATACATACATACATACAGACAGACAGACATACAGACATACATACATACATACATATATACATACATTACATACATACATTACATTACATTACATTACATACATTACATACATTACATACATTACATACATTACATACATTACATACATACATACATACATACATACATACATTGCATTACATTACATTACATTACATTACATTACATTACCATACATACATACATACATACATACATAACATACATAACATACATAACATACATAACATACATAACATACATAACATACATAACATGTCTATTTTCTTATTTATTTATACAGTGCCATCTATACTTACATTCGTTCATATTGATCAAAAATACTTCTCAATCATCAGTTGAAATAAATAACCTCAATCCACCATATCAGTTTCCTAAGATCTGTTGCTACTAAACTATGCATCCAGTTGGTTTTCCCTTTTGCTGTTGATTACCCTCCGGTAATTTGATGTAGCTATGGAAGCCACCATTCTTCATAGCCACTGTAAATCATTGAACGAAATGGACCATAAATAAACATCATAGCAAACTGTTAGTTTACCGGAGGGTACTGGCTACTAGACCGCCAGGATTTAACATGATTTAACCAACAAAATCTGGGGATAGTGGATGAAAAATCCGGTAAATGACACAGCCGGATAATGGATTTTATCCATGATACTTTTTCGGTACCCTCTGGTAATCAAGGAGGTTTTAATGAGAAAATCAACTAGAAATGGTGGATTTTTCCATTGCCACAATTACCGGAGGGTAAAACCATCGTATCCTTGTGCCACGGTAGTATCATCTGTTATCCACAATGGTTAAAACCACATCATAGAAATCACAGTCATCTGGAGATAGCAGAAAAAAAAACATGGTGTCCCCTAAGAAATTGTGATTTTACCATAGTTTTACCATGGTTTACCCCCTGAAAAGCCTAGATATCCTGCTGCCTAAAAGGGGGGGCAACGAGCCGCGTCCTGGAGCTCGGTGTAGAGCCCATGAATGCGCTGCGCCCTGGAGAGATCCGCTGAGGTAGGTTTTGGGATTAATCCAAAGCCCTGGATGAAACTTTCATCTACAGGTTACATACCCTCTGGTAAACTAACATAACTATTGAAAATGGCCATAGAAATAGTGGATTTGCCCATTAAAAATGGTGATTTCCCCTAGGTTTTTGTATGTTTACCAGAGAGTAAGTTGGGACCATCAAGTGTGAAAAGGCGGGCTCCGTAGCCATCAACATCCGGCGGGGCGATCCCAGTTCCCCCCCCCCGGAGTCATGCGTTTGTTGATGTCGCGGCCATGCACGTGCACCGCACGTGGCCGGACCGATGGCCTGGGATGTTGGAGATGATCTTTTGGAGATGTTCCTCTAGCTGTTTTGTAGCAGGCGGGTTGTCTTAACTAGCATCATCACCCACTGTAACTGCAACCAACCATCCTCTATATAATTGTTTTTTGTTTGGTGGTCACATAGTGGTGATTGTGTAGATTTGAGGAGATCGAAGGCATGTCGGTTGGTGGGTATCTACGGAAATGAGACCTGGTAGGTTTCTTCCACATAAAACGGTCCATGTGTAGTACTGATGATTTGGGTGAACTCCCATCATGCCGGCTGAGGACAATCCTGAAGGAAGTCGACAGTTTCGCACTCAAAAACATGAAGTTGGACAGCATTGGAAGTTTCACAGCTATGAAGTTTGAGGTTGATCCCAACAAAATCACCCAATAAAGGATGGGTGTCTTTCAAATATCTGGCGGTGCTCTGGACACACAGTAAGACTAATACACGTCTTTTTGGAGGTAATTCTGGTGTTCAAGAATGTCTCCCAACGGGCGAAAATTGGGTAAACTATGGTATAAACTATGATTTTCCTGGGTATGACTATTGGATTTACCACCATAAATCCCCCAAGAACAGCCATCAACTCCCAAGTTCCAAGCGGCGCTTCAGGGTTTTGTTCCGCCAACAGCTCAAAGGCGCGCTTCAGCGGAACGGTTTTCCTGTCCGGACTTTTGGCCACTCAGAACGATGATTGAACCAGAAAACTTGGTTCAACCTGGAAACATGCTGATTTAAGCTGCAAGCTTTGCATGGGTCAAACCTCTCGACCTCTGCAAATTGATAGAGAAAAGGGAGACTGATTCGGTCCATGTCCATCTGTTGGCCCAGGACAACATCCAGGGAAAGTGAATGCGTTGCATCAGATGTGCGTTCGCCTTTGTTTGAGATGCAAGACAGATGGTATGAAAGACCGTGTGCAATTTCCTGACCAGGCTGGAATTCCTCCCTTTGATTTTCAGGCCCTGAGCATACGCAAAAGATTGCCTTGGGGCATTTGGAATGTTTGGCCTTGCAAACAGCCACTTCAGGTCACTAGTTTCCAAGAATAGTCTGGCTTGGTGGTTTGAAAATGTTGGAAATTCACCTGACTTTTTAAGTGGTGAGCCCACGAATCAACCATGGCTGAAAATTCAATTCATCAACAAAAATCCCCGCGGATCTTCCCGCCTTTGGAATGCCTCTTCCGAATTCACCTGATGACACGCCGGTCATGCAAGCACCAGTGGGATTCCCCATATTTTGGGTATGGTTGTTAGAGGGATTCCCTGCTTTTCATTGGGGGAATATTTACCATTAGGGATTTCCATAGATCTACATATAATATATATATATGTACAATAGGGGTATATATCTATATACATGAGATTCCCTGTTTAAGGGGGGCGTACATGATTCCCCCAACTTCACCAATGACCTATTGTAACAGGTCCTTGCGGACTTCAACCCATACCATCTCTGCCATGCTACGATACATGCATCCCTTCTTCCGTTTGTCAGTCCCCAATATTTCGTGGAAAAACATGTACCCTATCATCAGGGATGTTTGACAACTGCGGTGATGGATCGTATGAATCTCGGGCTGTACCTTGATCTTCTCCCTTTCTTTGTTCTCTTTGGCTTTGGCTTTTCGGCCCTTCGCCTCGGTCCACAATTTTCGTCAACTCTTTGATGTTTTCCGTTTTCAGTGGGTGAGATTCTGGCTGTTGATGTCCAAATACCTTGCGCTTTGTTGCTTCAATCCTCGTTGCCATTGATTCATGCCTCCACTTGTTGCTAAAATCACGTCAAGAATGCGCATATCTGTCTAATCTGTCCCAGTTCTGGAATCTGCTTCCCAAAGTGGGAGATGGTTTGCCACTATTGGAGATCTCAAAAGGATGTTTCTTGGATCCATTCGCCGCATTCGCCGGTAAAAATCCACCATGTTTTGGCAATCTGGGATGCAGCGCAACCAGCGAATATGTTTAGAATACCCTCTGGTAAACTAACATAGCTATGGAAAATCACCATTTTTAATGGGAAAATCCACTATAAATTGCCATTTTCAATAGCTATGTTAGTTTACCAGAGGGTATCCAATTCCCAACGGCAGACCCGGCCTCCTCCTCCGCCTTGGCCTCGGCCTTGACTTCGGCCTTCTTCAGCTTTGCTGCCTTCGCCTCCGCCTTGGCCTCCGCCTTGGCCTCCGCCTTGGCCTCGGCCTTCGTTGCGCCGTTGGCCTGTCCAAGGTGGGTCCCAACAAACCCCCGACTGATGGCAGGGTCTATGTTACTTGGGGATTACTTGGGGGATACATGTATAATACATATATATATACATAGAATTATATGGATAGTGGTTGGTTGATAATAGGAATCCCAAAAAACCAGTGGCTTGAGCTGATCCCCAACGATTCCTAGTTTTCTTCTAATTTTGGTAATAAAAACCCCACACACCATTTCTTGTGGATCAAATCCTCGTTCTTTCTCCACAGCCGCTCAATCACGAACGAGGTGGTTTTGACCCATCTCAAAAAGAATCGCCAATTGGGATTGGGATCGTCAGCCCAGGGTTGAAAATAAAAATTAGTTGAAACCACTAACCAGAACAGATAGTAGTGGTTATATGACCTTGAAATATACCTACTTCATATGCTTAAATCCTACTAAATCCCATTTCTAGATGATTATATAAATACAATGAAATCCCCATTTTCGATGGCGAATGACTTGTGAGTTCCTCCGCGCGGCCCCCTTTGGGGGGCCTTGGCCTTTGCTTCCTCTGGCGGTTTGGGGCGTGGACCCCTCAGTGCTCCTCTTCTTGGCTCGCCACTCACCTGCAGATTTGAGGTCCAACAATTACTGGAACTGTTATGGTTTGATTCCAGGATGATACAAGAAATGATAGGATTATGTGATATATATATATATATATCATGTCCCATCGTTTTCATTTGTCTGGGTAAATCACAATACTTCACTCACCTAACTATCCCTTATCCGCCGACCCCGGCAGACGCAAGGGGGAGTGCGCCAGGGAATAAGACATTTGACCCTTGTTTCGGACTACTACCACTTCTATTCTATAGGGTAGAACTGCACATAGCCAGTCGCCAGCAGCCAGCGGCAATAGTAGCCAGTAGGCAGCAGTCGGCAGCCAGCAGCCAGCGGCAGTAAGGCAGCAGCAGCAGTAGTAGCAGGAGCAGCAGCACTAGAGTTGTAGCAGCAGCAGTAGCACACCAGCAGGAGAAGGGGCTTGTAGCAGTCGCAGTAGCAGCAGCAGCAGCAGCAAGAAACAGCGCAGCAGTAACAGCCAAAGCAGCAGCTGCAGCAGCTTACAGCAGGAGTAGGGCAGCAGGAAGGCTATGTTGATACAGTTTTTCATACGTTAGAGACTTTTTTTGTGCGATTCTCGGAATAGTTCGTCCTTCAGGGCCATGGTGCTTCCCCCTCCGGGAGCGTGGTGTCTTTGTGGGTAGCACCTCTTCAGCAGCAGAAGACAAAAGTAGCTAAAAGCATCATTTGCTCTGGGTTTCAGAAGCAACGTTAGAAACTTTTTTGGTGCGATTCTCGGACTAGGTCGTCCTTCAGGGCCATAGTGTTTCCCCGTCCGGGAGCGTGGTCTCTTTGTGGGTGAGCAGCAGCAGCAGCAGGAGGAAAAAGTAGCTAAACTCATCTTTTTCTATGGGTTTCAGAAGTTACATTAGGCAGTTTTTGGGCGCAAATTTGCTGCTTTTCCGTCCTTCACTGCCATGGTGTTTTCCCATCCGGGAGCTGCCTTTTGAACAGAAGGGGTAGCAGGAGCAGGAGCAGCAGCAGCAGCAGGAGAAAAAGTACGTCTTTTTCTATCGGTTTCAGAAGTAGCTAAACTCATTCAGAAGTAGCTAAAATCATCTTTCTCTATGGGTTTCAGAAGTTACATTAGGCAGTTTTTGGGCGCAATTTTGATGCTTTTCCGTCCTTCACTGCCATGGTGCTTTCTCATCCGGGAGCTGCCTTTTGAACAGAAGGGGTAGCAGGGCCAGGAGCAGCAGCAGCAGCAGGAGGAAAAAGTAGCTAAACTCATCTTTTCCTATGGGTTTCAGAAGTTACATTAGGCACTTTTTGGGCGCAATTTTGCTCCGGGAGCTGCCTTTTGAACAGAAGCGGTAGCAGGGGCAGGAGCAGCAGCAGCAGGAGGAAAAAGTAGCTAAACTCGTCTTTTTCTATGGCTTTCTCTATGGGTTTCAGAAGTTACGTTAGGCAGTTTTTGGGCGCAATTTTGCTGCTTTTCCGTCCTTCACTGCCATGGTGTTTTCCCATCCCGGAGCTGCCTTTTGAACAGAAGCGGTAGCAGGGGCAGGAGCAGCAGCAGCAGGAGGAAAAAGTAGCTAAACTCGTCTTTTTCTATGGGTTTCAGAAGTACCTAAAATCATCTTTCTCTATGGGTTTCAGAAGTTACATTAGGCAGTTTTTGGGCGCAACTTTGCTGCTTTTCCGTCCTTCACTGCCATGCTGTTTTCCCATCCGGGAGCTGCCTTTTGAACAGAAGGGGTAGCAGGGGCAGGAGCAGCACCAGCAGGAGGAAAAAGTAGCTAAACTCATCTTTTTCTATGGGTTTCAGAAGTAGCTAGAATCATCTTTCTCTATAGGTTTCAGAAGTTACATTTGGCAGTTTTGCGCAATTTTGCTGCTTTTCCGTCCTTCACTGCCATGGTGTTTTCCCATCCGGGAGCTGCCTTTTGAACAGAAGGGGTAGCAGGGGCAGGAGCAGCAGCAGCAGCAAGAGGAAAAAGTAGCTAAACTCATCTTCTCCTATGGGTCCTTCACTGCCATGCTGTTTTCCCATCCGGGAGCTGCCTTATGAACAGAAGGGGCCGCAGGAGCAGGAGCAGCATCAGCAGCAGGAGGAAAAAGTAGCTAAACTCATCTTTTCCTATGGGTTTCAGAAGTTACATTAGGCAGTTTTTGGGCGCAATTTTGATTTTCCGTCCTTCACTGCCATGGCGTTTTCCCATCCAGGAGCTGCCTTATGAACAAAAGGGGTAGCAGGAGCAGGAGCAGCAGCAGCAGCAGGAGGAAAAAGTAGCTATAGCTAAATAAACTCGTCTTTTTCTATGGGTTTCAGAAGTTACATTAGGCAGTTTTTGGGCGCAATTTTGATGCTTTCCCGTCCTTCACTGCCATGGTGTTTTCCCAACCGGGAGCTGCCTTTTGAACAGAAGGGGTAGCAGGAGCAGGAGCAGCAGCAGCAGGTGGAAAAAGTAGCTAAACTCGTCTTTTTCTATGGCTTTCTCTATAGGTTTCAGAAGTTACATTAGGCAGTTTTTGGGCGCAATTTTGATGCTTTTCCGTCCTTCACTGCCGTTTCAGAAGTTACATTAGGCAGTTTTGGGCGCAATTTTGATGCGTTTCCGTCCTTCACTGCCATGGTGTTTCAAAAGGAATCTCTCAATCCACCTGCTCCATACTTGGACACTGACTGGCAACCATCGAGCTTCGTTTGACTGGGCAATTGTTCTACAATCCTTATATTACCGTGAGTCATCCACAATGGAAATCACAATTAACAATGCCACCAATACTGCCAGGCAGTTGCCATATGCAGGTTCCAACCGTCCGAGACAAAATCCTAAGACATTCGAACGGGTGAGCATTCAGTGTCCTGTATAGATTCGGTCCAACGCCGCAACCTACACTGCACGAAGATTGCTCACATCCATGCTGTAGGACAAGTCATACATCATGACTTTCGCACCGCTTTCGCCCTGAGCACGCACATGCCGACATACTATCGCTGTCACTTTCGAATCCCGCACCTATCCAAACTATTCCAAACTTCTGATGCCCATTTACTTTTTCATCCTCCCATACCACTTTCCTCCCTACTTCCAGCCTGCGTGAGATTTCCCCCAAAGAGGTTCACCACTGCCATCTCTGGGTACTCTGCAATCTCATTAGCAGCTGCACCAATGGCCAAGCCTCCAAAAGAGACGCCGTCGCCATCTCGAATCTGAAACGCTATTTTGCTTCGACCTGCATTGGTCACCTCAATGTCGCCACGGCCACAGACACAGCCTAACAAGTTGACAAATCCCTCCGCCATCAGCAAAGGACTGAACTTGCTGACGAAAGCCGTGGGATGGGGCTGGCAGCGAAGTGGCTCCACAAGCGGCTGAACATCAATCGACGAATAAGGCAAGGAATGAAGCGCCCTGGCCGTCACACCAGAACACGGAGCTGGCTTGGTGACGCCAATCCGGAAGTTCTTCACCCGAACAACAATCGGATTCTCACAGCTCTGAAAATAGCACTCCAACTTTCTGCCATGAGCATCGATGCTTTCACGCCATAACCTGATGCAGTTTCAACCCCGACACTCCTCCAAATTTGATTCATACATTCGTGTCTATTACGCACATACAATCATTTCACGCCATACTCAATTCTCCGCTCACCCCAATTGCGCCAAGCAACACACATTGAATGAACATCGACTCATCGCCGACAACCAGATCTTGCGCCACGACTTTCCCACTTCGAGGTTCACCACAATAGACCAAATTCGCCATGAACGCAGACGTCACTCCTCCAATCTCGGCTCCGTGGAACTTGTAGATGGGACCTTCAACACAATGGTCGGGAGGGTTGAACTGGGCTCCTGCCACCTTCCTCTTCTTCACGACCATGCCCGTAACAGCCATGGAAGCGACAATGCGAAGCCAGTTCGATCTGAAATTCTGAGCATCCAAAAATCATCCAGGATGTGCTTTCAGGAAATCAACTGAAGCGATGGATCAATGGATTGGCTCAAGGGAAATCAGAAACCTTGGTTGTGAAACCAATCCAATCATTGGAGAATCCATGATTTGATGGGCTAAACCGTGAGTACAATGTCACAAACCACCCATGACTGGGAATGGTTACCATATGTTACCATACAACCTATAAAAATGGTGATGACTGATGACAAAGAGACAGGATCACGATTACTTGCATAGGAGCACAAGACGACCTGTGGAACAGCATGCGAGTGGGTTTCCCAGAATTGCTTTCAGCTCAAAAGAGAATTTCCAGTAAAGCTCCGGTGTTTGCGTGGTAAGAGACAGTGTTTTCCTGTAAACTTACTCTGACATTAACCCAATGACGACTCGACGACCAAAACAACTTGTACAGGTCGCCTGCATTTGTGAACTTCGCCCATCCCTTTCTTCGGCTGCAGCCTTTGACGTTTGGCAGGCGTGTGACTCAAGGATCCTGCGGAATCCTGTGCTGCATCCTCGATCTGAAACTATGGGATCACACTTACCCCCTAAACATTGGATGGCATTCTTGAATCCTTATTGTTGATGGTGAACCAACAATGAATTATGGATCTTGATCCCTATTGTTCATGGTTAAGCAGCAAGCAATTATTATGGATCTATTGTCGTTACAAAAACTCAGTGGCTGAGCTCCCAACCAGACTTCCAGAAGCAGCAGCACCAGAATGCATACATGCTCACAAGCAATTGGAGAAAAAGAAAGGACTTCGAACCTTCGGACACTTCCGAAGTTACCAGTCTTTTGAAGTACATTTTCTCTCGTTTTCCCGGGGTCGGCCTGGCCGTGGCATAGCCGTACGGCAGTTCTCTCCTCTCCATAGGAGAGAGGGGCCGCCGCCCCAGCCGCCGACCAGGCGCGTACCGCCAAAAAGTCCCGCGTTTTACGGTGTTTTGTGCTCTTCCCCTTTTTGCACTTTTTCGGCTCTTGTGGCTCACGATGGGTCAACATGGGCCAACATAGGCTTCAAGATGGGCCAACATAGCCCCAAGATGGGCCAACATAGCCCCCAAGATGGGCCAACATAGCCCCAAGATGGGGCACCATCGCCCCAAGCTGGGCCAACATAGCCCCAAGATGGGCCAACATAGCCCCAAGATGGGCCCA
>Ga0126342_10022512_pt1 | contig 10395 bp, 11 predicted proteins | sample Cyp1metagenome_FD_92528 | JGI IMG/M metagenome (GOLD analysis project Ga0126342, IMG submission 92528) | Coral microbial communities from Lord Howe Island, Old Settlement Bay, Australia - Cyphastrea 1 metagenome | ecosystem: Host-associated > Invertebrates > Cnidaria > Coral ...
GATATGGTATAATATAATATACTATGATATGATATTATATATATAATATATAATATATGATATAATATTATGTAATGTATTGTAATGTAATATAATATAATATTTTTAAATATAATATAATATACTATAAATTTAACTATAATATAATATAATATAAATATAATATAATATATAATATAACATAATATAACATAATATAATATAATATAATGTAATATAATATAATATAATATAATATAATATAATATATATATCATATATACATATAATATGTACACATGCATACATATGCACCAAAAAGGGACTTACATAATAGCCATGATGTTTGGAATCCCATTACGGGATGGTCTTTTTCACCATCCATCTTTTCACCATGGCACTCGTTGGTTATGGTGATGAAAGAACCCCGGTTAGATGGAAGAAGTATTGTTTTTTGTTTTTGCTTTTTGTTTGCTTTATGGTGGTTTCAGTTTTACAGTGAGTAACTCTAGATTTCATGGGATTTTAACGGATTTTCATGGGAATTAACGACATTTTTCCGATTCATTACAGTGGTAATGACATTTTTCATGTAGGTTAACCAACTAGCTGGATGTATCAACATGGATCAACCCAGCCAGGATCGCGTGATGCGGGTGTTGAAACTCATTGGATTGCTGGGTCGTGTGGCCGTGACCACCGGAGGCCGGGTTCGAGATCGGAGATGCGGAGATTCTGAGAGATGGCTTAAGTTGGTACATGGTGATGTGATATGATTGCGGTGAGAAGGGTTATTCAATTGTGATATATATATATATGGATATATATATATGGATATGTATATATATATGGATATATATATATGGATATATATATATATATGGATATATATATCTGGATATATATATATATATGTGATATATATATATATATGTATGGTAATATGATATTTTTGGGGATTTAGTGGGATTTTCATGGGAGTCAACGGTGATTTGATGGGATTTTAACGGGGATAAAATGTGATATGACATATGCCTAAGAATCTGACAAAATGTGACTGAAAACGGGCTGTTTTTTTTTTTCTGTACCACCAATATGTGGCCATCAAACAATACCCTCTGGTAAACTAACCTAACTATAGAAAATCACCATTTTGAATAGGTAAATCAACTACAAATGGGGTATGTTCAATAGCTATGTAAGTCATTACCAGAGGGTAATAGGGATAATTTTCGGGATACTCATGATCAACCAGTATGATTTTTTTTTCCCCTCAATTTTCAATCAAAACCATGGTGGTGATTTAGCGACTGACAATGCCAAGATTTATTGGGGGTCTATTCCGCAAGAACAGAGTGAATCATACTACCAGGATACAGTCCATTTACCACAAGAACTGCCAATCATAGCATAGAATTTTAAACGTTCAATACCCTCTGGTAAATTAACATAGACCCTGGCAGATAGGGGTTGGAAGATTAGTTTCCATTAAAACTAGGCTATTTTCAGGGTCTATGTTAATTTACCAGAGGGTATCTGGCCACGCTCACTTTGTGAACTTCCCGTCACTTCTAGTCGTTTTCCTTGAGGAAGATCCTCATGAAATGGTGCTTTGAGAGAGTTATCTACGAGTTCCATCGAGTAATGTCATACATCCACACGTTGCAGAGATGCACTTGTTCTGTGTCCCGAAATTAGGGTAATTACCCCAAAATCCAAAGGCTTATCATGCCTATCACGATTTTCGGTATAAACAATTGCCGTTTGATCGGGTAAAACCAATGTAAAACCCCTATCTTCGGACAAACCCAGACGCAACATTGTTGGTTACACATGTCCATACAATCCCACAACATACAAAAAAAACTGTGGATGGAAGAAATCCTGCACCATTTGATAGGTGGTTATAATTTTTAGGGTTTCAAGTTTCAAGCATCCTTTTGGTGGTGCAGGATTTCGTCCATCCACAGTATGTAAATAAATTAATAAATAGATAGATAGATAGATAGATAAATAAATAACTAAGTAAATAATACAACAAGTAATAAATAAATATTCCATGTCTTGTTCATGATTACAATTTACTGTAGGGTTTTTGGCGTACACCCAGTTTCTGGACAAACTCTGCAATGGAAGGCATGGTCTTGAACCTGCGCGCCTTGCCGGAACGCCACCCCACCAAGCACCTTGGCGTTGACGGATCGTCCGCAAAGTTGATGATTTTCCACAGGGAAAGCCATGGAATTTCCATATCTGTGTGAATTTTCCGGAAGGTAAGCAGGAAAAAAAACATCGGAACTTAAACACCAACATCAATGGATTGGTTTCAGGGAACATTTACAGGAAAACCCCATATTTAATGGGAAAATCTATGGTTTCCGGTTAAGATTTTCCCTTAAACCAATCCATTGACAACAAATATAGATGTCAGCCATGGTTCCAGTAACTGGTTGGAGACCTGGTAATTCGATCCCTATGGTAATTGGTGGATGGGCCCCGCTCGTTGCGGACCACTGAGGCCGCTGAACCAGGCGCGATACTACGTGGTATACCTGGAGCTCATCGTTCTGGGGTGGTACTGGACCATGCTCCTTTACAGGTGCGCTGAAAATTGGGGAAACCTAAAATCTTGGAAACCAGTTTTCCATAGATTTTAAACAAACCTTAAAGAAACCCCGAAACCACCTTTAACCCAAAACAATTCCTAAACCAACCTTAAATAAACATTAAATGTATGCGAAAGAAACAACATAAATCAAACGCACATCGACCCTACCAAGCCGAAATAAATCTTAAACCAACCTTAAATAAACCATAAACACACCCTACATAACACTAAGGCAACCCTAAATAACCACCTTGAACCAACCCGACATTAACCTAACCCAAATCTAAACAAACCCGAAACCAACCCTGAATAAAGATTCTAAACCAACTCTCAATAAACACCTTAAACCTACAAAAAAAACTCAATTACTTTCTTCGAGTGATCCTCACCGTGACACACCATTCTGACATAGTTTCTGACATATCTGGAAGCATATATGGCACATATGTTCTGACATTCTATTTTACATTCTTTCTGGCATATGCTCTGACATTCTATCTGACAATCATTCTGGCATTCTCTTTGGCACGTGTTCGGGTCCAGGCGTGCCCGACAACATCCGGGCGTGCAGAGCATCCTGAGCTGGTGAAGCTTTGTTGAAATCTCAAGGTCCCCACCTGGCAGGGGAATAAACTTCAAACCACCGCTAAATACACACGAAAACCATCCGAAATGGACATTTTAGACTTTTAGACCATAAGTAAACCACAAACCTACACCAAATAACCCCCCAGAAAAATCTAAATACAACTTAAACCGATCTTTAAAAAAAAGCAAACCTTGAATTAACCCTAATCCAACCCTAAACAAAGCCTAAACGAAATTGCGACCTGGGATCCGGAGCGTGGAAGTCCATCATCTCAGGCTGCTCCAGTGGATAGTGGATACCAAACTTTCCTACATGGGTGTCTTGGCCAGTTGGCTGCGGGGTGGATACAGGATGAACTTCAAGCTTTGATTTGGGGAGCTGGCAAACTCATGGAAACCATCTGTGAATGGAGTTTTCTCAATAGGAGATGGTGTTTTTTTTTTGAAGAATCGGGGGCCCAAAGTTTGTGGTTACAAGTTGTTTCAAGCCTGTTTTGGCTTCCAACCCTCATGGATTTCCAGACCTGAAGGTCAGTCATGGGTCAAAGCCATTAATGAGCACAACACTCGTTTCTTCATTTCACAGTTTGTGGGATTTCGTGAGTTCATTGCCGTAAAACTGCACTGGATTTTCACCAAACTGGCTGATCAACTTCAATACGAATGAGACACCAACATGTTCAATTTATTACCACTGCCACTTGCTAAATTGATTGCTGTGTTTCAAATGTATTCTATTTTCCGTTGAATCTGTAGTTTTTTCTGTAGATGATGATCCAACTTAATCCCGCATATTTTTGGGCAAAAAAAATTGGGCATGGGATGGTTTCATCACCAACTAAAAATCACTGTGCTTCACTATATTCTGACAACTACAGTTGTTTGTCAATAGGGTTACTGTTTTACCATCTTAATGATATGACCATTTAGCCGCTTCTGTCTTGTTCTCAGGGTATCCTGGACTAACCATGGCGCCTTGATTGATAAACACGTCCTGTTTTTCATCAGTTTGTTTGGTTGATGAAAAATTGCATGTGATTCACGTTTCATGATTCCTTCGATTTTATTTGAAACATATTTTTGGGTTTCATCAAATCTACATATATTGTTTGTTTTGAAAATTGAGTACTCCCCAAACTTTGGTGTTAATCATCAGTTTCCCTATTAAAGTGGCAATTTTTGGGATATACCCAGTTTTCTCACATTCCCCATTTCCGTCTTCCGGTCACCGGGCCGTTTCCGGTCACCATTTTGCCGCCGAGTCTAGGCGCCGTGCTGGCGGATGCTGCCAGGGACATTGCCTCGTGGTCCTCCATGCAGTGCCTCGACTTGGGGCGATGGGATACTGGGGCCCCCGTTCGAAATCGCGTTCAGTTGCATCTAAGTTGCCCAACTACAGTGATGGCCCAAGTAACAGTTATTTTTATGGGATCAACTGAAGTTATATGTCATTATAAGATATTATAAGTGGCTGAATTCTATGGTTTATGGTTGATATAACGAACTAGTCAATGGGGTTTATAAAGCAACTTATATAATTGAGGGGGCACCATCCTGTAATGATACCATCAATTAGCCATGATATATAATCCTATTATCGGCATATATATCATATATAAGTACTACCATAAGATGGGATAATTATGATAATTCAATGATTATTGATGGAATAATAATTGATGGGGTATTGATCGGATATTAATTGACTAATACAAAGGTTTTTTTTTGAATCATAAATACAAGTGGGATAATATAGTGGAATGACAATAAACTAGAGTGACAGTGGGATACAACTATGTATACGAACGATGGTGTAATAATGAGAGAGTACAATGTAATCATGGTGATATTCTGAGAGCAGTGCTCTGGTGGCCCTTGCCCGTGTGCCCGTGTGCCCGTGTGCCCGTGAATCGGGGTTGTGAGGAGACCTATCTCGATATTCTCGTGGGATATATATATATACATACGTACATAATCATATATATATACACATACATATATATGTATATATACATATATATATACATATACATATATATATATGTACATATATATACATATATATATACATATACATATATATATACACATATATACATACATATATATACGTATATATATATATACATATATACATATATATACATACATATATATATATATATATATACATAATTATACAGTATATATATATAATTTCATTGTAACATGTATAGCAGTCATTCAGATTTGTAAGATTCCGTGATTATTGCCTTGATTTGGGCATTGGGCTCCGCTCGATCCATGGCCCCGCAGGTTGCTTCGCAATTTGTCGATGTCTCGTTTGGCGCAGCGAACCGAGCGCGTCATGAAGGAATGTCCCTGGGATGCCGTTGGGCGGCCGGGCTCCGTCCAGGGTTTCAGGTGCCAACAGTAGCTGGGTATACCGTACATATACATATTTATATATAATTCTATAATATGTATCAATAATATGTATCAATAATATGTATCAATAATATGTATCAATAATATGATATGAGTTGATCAGCTAGGGAAGAGTTGCGCAGATAGGTGTCCGTGTGATTCCATATATATATATATATGCAATGTGTGTATATCTATTTTTATATATACTTGTACATTTTACTTACTCGGCATCCATGTTACAATCACCACAATTGACAAAGGAGATACTTGAAACTCAATAACAGCGTCTGTGTCCTGCCCAACTCACCAACACCCATCACAACAACTCACCATGATAGAAAACATTCGAGCCGCATTCCGCCGGCCAAGGCAAGTACTTTTTCGCTCCCAGCATGCAATACATCATGGGTCTCATTGAAGCAGTTGGCTACATCACCTCAGGCGACCCATCGAGCAAGGCTGCGAAGTAAGGTCATGGATAAATGGATGGAGTAGGTCATCTTTGGATCAGATTTTGCATCAAAATTGCATCATTTATTACATCATGTAAGACTCTGTAAGACCCAATTTTAAGAAATCTTCCAGCCTGTTGGTCCACATCTTCGCATCACTCTACTGTTGGTGCAACTTTGGAGCGTGATGGGTTCGCAGGTTGCAGGCGACAAACCACAAAAAGTCAGCTGAAATATATAATCAATTATACTGTAAATATATGTAAATATGACATATATGCATATATGATAGTCTTTGTAGCGTATATACACATATAAATATGTCTAATGTACAAATGCATATGAGCTCAAATGACATCTATCTAAGCCATTCTAAGCCCATTTGCTCTAAAGTTGCATGGAAACCCTAAGTGCTAAAGTATGCAAGTATCGAACATCATCTTCAAGACCTCATTCCCAAATCATCCAAGTGATTGGACCATAAACTAGTCTTGAAACGCATTGAACAACCATGGTGACAATAGGGGATCCTCCATTTAAAGAAACCATCATGAAATATATACGGATATATATATAAGGGGGTACCACCATGATATAGATCATTGTAAAATATTGTTTTCATTAGAGAATAATCCATCTCCATTATATAGATATATAACTACACTAATTATATATTAATCACCATTAAATTAGATATTCATCACCATTAGATATATGAATCCACATTCATCCCCATTATATACATATTTGTTTTCACCACATATAGATATTAGATACATATAAGTATACACACACATATACCCTCTGGTTATCTAACGTAGCTATGGAGAATCACCATTTTGAATGGGTAAATCATTAAAACACATCTATTTCTATGGGCCATCTATATCATGGCTGTGTTAAAGAACCATAGGGTATATATATACATACATACACACACACATATATATATATATACATACATATATATACATATATATATACATACATATATATATATACACATATATATATATATATACATATACATACATACATACACATATATATATATACCCTCTGGTAAACTAACATAACTATGGAAAATCACCATTTTTAATGGGTAAATCCACGAACTAAATCACCATTTTAATAGCTATAGTGATACCATATATATACATTATACATGGTCACCCCTGGTCACCGTACCGAGACGCCGTGAAGGTCTCTTTGGCGTTGCCGTGCTGGCCGTGAAGGCCACCCAGATCGACTTTGTGAGCGCTGCACGGCTCCGGACCGACCGACCGGTGAGGGGGGGATGGGGTCTAGTTGCGCCATATAAGCAGGATATATGTGGTATAACTATGGAAAATCACCATTTATAGTGAAATTTCCGATGAAAAATGGTGATTTTCCATAGTTATGTTAGTTTACCAGAGGGTATATATATATATGGGTGGCAACTATATATATATATGGTACCAGACTGTAAGTGGTACAACTATAAGTATATATGTTACAACTTGGCTTATAGCCCCTATATATATATGGATAGCTTATACTGGTACAACTATACATATATATATATATGGGTGTTTATTGTGGGATAAACGTCTACATAGATGTGCAAAATTATGGTTTCCCATTTGGAATATAATTCACACATGGCTGATTTTCCACATCTATGCTAGTTTAAAGTCATGAATATAGGTATCTAGTTACGATGTCCTAGGCCCCTTGGAGCATGAATGTTCTTTTTTTTAAAGGTTTTTAAAGTGTGAACAGGGACTATGATGATGAAACAGTGAATCTAGAATCTAGGGGTATCCATATTCGGATAGCCCAGATGTCCAACATCGGAAAGCGTTGGATATGGCCCACATTGACTTTGAACTCAGTTCAGATCTTCTTCGCACATCCAATCATTGTAGCCATGAGATTTGCAGTGCAGTTCTCATATCTTCACTGCCAACAACACGGCCGAAGCACGTGGTTGGATGTCATCCTATCTACATGGGAAGGCCATTCCAACTTGATGTTCTCTTTCTAGAGTTCACCAGTCACATCACAGCCTGCCGGCATAATCTATGGATGTGTTGATGCAATCCCTTCCCCTCAATGACAAGAACACCGATCAAGAAACAGTGATGTGTTGAGTATTTGAAATGTATTGAATGCCTTCATTAACACTAATTATTTTTTAATGTATTCAATTTCTTCTAATTTTTGCCCCCCCATATCTGGTCAATTTTGGCCTGTTCCTGTTGAGGTTCACATGATGTCCGCCTACAGCATTGGTGAATGGTGTGGGCCCCGGCTGAGCCACGTGCACAGGGCAGTTCTTGGGAGTGTGGATAGAAAGGCTTGGTGCCTACTTGGTGGCGAACTACCCACGAATCGTGGTTGTGGGTTATAACCCCAGTGATTGACATGGGATTTTTGTAGGGTTAATCCACTTATAACTGGGGTGAACTAACCCACTTACGATTCGTGGGTAGTTCGCCACCAAGTAGAGTTGTTGTGAACAAAACATGATTTTACTTTTCATGGACAGCTCATTTTTTTTAGATTTGTTGCTACACCACCTAAGCACCAATATTCTTGGCCATCTTTTTGGCACGATCCATTTGGCACCAACTCTAGCGGCAAGCGGCCAATCAACTAGCCGTCAGTAGTGCCAGACTTGGGCTATTCGTGATACTGCTCCAAGTGAAGCCAGTGGGAAACTTCACTTCAAAACCATTCAAAGTTCAGAATCTTCCACTTCCGGTCAGCCAGCCTCTCTGGAAAACCACCCGATTAATATATATATATATATATATATATCATAAAGATATATATATATATATAAATATTATAAACGTACTGTGTATATATATATATATATTATAAACATATATATATATATATTATGATAAATGTTTGCTTTTTCTCGGTTTGCTCACCAGAAATTCCCTTTCGCAGCGCCTGAAGTTTTCGGCGAGGCTCCGACTGGTGAGCTTTACCATGTCTATGGTGACGAGCTCGGAGAACAGGACGACTCAGGGCTGCCATGAAAACCATAGGAAAACCATAGGAAAATGGAAGTTTTAATGGGAAAACCATAGGAAAACCATAGGAAAACCATAGGAAAATGGAGGTTTACCCTCTGGTAAACTAACATAGCTATGGAAAATCATCATTTTTAATGGGTAAATCAACGATTCCTATGGCCATTTTCAATAGCTATGTTAGATTGCCAGAGGGTACTTCTTATAGTATATCTGGTTGATATAATATAACTATTGTATATTTTATAAGATATGGTTATTGGTAAACTAACATAACTATTGAAAATCACTATCTGGTTGGTGGTTTGGAACATGGCTTTTATTTTTCCATATATTGGGAATTTCATCATCCCAACTGACTTTCATATTTTTCAGAGGAGTTGAAACCACCAACCAGATATTATGATCTGTATAGTCAATGATAGTTATAATTCTCAAGCCTATGAACTACATAATCTATAGTTGCAACTATTGAATAATAGTTGTCTACAGTTGATAATATATTATAGTTACTATATATACATACTCTTAGCCAGAATATGCATATATACATGTATATGTATATATATATGTATATGTATATATATACACATATATATATATATATTGACACTGTCAAATTGACAACATGTGTAATATATAAACATGGTTGGTAGAAAACGCAATATACCTCACTTCATGGCCGTTTAAGTGCGAGAAATGATGATCAACCATGGGATTACATCATGTGGATATCTTTCCATTTATTCAAACGCGTTGAGGTGAACATCTTCGACATTGACACGGAAAATCGAAGAGCTGTGCAGGAGTTCTTAACCAGCGACTATGATGCTCGGTCCAATCATCAGTATGGGTGGATAAACGATATGCTGTGAATATATGTATGTATGTATACATACATACATACGTACGTACATACATACATTACGTTACGTTACGTTACGTTACATCACATTACGTTACATTACATCACATTACATTACATTACATACATTGCATACATTGCATACATTGCATACATTACATACATAACATACAGAACATACACAACATGCATAACATACACACCATACATAACATACATAGCATATAGACCATACAGACCATACAGACCATACAGACCATACAGACCATACAGACCATACAGACCATCCATACAGACCATACATACATCCATCCATAGATACATGCATGCATGCATGCATGCATGCATGCATGCATGCATACATATCATATCATGTCATATCATATCATATCATATCATATCATTCATTCATACATACATACCTACATACATACAATACAATACAATACAATACAATACAGTACA
>Ga0126342_10022513_pt1 | contig 10395 bp, 7 predicted proteins | sample Cyp1metagenome_FD_92528 | JGI IMG/M metagenome (GOLD analysis project Ga0126342, IMG submission 92528) | Coral microbial communities from Lord Howe Island, Old Settlement Bay, Australia - Cyphastrea 1 metagenome | ecosystem: Host-associated > Invertebrates > Cnidaria > Coral ...
ATATATATATATATATATATATATATATATATATAGATATATATATATATATGGATATATATATATATATGGATATATATATCCATATATATATATATATATCCATATATATATACATAACTTGTAGCCTGATACATGATAAACCTAGGGCTTTACAACTGAAGGGACTCTTCCGGACCAGGCAGGGCCCATTTTGTGACCTGGGAGAACTGGAAGCAGATTGCAGCCATGAGGAGAACTGGCTCCGCAAACGCGCAAACGGACGGGAAAATCATGGGGAAACCATCGACAACGAAGTGGGGAGATATTGGGAAGATCATGGGATGATATGAATATGGGATACATCTAACCATCAATCAAACTTGGCTGGGAAAATTGAAAATTGCCATTTATAGTGGATTTACCCATTAAAAATGGTGATTTTCCATAGCTATGTTAAATTACCAGAGGGTAACCATCAATCAAACTTGGCTGGGAAATCCCCGAACGACATGGATGTTGAGTTTGCGGGGAAGAAAATCGCGATCTCACTGGTGGATTTTCTGTTTAGCCATGTTTGATTGTTTACATGGCATGGTGAAAAGTTTGGACCCAAGGAGTCACAAGCCTTTAAGTATCAGTAATTTCGAGCATTAAACCCTATAAAACCTTTGATATGGACTGAAGGGGGGGCGCTAGCATCTTGACTGCTATGATGAGAGTTCAATCGTTTCAATAGCATAATCACCTGCGAGAGACGCAATGTTCGGGTTTCTTGTGATTTCCTGTCCAATATGGGGTTACACCAATAGCCACATGGTCATTTTCAAACAGGAGAAGTTGATGTCAACATTCTGTTGATGGTGAAGCAAACCAATCATTTTTTTTGCTGCTGATAGAACCTGATTAAGCTGATGATGGTGATGATGATGGTGATCATAATATATATAATCATTACTATTATTGTTATTGCTAGAGTTATATATATATAGTTATCACTATTATAGTTATGGCCGGTGTTCCTCCTGTCATTGCATTTCATTACATGTCATTGTTATTTTGTTTCACAAGCTTCACTAAAAAGTTGGAGACATAAAGGTAACCCCCAAAAAACAACCCCAATTAGGTGTTATGGATATACCTTAGAATCTTTAGGATGATGTTCATGATAATTGCGTTTCATGGTTTGATATTGTTTGATACTGGAGATCGTTTACGGCAGCGGGTTTACCACATTAGCACTTAAATCTGGGTGATTAAATCTGCCATCTGGGTGATTATTCAGAACCGAGCATTGTTCAGAACTCCTGTTGGTTGATTCTTATATGGGGTTATACTATGGGAAATCCTGTCAGCCAGCCAAAAAAAAGGGACGACAGAGGGTTTTTAAATGTGTTGGATCACTGCTCATATGACTAATTATTATCGTTACAATCACCCCCAGTACTTTACTGCCATTGTTGATTTATGTTGCATCCTTCATTTTTCCTTGACATGATATGCCCCTTCATAATCTATATTACCCTCCAGTAAATTAGCATAGACCCTGAAAATAGCCTAGTTTTAATGGAAACTAATCTTCCAACCCCTATCTGCCAGGGTCTATGTTAATTTACCAGAGGGTAATCTATGGTAATCATTTTATTAACCATTATTAATCACTATTAACCACTATCAACATCTATTAACCACTATTAACCATTATTCACCATTATTAATCTATATTCATCATATTTCCTGTGCTACCTGAGGACCTCATGGCCTGGCTGAAGCGGCCCCGTGTGGGTCTCAGCGCTGACGCCCTGCATACCTTGGAGTCCATCCGCGTGGACGGCCAGATGCCACGTGGCAGATCACGTGGCAAAGGCCGCCAGGTTTCTGCGGAAAGTGGTGGTTTTTGTTAACCGATTTTAACCTTCAAAAAAATGTGAAACATCAGGAATTACCCTCTGGTTATTTAACATAGCCAAGGTATGGATGGCCCATTTCTAGATGGTGTACCTATTACAAATGGTCATTTTCCATGGCTATGTTAGATAACCAGATGGTATATGATTTAATGATGTTATTGAAAAACAAAATTGGGGGGTTCACCTTGCGGGATCCCTCATTTTCTTTTCCAGGGTATCAATTTGTCCTTGAATAAGTTCCTCCAGGGGTTCCTGGGGGATGATAAGCTGGAGAATCAAAATGCTGAGAGGGGAAAACGATGATGTAAATTATGTCACACGAACATGTATATTATGGATATAATATACGGAAACATAAGAGGAAATCATTTTCTGGGGAACCGTATATTATGCAAAATTCACAGGAAATATACGGTTCCCGGTTCCCCAGAAACACGGCACACAACCAATGAAAACCAAACACTTGCCCTTTCCCACCCATTCGCCACCCATTCGCACTCGGACCATTGAGAGTTCTTGGGAAGGAAATGAAGGGAGTATGGAACACAAAGGGGGAATATATGAACAATTGGAAAATATGCAGAAAAAAACAGTGATGATGAACATGATGGTTGAACACCATGCTGCTGGCTTTCCCAAGGGAGAAGTTGTTCTATAGCTGTATTTTCGATCATTGGAAATTTATACTAAATTATTCGAACACCCAATTATTCCGGCTATGTTGAGGGGCTGGATAGCGATTTTAAAACTCTAACATGCACAATCGTAGACCCACCCCTTGAGGAAATGATTCAAGGAAAAATATTCCCCAAAAGAAATTTCCCATAACCTAGTTGATAGATGTTGATAGCCCGGAATAATTTTAAAATGGATCCCGCATGGTTCACCATTCAAAGATGTTGACAAAGTGGGATGTAGCTTTCCCCATGGGGATCGACAAACCTTGGTCGGATTTGGTTACATCATGTGACATCCATGAACTTCATTGAAATCAACAACGAATAGGAATGCACTGGCTGCACTGGAAGTTCTGCCAAGAGATTAATTTCTAGGATATTTCTAGGAAAATCCTGAATAGAAATGTGCTTGCCATGAATTGCCATGACTGCCTCACTGTAACCAGGGCAATCTGAGTGGTTACTCATATATTTCAGGGTTTAACAATTCCTGGTAGATAGGTCCACATGAGGCACAGTGCAGCGCAGACAACCGTGGACAACGAAGAAATACACGTGTATCATTGCTAGCGTAATCACAATTATTATTTTGGAAACTGGATTGGACCCACCCACAAAGCCACAGACAATACATCCACATTTGATGTGCCTGAGAGGAAATCCTGTATTTAGCGGTCTCCCATTTTCAGAAGCACCGGTGTGGCCCTCTGAAAATTTCTCAAAACTTTGGAAACAAAATTAAGAAACACTGCAGCCAACAGATATGGTGGTGTTTTCCAGTTCCAAAAGCGATGTTTCTGTGGCCGCTCTGCTCAGCTAAAGAAAATCACCCTGAGGTTCTTGTCGGCACAGACTTCGGATTGGGAAGATGAGGAAGTGGACCTGGCGGAGGCTGCGCAATACATGGGGGTACCCCCCAAATCATCCATCCATAAATGGGATTGTCCATGAAATCAACCATCTGGGAGTACCCCCATTTATGGAAACACCCATATATCAACTGTCTTGACCTAGTCTAGTTCCCTAGAGTTACCCATATATCATCCATGTATCTGGGTAAATTATAACGACCTCTCTGCAACCTCACTGGAAATCATGGTTAGTAAGGGGAATCATCCCCTTCTATGGCCGAACTATTCAGGTTAGTGAAATATTATAATTTGCCCAGATGTATCAATATGTATCTCCAGGTTTGGAGCTTGTCCGGCACAGCCTGTGCGGTATCATCCAGGCCGACGTTGCGATCCTGGTGCGGCTCCAAGCGGCGTTCAAAGCGCACGTCGTTGAGGCGTAAAATTTTTGCGTCCCAATGGTGTCATTTCCGCGTGGCTGGGGGGGTTCAACATCAGCATTCGAGGCTTATTTTGGGCTGAAAAAAATGACCTTTTGCTAAATGGCTATGGATCAATACCTATGAAAATACCATTTTTAGGGGGATGAACACCCATAAATCCCAGCTATTTTGATGTGAACAGAAGGGGTACAAGGTTTTGACACACTGCCAAATCATGACTTTTTTGGTGGGTTTTGGTGATTGCATCTGATTGCTGTGGTTACAATGGTTACAACCTCAAAAAAGGACACGTGGTAGAGAGGAATACAAGGAAGCCTGCGGATGGTGATTGCTAGGTGGCTGGTTCGATTTGCGCAGCAGGTCTCATCTGGCTGTGACAACTGACACACTATGTGATCACTATGTGCATTCCTCGTGGCCATCCACGCGTCGCAGAACAATGTTCAGCACATCTGGTCAGATACCACACATAACTTCAGCGAGGATGTCTCAGTGTCGAACTTCTCCCAACTATACTCTTAATCTGCGCTTCGATGGCTTGTCGGATCTCCATGGATCTCCCAAGTTTTGTCAGAAACCACTGGCACAGCTTCTGTAGAGGCTGCTTGGAGGGATCAACACTCACATACACTCACTAACTATTTTGATTAATTATCGCTTCAAAGTATTTCAAAGCCATGTCCTCGAAACGCCGCGCTGAATGCGAGGCTCGCGGATCAAGGTTGATGGGTGTGGTTGGCTCAATAATTAGCCACATAGAGCTGTTTGCATGCCTCAATCGGGTAAACCAAATATAACCAGATAATGAAAGATCAAATTAGAATCAAATTAGGGATGGTTTAGACCAGTAGACCACCCATTCCTGGTAAAACTAGGATTTTTTGTCCTCGAAAGTTGCGTTGACCACATGACGTTTATATATATATATTTAAAATTATATATATATATTATAATTATATATATATGATATAATTATATATATATATATATATTATGAATCTTGGACCGCCTAATGCTGTACTATATCTAAACAGTCGTATGATGGCTCCAAGCCACAAGAAGGGCCCCTGCAACGTTGGGTTTCATGGTGGACCTCCCAGATGTTCCTCCTGGGCGTGTTTTTTCCAACGGGAAATCCACCAGAAATGGGGGAAATTATAGGGAAAATGTGTGATCTTTTGGAGCCCCTTGGAACAAATCCAAGTGTTGGTAGACAACATTGGCGATCCATAGCAATGCTTGATGAGAGGCCCCGATTTTTTTCCCCGCCTGTGAGTTCCCTGAGGCTGCCAGGTGGGGCCACCACCTTTGATCAAGAATTCAGCGGCAAATTGGCAATATATATATATATATACACAATAATCATATATATATATATAATAATATATATGTATAATAACATATATATATATATATATAATAACATATATTATAGATATAGATATATCATGTTTTATGATGTTACATATGATACTCTATGATATATATATATATATGTAGTAACCCCCAAAAAATGAAAATTTGGAAAGGGTTCAAAATGTCTCACTATTTTCGGCCTTGAATTTATCATATCATACCATGTCATATCATATATCTACCATATATCATATATCATATATCATACCATATGTCATATCATATTTCATATCATATCTCTCATTGTATCATCTCATACATATGCGCATGGTAAGCCCCACAAAGATTGATTTTATGAAATATGACATGACATGGTATGATATGATATGATTGTGATGTGGTACGTAACATTATAATCCCATTTTCCTTTTGGGTGAATTCCCAAGTCCGACCCACACCCCTCTTCGCTTTTTCGTCAGGACCTGCCATCCACAAGGCCAGGGCGGCCAGGTAGGGATTGACCCTGGAGATATCACGATTGATACATTAGCAACCATAAATAGCAACTACAGTAAACATGATGAAGGGATTCCATAAGTTATTGTTTTTCATGGTTCTTAAATGTTATTATGGAATTCGACCAGCAATCGATTTATTCGCTCAGCTAACAGTTTCACCTCTCAACAAGCCGAACTCATTTCACATGTGTCATTTCCACATGTTGTCGAACATGGCATCATTTTCAGCCTTTGAATTGCAATCTACATACCCTCTGGTGAACTAACATAGCAATGGAAAATCACCATTTTTCATGGGGAAAATCCACTATAAATGGCCATTTTCCATTGCTGATGGACTATTTCTATGGCCATTTTCCATTGCTATGTTAGTTCACCAGAGGGTAATCTACATATTTCTGATGGCTCCAGAACCGTGCCGTTCAGCGGTCTGCCGAAGCTGTTTAGACACGAGACATCTTGGCCGTCAAAAATCGCCATCGCGTCTCGTGGCTTGGAGAAAATTAATCCGTCGTTCATAGGGATATCCATGTGGGTATACCCCATGAACATGGATGAAAATGGTGGGTGAACCAACAAATATAGGATGTTTGCGGAAACCGTTGGACCAGGGGTTCGGCAGTTTGTGGAAGCAACTTGAAGCATACCTGAATAATCTTCCAAACGATCGAGCTTGTTGTTTGCTCTGTGGGACAAAATTCTTCCCTGTTTCAGTGGATCCTTGACCTTCTGTCATGTCAGAAGCTGAGGTGATGCGTTCACTCCTTCGCTCAGAGCCGGAGCGCGACCTAGAAGATCGAGGATTATTGGAGGAGGAGCAGAGCAAGTCTTCAGGACGCAAGATCTACTTGGTACTTGGGGCCTTTACCCTTGTGGCTTTCTGTGGCCTTGCCGCTGCGGTCTTTGCCCCCAAGAACTCAGTGGTGATCAATGGAAAGGCTGCCATTTCCTTGGCGCAAAAACAGAAATCAACGAAGAGCATCTCGGAGCAAATCAAAGATCCCCACTGCGAGGATTTTCCCTCGCTGGATATCCTTGAGGTTACTCACAACAACCTTGCCAACATGGGTCCGGGCAGTGGGAGGGAGGGGATTGAGTACCATGCCAAAACCTGGGACGGCAAGGAGATTTACATGGATCTTCATGCAAAAGCAGCTTTCAAGTCTGATGACCCCAAAGACTTCGGAATGCATGGTGCCTACGGCACGATCAACGTTGCTGGCAACTCAGAGGCACGTATTGAGGTCAGCTTCAGGGACTTCAAGACCAAGAAGCCCGCTTTGTTGGATGACTTTTCCCTGAGCTTCTTCGACATTGACCATGGCAAAGGAACGAATGGTTTGGAGGCTTTGACCATCGAGGGTGACTGGTCAATGGCTGTGGTTGCCAAAGACACCACAGTCCTTGTGCATCACACAGAAGGAAATGAGCGCAGGATCACCTTCCAGGCTACAAATAGATCACAAGTCTTGGATGACCCCTCGGACCCCAAAGTGTTGACCATGAACCAGTACAACAAAGCCATCACCGTTCGCTTCCAACATGCAAACAAGTTCTTTCTTGGTATGCACGTAAAGACAGCTGCTAGGTTTGCCCGTGTCTTCGAGTTCATTGGTGTTGCTTCAATCCTTTGTGCCAAGAGCCCCACTGGTGGTACGCTGCCTGTTGGGCAAGTGTACGTGAATGAGAATCAAATGAAGAAAGTGGGCGGCATGGTCGAGGAGGAGACGAATTGGTGGTGGGTGCTGGCAGCCCTGATTTTGGGCGCACTATTGGCAGCTCTCATTTTCTTGTTCCTGCCCAAGAAGGATCCAGAGTATCGTGAAATCGTTCGTGAAACGGTGGCAGCTCCACCGCCTCCGCCGCCGAAGCAAGGACCTGGAATCTATGCTGCAGCCTTTGCAGCTGGGCCAGGGACAAAGCTTGGCTTGCACCTTGATGCTCCACATGGCATCAACCAGCCTCCAATGATCAAGAAGATTTTGGAGGGTGCCGTGCAGCGCTTCAACACTTTGGGCAAGCCCAATGCCATTGAGCCCTATGACATGATCATCAAAGTCGGAGATGTGTCTGATCCATCGCAGATCATGGTGGAACTCAAAAATGGATTGCCAGAGGATGCAAAGCTGACGTTGGATCGGCCTGAAAAGATCGAGGCCATGATTGAAGGTGATCTGGGCGTGAAGCTGGATGCAATGGAAGATTCATATGGCGCAGTGATCATGGAGATTGAACCCTCAGGATCCATTGCAAAATGGAACAAGGAGAATCCTACCAAGAAGATGAACAAAGGTGATAGGATTGTCTCAGTGAACGGCAACACCTTTGACCCCAAACGAGGTTGGACAGTTCGCGCTGACAAGTCCGAAAAATCTGGAGGAGGAACCCCAAAGAAGAGTGCCTCCTTTGGTTCTCGCATGAATTCCAGATTCTTGGAGGAAATCGCAGAGTTCAAGGGCAAGGAGATTGAAGTGACCATGCTCAAGTACATCACCTTTGAGAAGTGAGAGCTAGATCTGAGCCAAGCTCCAGATGTGAGGCGTGAACAATGTTTATTTCTTCCTCACCTTCTGCAACTGTGCGACTTGCGACACTTCTTTGGTGGCAAAGACTAGCTTTATTAATTATGTTTTAATTACAAGCATTCCCAGTCAATATTTCCAGTCAACTGTATGGAACATACACACATAATCACATATATATATATATATATATACATTATATATATACTACATATTATATATATATATACATGATCATGTATGCATATTACATCATATTACCTATTTGCGGAGGGTCAATTCCAGTACGTTTTTGCCTCATCAATTTGTGGATTGTCCTTCGTCACTTCACTGCATCAACGACCCATTCTGGAATGATGGTGGACTTTTCGTCTATTTTCCTGTTCTTGGGTAGATCGGATTTCCTTCCTTCCTTTATCCAAGAGTTGCTGGTCATGGTAGTATTTTTGTATAGCAAACCCCATGATGGTGTCACAAGTACCATGGACCTTTGCCACCAGAGAGGTCTTTGAAAACGACGAATCTTGCCAAGGGATTGGCATGGCAACCAAAAGTGAGAATTGGAGATGGCTAATTTCCTCTTTTCCTCTAACAGGTATAATTTATCAATGTTTCTCATAGGTTCGATTTGACCAGTTGACATTCACAGCCATGCGTTTTTTCCTCTGTGTCCATGTCTGCCTGAGACTATGTGAATTTATGTGAAGCATCATCAGATCAGCCAGTTGTGCACAGGTAAAAGTTTTTTGGGTAGTGGACAGGTAGACATGGTGACATCATGGGCAAAGCACCAACAGTCGAGTGAATTTAGCAGCCGGTGATGTGACTTGGCATCATCTGTTTGGATGTGACTTGGTCCTGGTGCTGTGCAGCGCATTAGCCATTGCAAGGATTGCATCACCTTGGACTGATGAGTTTCTCTGAATGATGTTTGAATGATATTTTTCCATGGGGTTCCACAGCACCGGTGCACCAACCTTGCTGAAGCAGTTCATGAAATCTGCCATTGACAATTGATTGGTTGTTGACTTGTGAAATCATCCAAAAGCAAGAAAAAATAGACACCAGCGGCAGCGCCCGAGGGCAAAGCACTCGACGTTGTTTTCTTGTGGATGTGCGGCTGGAAACCTGTGGGCTATGGCCCAAAAATAGGATTCAATAAATCCGCAAATTTGGATAAGACAATGAAAACAAAATATTATAAAAGGGAATCTTCAAAATTGCACTCCGCATTTCTCCGCTATGCCCCCAATTATAAATATCGATGTTTCCGCCAGGATACTGAGGATGACTACAAACTCTTACGACTAAGATAAAAAATTAAAAATCTAAAATAATATATAAATCCCTATTAGAATTTCTTATAATTTGGGAGGGGTCGACCGTCTTATAAATGGTATTAAATGATTTATATAGGGCTATATAGGGACATTTTGTATTTACAAGAAACTTCTTAACTAGAACATTTTATAATAAAACAACTAAAAAACTAAAAGGCTAAATTATATATTTCGAAATAATTATTATATGAAAATTTTAAGGGATTAATTTATTTTATAAATATATTAATTATTTGATTATTTTAGAAAAATAAAAATAATATATTAAATATAAATATATATATATTTATGAATAAATATTGTTAAAAATTAAACAATATACATAATTTAAAATAAATATTTGGTGGATGGATTAAATCGTAAGGTTTCCGAGGAAATTATTACAGGTAATCGACAAAGCCGTTTCTTTTTTTAAGAAATCTCTAGATTTAGTTGTGTCGAAGTTTTCCTTGGAAGTCGTATGAAGTTGTATTTTTTTGGAAAAGGCAAGCAAATTTTGGTGATTATAGTGCAACTATGTTTTTAGCTTGGGTTTAGGTATTTAGTTATGCTTTGGGTATATGTAGTTTTTGTTGCGTTTAGTTGGGGATTTTTTTTGTTGCAGCTGCTTTTTTATTAATGACTTCTGTACGTTTAACTATATTTAGCAACTATTGTTAAATTGCTGCTTAATTGTCATACAGGTTCTTAACTCCGACTAAGGAGTCTTAACTCCGACCACTTTGTCTTAACCACGCTTAGGGGTCTTTAACCCCGACTATGGGGTTCTTGTTCCAGTCTAGATGGCATGTTCCTTGGA
>Ga0126342_10022514_pt1 | contig 10395 bp, 8 predicted proteins | sample Cyp1metagenome_FD_92528 | JGI IMG/M metagenome (GOLD analysis project Ga0126342, IMG submission 92528) | Coral microbial communities from Lord Howe Island, Old Settlement Bay, Australia - Cyphastrea 1 metagenome | ecosystem: Host-associated > Invertebrates > Cnidaria > Coral ...
CATTTGAACATGGCGCAAAATCCATGGTGACAGAAAGTGCCATAAGGGTTATCGAAATAGCAAGATGCTTGTTTTCAAAACAAACAAAAACAACGGGACCGCAATGGACGACGTTACCTAGTTTATGGATGTTTAGTCCCCCAAATATGGTAATAATAGGTTTTGACCCATCCCCATAGACCTTTGTTCCCAAATTGACATTGGATAGGAGCCTACGTACTACATACATAGTTCGACACCCTTTTGCAAAATTGCAATTGCGCCGAACGGATTCGCTGCAGACCTATCTTGCTATGCAAACGAAGCGTTAAGGTGAAGACATTTGTGACATAGAACCTCTGAAAAGGGAGGCTGTTTCAGTGACTTTGAGTCCCTAGAAATGGGGCCCGCGCCCTGTGTGGCTGCCGTATTGGTTTGGAATAAGTGTGGATTCGTGCCAAAGAGAGCCGAAAGCTACGCATCGCTTGAAATCATATTGTGCTTCACATAAAAGAGCTGCTGCAAAAGTGCCTCGAGACACAAGTCTATAATTACAATTAATTACATGTCTATATCATGCTATTGCACATGGTTTCTCTGGAAGATGGCTCAAGGTCAGAGCCAAGCATCATACTAGTAGAGGTTTTGGAGCAGGAAAGTAGGCACAGCTGTGCAGTTGCAAATCGAACTGGGTTTTGACAAGCATGAAGCTTCTGCAACGAGCCTCATGCAGAAGATCACTTTGCGACTTTGTTGGAGTAGTGTGCTTAGAAACCTCTGAAAGTACTGACATATTTGCAATGCTTTGTCCTTCCCCCCAAAATTATGGGGATCATTGGGGATCAACAAAAATGAGGTAGCACTATTTTCTTGGGGCAATTTTTGACCCATTCCCATCATTTTCATCAATTTTCATGAGTGTTCCATCTGGAACTTTGAAGCCATTTCCAACTGAGGTCCAGGTGCGCGGTGTTGTGAGCATGACAGGCCACGACAGACCGACTCCTGCCTTCATCTTCTCCCCGGAGAATTTCAGACGTCCGGATTTACCCAACGGCACGCCAGTTAGCGTCAAAGCGAAGCGAGTTGATGAGTGCGATCAGTTGATATTGATGACATTTCTCTCTGGGTCTATCAGGGAAACGAGTTTATCCAAAAAAAGGTGAGTTACCTCAAAATCCAACGTTCGTTCATCATTTTCCCCACTAAAATTCTCATTTGGATTCATTTGGAATATACCACAATTTCCATGCAGACCCATATATATATAATACATATATATATATATAATTATATATATATAATATAATATATATATATATATACATATACATATATATATATATATATAACATCATATTAAAACGTGACATGATCGGCACATCCTGAGGTCTGAAAGTCCGGGACATTGTCCCAGAAATTGCGAGTGACGATACCTTGGCTGGACTCGGAAGGCGAGGCTTGATCAGGGGCTAAACATGGGGGATGACCATGGATGACCCGCGCAATTCTTTATGAAGAAAATATAAGAAACTGATGACAAACGACGATAAACTAAAACTCAATATGGAATATTTTAGAATCATGAGCTACTCGTAACATCTCGTAACCAATTTGATGGATTTTGATGGATTTTGGAGATTTTTGGGATACTCTACTGCCAGATACTGCCAGATACTGCCAGACAGACCGATCTTCTGCGTTTTTCGTTTGTTTCAGCATGGTTGAATTTGGGACAGGTTGGTGCATGATCCCGAGGACTCGGAGACAGTGTTGAACCACTACATCAGTTGTTGGTAGATGGTTTATCCCGTTATCCCGTTAGTCGCAGTGTCTCGCAGTTATAGTTAGCAACTGGTGCAGGATTTCGCAGCCACAGTAGCACCAGTTACCACTGGTCATTTCCTCAGGATTTCACCGTGGCTGGGAAGACCTTCGAGATCACCAAATGGCCACAGCTGGGCTGGCGACCTTTGGATCCTGGAACCCGCGATGAGGTGCGAGGTGCCAACCATGGCCATGGCTTGTGAGATATGCGACCTGGTGAGGCTGGAACCACGGAAGGGGACTTTGAAGTGCAATGGCAGGCCTGATTTAGTCTTGCTATGTCTTGCTTCAAGAGAACTTGGAGGATTTGATCATATCAATATATTTGATGATTTCTTTAAAATGTGTTCAGCCCAATTGCTTTGTGCTTCAAGGGCGATTTCTTCTATGGAAAGAATCTAGCCATTGCGACGGAAAACAACGAATACTTGGATGGGCTTGGAGCCTTGTGACTGCCTCAGTTGACTGCATGCAGTGCGGTTCGCAGTCTCTGTGGTTTGAGGCCAGAACTGGCGGAGACTGACAAAGATGCAGACGCTAGCGGGGTCCCAAGGGTAATACTGACACATTCTGGATATTCTCGTTGAATTTGAGGGTATTTGAGGATCACTGTGCTAGGCTAAGCCACATCGATAAGGAATCACCCTAGAGATAGACAAGGTCGAACATTTCAATGTAACCAAGTCTGTTAGTTTGTAGGTGAATGTTCACATTAGGGTTGTGAACACCAAGTTTAGCAATCTTGAGATCTTTATTTTTGCTATCTCATTCAACCACCCAGGTTCTATACATTTGTGGATGAGCGACTACCATCCCGATGGTGCTGCTCTCAGCGAGGGTGAGGGAACCATTTTGATCATGGCTACTTTTGAGATATCCAGGATATCCACGAATTGACATGAATTGACATCCAGTCGTATCAGTCTTCAGGTGGACAACTCTTTTGGCCACGTCAGCCGATTCCATTCTCTGTATGTCTCGGACCCGCATCACGCGGGGATGACATTAAACCGGAGGACCGACTCTGTGTACAAAAAAAGTATCAGATGTGTCAGTTCAGCTACAGTTTACTGTGCAGTTTACTGTATAATATGTTGAGCAGGATATGCGTGCTTTCCATGTGCCAGCTGGAAAGGGAGTTTACATACATCCTGGTACATGGTGATCCTGGCTCCTTTGAATTCCAAGGGAATTGATGCGTTGACGAGACTTTTGGACGCCTGTTTGGCCACTGCCAGGCACAATGGCATTTACGTGGTGCGCAGCCCAGATGTCAGTTTCGTGGGGTAAGACATCCCAAGGATCCACAGAATAAGTTGTTCGTCCCATGTCTGCACCAACGAGGCTCCCCGCTACACGGCAGGGGCGCCTGCTCGCTTTCTGACCCGGCAGGGCAGAGTGAAGCGCTCAGCAAGAAGCCTTGATGGCTGTCACACTGGCCTTGGTTATGCAGCTTCTTTCAAGTCAGATCTAGAAGCTGGAAGCATTGCAGTGCTGATGATCTTTGTTTGAGCAGCAACTTTTGTAGCAGATCTTTGCCCTTGATTTCGCTGTTGTCAATTCTTCTAAGGTCCACGCCAGGATTTCTGTGAGCTGGGCGAGTGAGTTCCAAACTGTGCTCAGGATGCCCTTGGCGTGAGCGTTAAGAAAAAGATGCGTTCGCCCAAGCTTGGGGTCATGTTGTCCAAAGATGGGGTACCCCTAAATTCCCATGGTCGATCGCAGTAAGAGTTGCGGCGGCGACAATGAACAGAACAACCTAAACACTAACCGACAGCACAAGCCGCTTACACAGGGGCACCATGAGCTGGCTTCGACCCTTTGCATCGGCCAAAAATGCTTTCCGTACTTGTACTTCAAAAAACACAACATTTGCGGCACCGCGTGATGATGCAACATCTCCTCCCCGGCATATGCCAACCCAGGTATGCGGATACAATTTCCTGGTGCCCCACACAGCACAAGCCGCTCTCATTCTGCGCGTGAGTTTCTTGAGCCATAAAACGATGAGCACAAATTGCCGAATCATGGTTTGTGCGATTGGAAAGACAACGTTGATGCAGCGGTTTCCTGTCTTTGCATCCCTTCAACTGTTTACCTTCTTCTTGTGGCCCTTCCCAGACAGGTACCACATCATTTGTCGGACAAGACCCAGCCTTTACCCTTGATCCCTTGACCATGCCGGTATTTCCCCTTCGTTTCTTTTCACCCAGTGTATGGAGTAGGACATCCTTCAATGTTTGAATTCCGCCTGAAAATAAATCCTTCCCGCCTGATCATTGCTGATTCAATGTTGGCACACCAATTTGCAACGCTGTTCTGAAGCTGACGTTCAATCCGGGCCACGGCCAAGCTTGGTAAAGGCTTACGTACAACTTAGCCTGGGCCTTCCAACTCCTAAAACATATCGGTCGTTTTGCACAATCAGGCGTTTCATGAAATTTATGGTCGTACAGTATCAAGCGTTTCCCCAAAAGTTAGGCGTGGTATGTCATGGAAGTGTTTCCCATCCGCAGGGCCCTCCTCCCAGTCTTCTCATCATCTATTGCTTTCAACATGCGGAGCCGCACGTCCAAGTTGGTGTGTGTTTAACTGCAAACTCCTAAATTTTTACAAATCTACCAGATTCTTGGATTTGCGGGCGTTTGCGGGTTTTTTGCGAGTGTTTTGTGGATTTTTGTGGGCGTTTTGCGGGTAATTTTGGGCGCAGTATGGCGCCGTTATGTGCATTTAAAAGGGGTTGGTGCTTGAGATATTGTGGGAATGGCCTGGCCTGTTCTGGGATGCAGCCGGGATGCAAGCCATGTTCAATCAGATTCAAAATTTCAATTGTGGTGATAGTTTGGCCATCAGCAAGCAAAACTGGGCAAACCTAGAATTAGACGAGATGCTGAAAAACTCGGTCATTTCAGGCCATACTCCAAAACTACAGAAAAAAAGATCAAAGGCATATATATTCAGGAGTCAATGTACGGACCAAGCATGCAGAGAACGCAGCGCTTCGCTAAAGTGGTCACGTTTTCAATTCGCCACCAAGAGATGGCCCTGCAACGCCAGTGACTACCAATCTATTTTGACCCGCCGGGGTGGGTGCTCAACGTTGACAATGTTAGTTGGGGTGGCAGAAAGAAATTCGTTTGGGCACAATCCCCACCCCGTTAGCCTTGGTTTTGGCAGAAATATTGTAAGTTACAATTTTTGTTGGCCCCAATAGAGTAGGGGGGAGGGGTTCAAAATGTAACAATCGACGTGGGACATCGTAACTTACATTTTAGCCACCCCCCTCCCCAAAATGTGAATTTGCTTGCTAGATTTGGTAAAGGCATACCTGAAGGTCACAGTCTTCATGTGTTTTTGCAGGCTTTTGGAAACCTCCCCTGCAGCTACTTACATGTTTCTTCTGGGGCAGAAGGTTCCATAGATCATCCATGACAACCCTTGGTATCCTCAGATGTGGTGGGAGATTTAATGCGTTTGCTCAGTGTGTTTCCAATGTGGATGTGTTTTGAAAGTGTTTTCAAATGTTTTCAATGTGTTTGGTTTGGCTCAAAATTAAGTCACACATTTTTCTGCAGAAAAGCAAATGTTATCGAAAAGCAGGAGAACTGATTGGAATTCCTGTCTTTTGTGCTGTTTTTCCCTGAATAATTGCAGAAAGGTAATTGGGTGCAAAAAGTTGAATGCAGGTTTCAGCGTGATATGTTGTCATTGTTGTGATATATCATCATTGTGCATTCTGATATATTCTGAGCACATCTGAGGATACCAAGGACTGCCATGGATTATCCATGGAACTTTCTGCCCCAAAAGAAAAATGCAAGTAGCTGCAGGGGAGGTTTCCAAAAGCCTGCAAAAACACATGACAACTGTGACCTTCAGGTATGCGTTTATGAAATCTAAGCAGACGCAAACAGCATCAAACCAAACAGCAACACTGCAGGCCATCTTGCAGATGGTGGATGATCCGAACAAACCGCGAACAGCAGAAGATAGTATAAAATAGATTAAGATAGCACAAGATAGTACAAGACAGTACAAGAGTACATTATTCTGATATGATCTGATCATACATTGAAAACACATTTTCAAAACACACGATAAGGTCAAAACATATCTAAAACACAATCAAAATACATTCAACATACACAACATATCCATTAAGAAATCTAAATCATATCTAAATCATATCTAAACCATATCTAAGACACATTCACAATACATTCAAATACACATGAATACACAACATATACCCACCATTTCTCATTTTCTCGTTGTCTCCCCCTGTTTGGTTACACCGTTGTGCTACCCCGTTGATTTATCCTGGTGTGTTACCCCGTTGCGTTTCCCCCCCGTTATGGAGCTCCAAGGTCGTGAGCGCCCGGTGTATCTCCCCCGGTGTGTCTCCCCGTTCTCCCCCCCGTGACATGAGAAATGGGAAGCGTTACAGATGATACTGTAGGATTTAAAATTTTTGTATGTATACATTTAGCTAACTGTTGTCCCAAAATAATAGCTACAGGCTGCAAAAACAATTTTTTGGTACTTATTCTTGACCATCTAAATGTTTCAACAGCATCAATACCATTCAATTCCAAAATTTCAATACCACAGGAAATGATAGAACACGTATGAGCATAAATGTCAGCTTTTTTGTAGGGGAAATTCTTGGAGGTATGTTATAGCAACTATGTCTTGAATGATCTTGAACAGAGATTTGGCCTATAGATCCACCAATATGCTGGGGAATACAATGGAATACAATAGATGGAAAAAGGGCTATAGTTTTTTTAAATATAGCAACTATACGTATATGTATGTATAGATAGGTAGGTAGATAGATAGATAGATAGGTCTTGGAAGAGATTTCGTTAAAAAAAAAAAACATACCTGAAGGTCGCAGTTTCATGTGTTTCTGCAGATTTTTTGAAGCCTCCCCTGAAGCACTGCAGCTACTTACAATTTTCTTTTGGGGCAGAAGGTTCCATAGATGATCCATGACAATCCTTGGTCCTTGGTATCCTCAGATGTGATCAGAATATATCAGAATATTGTACTCTTGTACTATCTTGTACGATCTTGTGCTATCTTAATCTATTTTATATTATCTTCTGCTGTTCGCGGTTTGTTTGGATCATCCACCATCTGCAAGATGGCCTGCAGTGTTGCTGTTTGGTTTGATGCTGTTTGCATCTGCTTAGATTTCATAAACGCATACCTGAAGGTCACAGTTGTCATGTGTTTTTGCAGGCTTTTGGAAACCTCCCCTGCAGCTACTGTACTTACATTTTCTATTCCCCCATGGCACCAAAAAATTGTAGCATTACATTTTTCACGTCAAATTCGATTATTGTAATATTCTTGTTTTCACCACCCTACCGTCGAAAAAAGTAATATTACAATTTTCTGTCCTCCCTGGTCTGGGGGGTAGGGATTGGGCACAGGTGTTTCCAAAATATGCGAATAGTGAGCTGGCGACACGAAACACGGACTTGCGGACTGCCTAAGATTTTCGTGACACGGTATTGAGAAAACGTCGAAACAAAAGCGCCGTGTAAGGCTTGCACTGGAGTGTTGAAGCGCAGCTTTCAATCGAGCGCTCAAACTAGCGTTGAACAAAATGTTGCGAAAAAGAAATCCGGAGTTGGTGCAATGCAGTCCCGTCCAATAAAGTGGAGGACGCGTCGAACGTGGATTAGCTAGGAAAACATGGGAACGATATGATTGTGATGAGTAATCTTGCACTTATGCGATAATTACCTTAAAGCAACATTACTGTACGCCATGTCAATGCCATGTCATTCTTGTGAAAATCCCGTTCGCCCCAGCTTGCGTGGTTTGAAGAGAAACGAGGGATCGCCGCCTTGGGATTAAACTCCGCTTCAGCAACTACGGCTCAGTAACTACGCTTCAGCAACCACGGCCCAGCAACTACGCTTCAGCAACCGCGGCTCAGCAACCAAACTACCCTCTCGCTTCAACAACTACGCTTCAGCAACTACGCTTCAACAACCAAAACCCACTCTCGCTTCAGCAACCAAACCTCAGCAACCAAAACTCACCACCGCCCTGGCGGGTACATGCGTCATATCACAATCCCACCCCCCTGGCAAGTACATGCGAAGATTGCGAAGTCACATCTTACACGATCAACATCCGACCCCCTCTGGCAACAAGCGCCAGTGGACGCCGACGATGACCTCAGTGCCCGGTGCGCTTGGTCCTTGATCTATGATTCCCGGAATGGCAAGTGGTGACTGGCGGAATTCGGAACGCTTTGCTTGGGAACAGGACCCCCTTTCAGAAATTTCACGTGACCGCATCTCCCCGTAGGTCGGAAATTCGACCGTGAACTTCTTTCGATCACTGGATAGACAGATACTTGGGATAGGTGATGCAAGAGTCATTATAGATACATGGATAGACTACATGACACATAGGTTTGTACATAGGTACATGAATTGATCACCAGTCAGCGAGATAGGTTCGTACGATGAAAGCCACGAACACTTGCCAGACAGCGAGTTGGTTTTCGCATACTTCTCTTGTCAGGATGAGCAAGGAAATTGGCTTCAGCAATTCAAGTTCCACCGCGGCCTGGTTCTAAAGCATCTTAAAACTATTTTTTTTGTTTATTATTATTATTATTTTTTCCTTCATTTTTAAAGTTCATTTGGAAATCGTTTTTTTTTTTCCTGCCTTCATTTTGAATTCATTTTCATTTCTTTTTTTTTTTGGCTTGTGATGATCCCCAGTGAAAAAAATGAAACATTTTTGGGTCTTGCTGGGCTTTCTTGGGGCTTTTGAGGCTGTCTCTGGCTGTGACAGGTTGGGGTTTTTGCTTGGCATGGCCAAAATTTTCAAATTGCTGGAGAAAGTGTTCCAAAGCCTAAGAAATTGAATTTCTAAATATAAATTTTGACAATTGCTTCATTTGTGGCAATGGGAAACCTGGCCAGGATTTGTTGAGGTTGATGGCTCAACTTAACTTAACTTAAACATCCCCATTGCAATTTCGCTTACAATATCATGGGGGTCGGACCCCCAGCACATAGGGTTTTTAACCTTTAATTTTGTAAGGAACCCACCTTACAAAATCATATCCTAACCCCTAAGGATGAAGGGTATAACATCATTATGGAAGATAGGTGGACGTATGGCAAGATGGATGGTCTTGATTTTGTAAAGGTACGAGACCCCCTGGGGGGGGTGCCAAAATGGTCCCATTTTTATAAATGTTGGAGAGATTTTTGAGCCAATTTTACACAACTTTGGGGTTGATTTTGTAAGTATCCATATGTTTCTAATTTGTTTCCATGGTAAGGTTTGATTTTATAAAGTGATTCTATGTTGTATTATATTTGAGTAATTTTTTTGAAATATTTTCAATAAATGTTCCATATCCACAACATGGGTTTTGATACTCGCCGTTTTGACAAATTTACTCTAAAAACCATATAAAATCATAGCACATTATGAAATCAAACCCTGGGGGTATAGGGGGAGAGATCATGCTACAAAATCAAGGGACCAGACCTGAATCCTTATAAAATCAAGCCCATTACAAAATCAAAGGGTGTTTTTGGTACCAAATTTTATGATTTTGGTATGATTTTAAAATTTTTGCCTTAAATTAGGGGGTTAACTGCTCTGTAAAAATACATGTTCAGTCTTGATTTTGTAATGATAACCATGCTTGGAAAGGTCTGGTGGCTTTTATTTTGTAATGATACGGTCAGGTCCCAGTTTTGCACTTACAGAATCAGGGGGTGCGACCTTCACACTGAATTGCAAGGGGGATACTTAAACCAACCAAAAACTAAAATCCTAAACCCTAAACCCCAAACCCTTAGGGTTTAGGGCGGGTTTGGGATAGGGTATTTGAACTTGAAATTTTAAAACAAGGAGGTAAACAAAAAACAAATTTTTGTTTCGAACATTTTTCCGGAATAAAAAAATGAACTTTTGATGGGGGCAAAATTTCAGAATAAATTTTTTCGGGGGACCAGAAAAAATGAACTTGCAGAAGGAAATGAAATAACGAAAAAGATCAGTTTTTTCATTTTTTCGTTTTTTTTACATTTTTTTTTTTATTCTGCAAATCTGGTCTGACATGAAAGTTCATTCCAGAAATTCGCTCAACATGAAAGTTCATTTTTTCCCCTTCTGACATTTTGATCAGCAGGACGGTTCACTCTGTTCGATTCTCTTCTCTTTGATTTTTTTTGGCAATTTTGAAAAATAAGAAAACGTTTTTTTAAATTATTCTTTTTGTTTTTAGATTTTTAAATTCTAGATTTTAAAAGTTCGTTTTTTTCCATTTTGAAAGTTCATTTTTTTTGATTGTTTTTCTTCTTCGTGGTTTTTGGACATCATTTTGAAAACTGCTTGGTATGCCACCTGGTATTTCAAAAACTTGCATTTTTTTCAAAACTGGTACTCTTGGCTGCTTTTGTTTTTCAAAAGGAACTATTTCACAAACCTGAGACTTTTGAAAAACAAAGGCAGCCAAGAGTACCAGTTTTGAAAATAAGAAAGTTCCAAAGTACCAGTTTTTAAAATACCAGGTGGCATACCAAGCAGTTTTCAAAA
>Ga0126342_10022515_pt1 | contig 10394 bp, 9 predicted proteins | sample Cyp1metagenome_FD_92528 | JGI IMG/M metagenome (GOLD analysis project Ga0126342, IMG submission 92528) | Coral microbial communities from Lord Howe Island, Old Settlement Bay, Australia - Cyphastrea 1 metagenome | ecosystem: Host-associated > Invertebrates > Cnidaria > Coral ...
GCCCCTGCCACTAAATAGTGCAGCCGGGTCACACGAAGTGCTGCACCTGTCACGCAAAATCATCCCAGCAAACCTGAAGATCTGATGCTCCAAAATGCAACCCCTCTCAGGAAATCAGCGCCCGGACCTCTTAACAGCTCTGATGAACATGTCTCTTGTATTGCGGCTGCCACGGAAAATGCATCTTTGCAGATCCTCTTCAAGTGCCCCACGCTTGCCATCGTTTTCAGAAATGCTACAAAACCCTCACGTTTTGCTCACTTCTAACACGGTGCGCAATCCTTTGTGCCTGCCACGCGAAACGACACTTCAAAGACCAGAAGTGGCGCGAACATGTGGTGGCTTTGACATTTTGATTTCGAAATGTGCTTCGCGCCACAACGGCGTGCAATTGTTCATCTCTCATCTGGAAGGCTGGCTCCGCACCCGCCGCTTTAGCGAGCCTACTTTTTGACCCTCCGGAGCCACAAATCATTGGAAAAACACAGTGTTTCGCCACTTTCCTACCTTTTCGCGCACCTGGATCTTCTGCCTTCTGAGACTTTCTCTTTTTTGATCTTCTTTCTTCTTCTCTTCTCTTCTCTGACTCTTCCCATCTCTGCTTTTCATCTGTCCATATTGTCGGAAGTTCCTTCGATTATATATATATATTATATTACATATACATATAATCATATATATATAATTATATACATATCCAAATATACATGTGTAGAGGGAAAAAGAAATCCTTGGGCACCCCAACGTCAGTTGTTGTTGCAGTTGCTGCTGTCGAAGCTGCAACTGTTGCATTTGATGCTGCAACTGCATCTGTTGCATCCTGACGCTCCGCTCAGGCGGCTAATGAAGCTGTCGATATCTTGGATTCGCTTAAGGATACCATTAGAATTGCAAAAATAGAACACATATGAAAATATTCCCGATTCCTCAAGTGGTGGGTTAATGGGAAAATAAAACATGAACCCCAGGATATGGAAGCTACCAAGAGGTTGATCTGAAGTGACTGCTCTGCTGTGTCCTTCATTGTTGGCGGTCAATAATGTTCACCAATACATCCCGTGTCCCTTGTTGACCACCTCATGAGTTGTACTGGATAGTCCACATGTTGTTTTTCTCTAGATGCTACTTTCTGTTGGTGGCATATGCATCTTTTGCTGAAATCAGATAATCACCACTTTTGTTTGTGTACATGGCAATGTCGGTTCACCCGAAATTTTGGCAAAATCGCACAATTCCATACCATGTTTTGCAATTCTAGCCCCATTGCTTGTGGTTTCTTCATCAATCTGGGTAAATACTGGTTAACCAACCTGAAATGATTCCAGTGACGTCGCAACGTGAGATCTTTAGAATTTACCCAGAACCAATGTCTCATTGTTTTTGCCGCTCGCCAAACGTCCCAATATTTATATATATATATATATGTACAATATATATATATATATATATATATATATCCACAACCATAATCACCCCTAGTCTTTTCCCTTAATCGATCAAATATCATTCTCTAAGGTTTTAACCATAGTAAAACCACTGCAAACGTCAGGCTTTTACGCAACGGCGAGGTGCTGCGACTCGAGAAGTTGTTGCCGCAGCTGCTGCTGGACACCGGTAACACCGTTGCTGGCACCAAAGGCCAAGTGCCTGCACCGTAAAGTCCGATTACCCTCTGGTAAACTAACAGAGCCATTGAAAATGGCCATAGAAATAGTTGATTTCCCCATGAATAGCATGGTGGTTTTCCATAGTTATGTAGTTATGTAACAGTTTACCAGAGGGTATCTCCCGTAGTGGATTTTAACATAGTTATATGATCGTTTTATGGAAGATTAGCTTGGTAAATCAGGGGGTTTTGGATAGGATCATGGGATCATTTTGAGGCTCCTGGTCATGTTTTGGGGGTACCGTATCCATATCCAGTTCTGGGCTATTTTGAACAACATGAAATGGAGAGAAACCGCCAGTTCTGAGAGGAAAGACGTGAAAAATGGAAGCGAGACTAACTGGTGTTTGTCAACAAACGGCGATGTACACCCCTTAAAGAAAACCCGAAACTGGCAGACCTTGCTATTTCCAATGGAAGAATTGTCTTCAGGATCCCATTTTGGGGTCCCATGTAAATTTGAAGGCGCTAGTCTAGTAGAGAACTCAGGGTAAAATGTCTGGCGGAATGCAAAAATGTGCCGCTCAACAAGATGTTTTGGCGCATGACATTGGTCTCACACTAAAATTCATGGGTGTGTTGTGAAGAAAAAAAGATGATATAACCAAGAAGATCAGCTACGGGGGGAAAAAAAAATGAGGTGGTGAGCACATCATAGGCTGAAGGACCAGCAGCAGGAGCCACAACTTCTGGAAGGTGGTTTTCTTGTCATTCAGCGATACATTCCCTTCAAATGGTAGCTGAATCCCAACTCAAGAAGCATAATTAATATGATTATGTCACATCACCGTCTTTGCAGCACATCGTTATCCATATCCCCATCTTTCACCATGCTTCGAAAATGGGGCCCCTTGTGTTCGCTCTGGGACATGAGTTGCACGATATCATTCAAGGGGTGGGGTCTGTAAGCGTGATCCATAAACATGTTTTTTGGAAAATCCAAAGTCTGGTTCATTGTCATCAGAAGAATCCCTCTCTTTGGTGGTGCATCAATGGGCTGAAACTAGCGCAGCCCCAAATAGAAAGTATGTGTCCACCATGTTTTCGATCCACATGTGACAAGTATGGTGGTAAATCCATATTTTCTGGACAAACACGTGATGTATCTTATTGGTTAGTTGTCCCAAGAACATCCCATTAAATGTATCCCCATCAAGTGCTTGGGTTTGATTCGGTTTAATGCCACCATTTTGCTAAGATGCAATACATTGGGTTCAAGGGAAAATTCACTTCATGGTATTGGTAACACACCTGTGAATTATATGGTGTTTACCAATTTACCCATTGGGTAAATTACCAATCTGGGGCTTTTCCTGGCAGAGAAAATCTCATCCAACCCCCCCCGTCGTCACGTGCCTATCTGCCTCCGGATGGATGGTCCATTCAACATGCCGTGGAAAATGATGGGACATGATGCAGGGCTGGTTTTCGATGGGGTAAAATTTATACATGTCATGAACCTCGGAAAAAGCGGCAGGTTGGTTTTTCACCAACTAGCTGATGGTTACATTGCCCTCTGGTAATGACTAACATAGCTATTGAAAATGGCCATTTATAGTTGATTTTCCCACTAAAAATGGTGACTTTCCATAGTTATGTTAGTTTACCAGACAGTAGGTGTGAGTCACAAAAACCTCTCAATTTTGCAGGACGGACCCCGGAGTCTCCAACGTTGCCGAATGCCAGGGAAAATGACACTTCGGGTGAAACAACCAGCAACAAGTCGAAGGATTTTCCACCACAATTCCTTGGGGGAGTGTTTATTACAGAGGGAATGTGCCTTATTGTCTGGTGGTAATATCCTAATTCATTTCACCATGTTTTCTCTTCCCCCTATTAAACATCCCCCAATCAACCGTGGATTCGTAGTGGGTTTACACATATCTGGGACTATCCAAGGCGGGACTTAAAGTTTGGTTCCAAATGGACCACCCCAAAAAGCAATGGTTGAGTACTAAAAGGGGAAATAAATCCCAACCATAGTAATCATTCATTAGTACTGGGGATATAATTCATTGGAAACCCAAAAAAAATGGAAGTGTCAAACTGATGAAACACTACAAATGACCCATAAATGGTGGGTCCATTGTGGGTCCATTGCGGGTCCATTGGTATCCTATTTTGGGTCGCCACATCATTGGTCAGCTTTCCTGCGCCGGCGCAGCCCCAAAGTCTTGGGTCTTCAACCTGGGCTGCATAGTTTTTTGGGGCCCAAAAAAAGGGTTCAGAAATGATTGGATCTCCGCCTTCTCCATATATATATATAGAGAGAGAGAGAAAGACCCACATATATACATACATATACATATATCTAGATATGTGTATGTGTATGTATATGTATATGTACATGTATGTGTATGTGTATGTATATGTGTATGTATATGTATGTGTATGTGTATGTATATGTGTATGTATATGATGTATATGTATGTGTATTTGTATGTGTATGGGTGTGGGTATGGGTATGGGTTTGTATCTATCTATCTATCTATCTATCTATCGATCTATCTATCTATCTATCTATCTATATATCTATCTATTTTTGTATGTAACCTACGTATCTATGCATGTATATACATACATGTATGTATATGTATATGTATATGTATATGTATATCAATATGTATATGTATATGTATATGTATATGTGTATGTGTATGTGTATGTATATGTATATGTATGTATATATATATATACATATGTATATGTGTATATGTGTATGTATATATGTATGTACATATATATATATATTATGTATATACATGTAGATACATATGTATATATATATACATATGTATATATACATATGTATATATATATATACGGTACCTATTACCGTATATATATATATACATGTATATATATATGTGTGTATATATATATATACATGTACTGTATATATATAAGTTATATAAGCGTTTACAGATAGATACGTCAATGTATTACTTACGTTCTGAATCATTTTGCATGACAAAAGGTGGTCAGCTTTGGTTCCTTTCCTGGCCGTTGAAGCACTAGACACAAGCCGCACCAACCTTTCAGCTGAGCGGCGGCATCATGCCCATCGGTGCCTCAAGCCTGTCAGGTCGAAAGGACGGGCGAGTTATGACGAGTTACGATGCACCTTAGCCCTACAGCCAAAGGTGTTTGCTGGTTATTTTTGGGTGGGGAAACAAAAAATGGGATAAACAGTACCAAAGACAAATCCCCAGTAGAATTTCAAACCCAATCCATCACCCTGCCATCTTTGAGAATACGTTCACCTTGCCAAGGTCCCTACCGGTTGGGTAGGTCCCACTCTGGATGCTTTCGTCAAGATGTAAAGCCCTATCCAATCCATTCAACATGAGACCTGAACCTGGCCATCCAAGTGATGCAGTTCTGAATTTCGGCATTGCAACCAATGAATCAACACTTGAATCTCATGTCTCTCCAAAAACGCGACTGTAAGCCCCACCTTGAGCCCCGCATTAGTTCATTCTGCCTCGGCTTCCACGGAGTCAGAACGGTAACAACAAAACCCAGAAATCTCATCGTAGGGCTGGATTTTGAACCAATCCCTCCACTTGGGAATCCTCCTGGCACTTGGACCAACAAGCGTTGCTAAAACATGATCCTTGGGACCTCCTTCGGACCTTACATCCACTCCCGCATGCTGGCAAGTCGGGTGAAATGGGTTTCGCTAGATCTTTAGGATGTCAGCCAAAGATCAAGAATTGAGGGCACCCTGTCAAGATAGGTATTGACCAAGCAGATTGTGGAAGTTGTGATGTCTTCAATCTGGCAAAACCTCTCGCCATGAACGAAATGTTGTTCCATAGATTCTTCATGGTTGTCAAGAGAAATTCCAGTTATCTACTGGACCTAGTTCAATTGAATCAGAAAACCTCAGTCAAAGCCATTTCGAATAGTGATTATGATTTGTAGGTATCCCTATTATGGACTACAATAACATGTATTAAGCTTCCCCTGTTGCGTGCTGACGACTTCCAAAACTTTGGGGCCAAGTTACAGCAGCTGCAGCTGTGCCAATTGTGCGGCAGGCCTTGGCTGAGCCGGACCCATGCCAGTTGGGGAAAGGAAGGAATTCATGAAGGTCTGCCTTTTGATATGGCATCTTCCAACATAATGGCTAAACCTTCAGAATACACATATACACCCATATTATATGAATATGTATGTTTTAATAATGTTTTCTTTACTATGACTGCCAGAGGCAACTTGTTCCAACTCATACCGGCTCTATCCACTTCTGGCTCGGACCTTGAAACCGCCAACCAATCATGTCCCCAGACATTCTTGGTTGTATCATGTTGTATCTGCATTGGCATCACTTCTCCGTTTTTGCTGGATACCTTCCAGTAATCAAACATGCTTTGCTGGAAAATCCACCGTTTATAGATCATTGTCCCATATTGTCCCATTTAAATGTCCATGTTTAAAAGGTTATAAGGGATTTCCCAGCCAGCCATTTTTGACTGGGGGATATTTGAAACCTGAGAGCCCCTGCGGCAAGTCACCTAAGTCAGCCTCCGCTGCAGCACGGAGCAGAACTACCACGTGGTCAAGAAATCTGAACGGGGGACGGGGTCACATTCGCCCCTACCTCAGGGTCACATTTGCCCCTACCTCTCTCAATATGTCATTCAACCTTTTAGGGTTTAATCTGGGGACAAGGGACATTTAGGTGGGACATTGGAAACATTGGTTGGGGGGGCCCGGGGACACTTACCTTTCTACTTAACAAGCCATTCAACCTTTTAGGGTTTAATCTAGGGACAAGGGACAGTTGGGGGGGACTTGGGGACATTGGTTAGGGGGGACCTGTGCCACTTACCTGTCACATGGATGTTACAACGTACGTAGCATCCAAAGCGTCTTAGAAGGTGCTTGACGCGGATGTTACAACATAGCATCCAAAGCGTCTTGGAAGTTGCTTGAAACGGTTGCTGCAACGTCGCATACAGAACGTCTTGGAAGTTACTTGAAATGGATGTTACAACATAGCATCCAGAGCGTCTTGGACGTTGCTTGAAGTGGTTGTTGCAACGTAGCACGCAGAACGTCTTGGAAGTTGCTTGAAATGGATGTTACAACAAGTTGCTTGATGGTATTGGAAATGGATCTGAGAACGTAGCATCCCGAACAACTTTTTTCGAATTGACTTTCCATGACAGTTGTGATTTGTGCGTATGCTGACTGTTAGAGCTAGAGAACGATCCTTTCCCACCTCTAAAACTATTGCGCCTGCCACGCAAAACGAGGTGGAGTCACATTCGCCCCTACCCTAGGGTCAGCTGGGCCCCTACCTCCACCTTCAGTACTTACTGAAGGGCAAGTGCGACCCCGCATGGTCAAGAAATCTGAACGGTATACCCTCTGGGAATTCAACGGTTAGCTATGGAAAATTGCCCATTTATATATCATAAGAATGATGATTTACCTATTAAAAATGATGATTTTCCATAGCTATGTTGAAATTCCAGATAGTAAGTGTGAAGCAACCCCAAAAACATGGAAAAGTGAAGTGAGTGAAATCCTACTGGAATAGTTGTAGACTACTTTCCTATCTTTTTGGGGCGTTACTATCAAGGCTGGTGATCCCAAAAGTGGTTTTCAGGTGACCTCTCATTCTCATCCAATGCTACTTAAGACTTCTCAGAGTCTAGGCAGATTCAACCAAACCCATTCCTCCATGCTGAACCGGAGCCCAGTCGTCATCAAAAAACCAACCGCTGGATGTGGCCTGAAGCCTTGCCGCCTTGCCTATCACAATCTGATCCAAACCCACCAGTCCCCTCCACCTTAAAAGGATCATCGTTCAACCTCGATGCGTGGCCCCTTGGGCCCTTGGGGCTCCAAGGAAGCCAAACATATTCTGACCGCTACAGGGTTTTCTGTGTAGGAAACAGAAGAAACATACGGTACCGTACCAATCACAACAATAAATGCGCCGGTGAGAAGCTGTCATGACTCATTGCATTTGCTGTGTTGCGTCTCACCCAGGGCGCCCTGCGGTCCCAGCTTATCACCAAAGTCATTAACGGTCAAGTCCAGTCCATTCCTGGCAGAAGACAGCTGAGAAGGAACTTCAAGATGTATCATGGTGGGAGAATCGGACCACGAACAGCACACAAGAAGGAAGGAAGGAAGACTTGAGGCATACAAAAATTCGAAAAATGCTGGACATTCATTTGCGGATCAGTTGGTGTCTTTGTCGACGTTGTCGGGAAACCTACTGCAAAGTATGAAGATTTTGTTAGCTTTGTTGTGGCTATCTGCGATTTGCGTTGCATTTCCATTTAGTCCTCTATATGGTGGAAACTTGTCCCACTTCGACTACCATGACTACCAGTAGCTTTGGATGATTTCATGTGGGAGATGCCAGCGCTCCCCAAATTTTGACCTGCGGTTGACTCCCGAAACTTCGCGGAAAAGCTGCGGAACGCATCATCCGCGTGGCTTGGTCCTTTTTAAACTCGAACGGAAAAAAAAAAAAAACATGAAATGTCCAAAAACTCGATAGTCTCCGACAGGCTAAGCAGGATTTGCGTGGATTTGGGGTCATCATGGGTCATCATCATCCCCTGTCTTGTTCACTGGGGATTCTTACCAGTTTAGTAGCAGATCATCACTGAAAACTCTCCCACCTTTGGGGCTGGGGCTCAAAGGTTTGCGGCGGACACATCCTTAGCCGACACAATCACCAAAACGAATGTGGACCCAACAAACGAATGAACGATATCATAAATACAATAACGGTAATAATATAACGATATGGACTAAAACATATCAAGACTAAAATTCAAAAAAGGAAATTATGATGAGATAATGATGATGGTGATGATGATGATGATATGCTACGCTACGCTAAACTAAGCTATGCTATGCTACGCTACACTAAGCTCTGCTATGCTCTGCTCTGCTATGCTATGCTATGCTATGCTATGCTATGTATATATTTATATCATATAAAATACTATAATACAATATAATGAAATATGATTAATATAATAGAATACAATATGATATGATATTATATTATATAGTATAATATAATATAATACAATATAATATAATATAATATGATATGATAATGTGAGACATGATTCCGGGATATTATATAACATGGTGGATATAATGATATAACCAACTTGATCAGGGTTGCTCCCAACACCCCAGATACATGGGCGGAAAATTGGGGTAGACAACTAGATCAAGCGATAAGAAACGATTGATGCCCCCCATTGGGGCGACCAATGGACTCCGTTGTGTAGCCAGATATATCGATGGAAATCGGTGATCACGGATCACCAATCATGAGTACATGATGATATTCTGGTTGGTGGTATACCTACCCGTCTGAAAAATATGAGTCAGTTGGGACGATGAAAAACCCAATATATGGAAAAACAAAAAATGTTCCAAACCACCAATCAGTATTTATAAATGCACTTTGTGCAGAGTTCCAGCACATATCGAATCAGGAGGAGGCATTGCAACCCGCTTGAACGGCTCTTATGTTCGACGACCCGCTCCTCGTGGGTTTTGCAGCAGTCAATTTCATTGTGTTTTTGGCCCCTCACAGATCCAGGTTCCAAAAAGGGTAAACCTTCATCTTGTCAATCTGGTTAGTGAGTCCCTGAAAATAGAAACGTCAAGGGAGACTATCCTCGCATTCGAAGAATGGACACACAAAAAAGGCATTTGAAATTAGCGGCAACCACCCAGCCATCATAGCAAGCACAGTAGGGTCTGGGAAGACCTTACTAAGTCTGATAAAGGCTGACAGTGTATCTTGCTGTTTGAAGCTAACGTGTTGTATTCCGGTCATATCCAAATCCATACTTTTGGAAACGCGAAGAGGTCGTGACGTCTTGAGGGGTGCCCTAATCAAAACCGAAGCAACCAGATGCACAAAACCTCAAAACCTGGGCACACAGAAACCAAAAATTAGCCATCACTATTCTTTTGCAAAACGATTAAAGATCAGAAACACAATAATTTGAAAAATAAGAGAACCAACATTGGAGGCAAATACATACAGAAAAGGAACTAGATACTGTTCTATGTTGCTGCTTAGATATCGTTCGTCTTTCCAGCTCTCGTGTTTCTACTGTGCTGATCATTGCTTAAACCTCGGCCCAATCACCACCCGTCCAAAACACCACCTTGATTGCAGGTTTCAGGATGTTTCAACACACCCCGTAATTTCAATAGATTTCCATACCATGAAGTCAACGTTGGATCATCCCAAATACGGTCGAAAGATGTCGAAAGTATGGTCGCAAAAGAAAAGTAATAATATATATAATTAGTAGTCAAATAGAAGAAAAGATATATAGTTAGTAGTCAAATAGAAGAAAAGTAATTTACTCTTTTCGATTAGGAATTCACTTTTCTATATAGTAATGAAACCACCAACCAGCAGCGTCTTCCCTGACTCTGTCACCAAGCTTCGTTGGACCCGCGCTCCCGGCAGGTGCCGTGCATGCTCTTACAGCTCCACGGTCCAAGCTGGCAGTATGCCTCGAGACAACTTGGATGTGCATCCCATAGATAGATAGATAGCTAGATAGCTAGATAGCTAAATAGCTAGGTAGATAGGTAGATAGGTAGATAGAAAAGATAGAAAAGATAGAAAAGATAGAAAAGATAGAAAAAAAAAAAGAAAGAAAAGAAAGAAAAGAAAGAAAAGAAAGAAAAGAAAGAAAAGAAAGAAAAGAAA
>Ga0126342_10022516_pt1 | contig 10394 bp, 10 predicted proteins | sample Cyp1metagenome_FD_92528 | JGI IMG/M metagenome (GOLD analysis project Ga0126342, IMG submission 92528) | Coral microbial communities from Lord Howe Island, Old Settlement Bay, Australia - Cyphastrea 1 metagenome | ecosystem: Host-associated > Invertebrates > Cnidaria > Coral ...
AGAGAGAAGAGAAAAGAGAAGAGAGAAGAGAGAAGAGAGAAGAGAGAAGAGAGAAGAGAGAAGAGAGAAGAGAGAAGAGAGAAGAGAGGAGAGAGGAGAGAGGAGAGAGGAGAAAAGAGAGGAGAGAGGAGAGAGGAGAGAGGAGAAAAGAGAGGAGAGAGGAGAGAGGAGAGAGGAGAGAGGAGACAGGAGACAGGAGAGAAGAGAGAAGAGAGAAAAGAGAAGAGAGAAGAGAGAAGAGAGAAGAGAGAAGAGAGAAGAGAGAGGAGAGAGGAGAGAGGAGAGAGGAGAAAAGAGAGGAGAGAGGAGTAAGAGCGAGAGAGAGCGAGAGAGAGCGAGAGAGAGCGAGAGAGAGAGAGAGCGAGAGCGAGAGAGAGCCAATGTTGTGGTAGTTGTGGTAGCTGTGGTAGCTGTGGTAGTTGTCGTACTAGTAGTAGTTCTGGTAGTTGTGGTAGTTGTGGCTGGGGCATATATTCGTAGCAGTAGTCGCGGTATTGCTAGTAGTCACAGAGATCACTCAAGTTTGTTGGAACACATCGGCTCAGATTGGCAAATCAAAGCAGCACCCAAGCCCACTCAAGGGCCGGATGCAGAGTGACGTTTACCTTGCTGTATGCAGGTAACGCAGCAGATGATTTGACAGATGTGGCTCTTGCAGACCTGGCCTGCAACTGAGATCTCATCCCAGAAGATAATCCAGCAATAGTCAAGAGGAAGTCTCTGTATCTCAAGTAGAATCGTGTAAATATTCTTCAGGCATCACTTCGAGATACTTCGGGACTTTATAAAATCTCAGGCCAAAGCAATTGCAGAAGCCATCCACGCAGAGACTGCCGAGCAGGAAATTGAAGAGGCAGGTCACAGCTAAAGATATGGACATTTGACGACATTTGATATTCGAGGGTCAACCTTGTTGTTCAGAGCTCGTATCAACTAAACTCGTTTCAAACACTGTACCACCAACGGCACCTCAAATGTGTTGGTTGGGTTGGAACAGAGAATACCATGGAGATTCATAGTGTAGCAAGAGTCATATCGCACGATCTCATGAAATGTGGTGCTTGGATGTGCTTGAACGCCCAGGCCCAAGAGCTTCTCCAGATGCTTCGCGCACAGTATCTGATGCAACTCCTGGAAACAGCCGTGGAATCGGAGGATGTGGGAAGGGCCACATAGGGCCACGATGTATGTACTTTGAGTGATGCTGCAGCATTGTATGTTGGGTGTTGCCGATGTTGCTGCGTGCCTGATTGCCTTTCGATGTTTTTTGCCTGTTGTTTGTTTACTTGAGCTGCAGGTGCTCAATTGGGGCTAATGCTACAATTCCCAAAACCAAAAGCATACTGCTAAAAGAAAATCATAAGAACTAGGATTGGAGCTCTACCTGTGATTTGTTTTATTGAGGCACCTATTTAAGGCACTTATATGCACTTATCAGATGGCGTTGAGGGATTTGGCTGGGTCCTTTCAGCACTTTGCCATTGTCAAATCTGCTTGGGTGACCACATTGGTAGAGGTTTACATTCAAATCTGTTCTAGTCGGTGAAGGAATGGGATCACCATCCTGAGACATCCCGAGACGATGGCACAAGCGAAGAGTTTTCAACGGCTTTGGCGTCCATACAGGACATGACTGAGCTGCATGCCATGCTGCAAGCAGTCGAAGGCTGCCCCGATCCGTTCAGCAGGGCGGTCAGATATCAGTTGATGTTGCGGAATGCTTTGTCCAGTTTGGGAGCCGTGCAGGCTCGCAGAGTTTTTGGCAATTGCTTGTCAAGGTTGATATGGTTGATCTATGCTGATCTATTGATGGGTAGATGCGTCCAGGGAATGTGTGAAATAGAACAGTGATGACTGTGGCACCATTGGGGGAGGATGGGCGAGAGCCACTTGCAAGAGCCTCGAAGATTTCAAGGTCTACACACAAGAGTCCCACCAACTGGTTCCTATTTTCCAAAGCGGCTCTCATTCCGATTGCGCTTGTCAGTCATCGTCCGCAGGCACTTCTGCTCCATGGACAGGGTTCCATTTTGAATAAATGATGGCCCTGTAGCATTGTCCGGTCTGGCTTTTGGCAAACATGGGAGGACATTTGGGAGCGGAATGCTCGGCAAATAGCGACGCAGAGAAACTTGTCCAGGTTTCATGGATTTGTTGCAACCAATTCATTCAATGTGCAAGATAAGTTTTCCAGCTACCTTCAGCTACCTGAGTTTTCAGTGCTTTAAAACTAATTTAGCAAATGTTCCTTTTCAGGGCCGAGCGCACGGGGCGGGGATTCTACACTTTGGCGAGAAATGGTCGGAGTTTCCCCCAGTTTGTGCACCTTGCAGCTACCGATTGGCGGTTCAAAGAGGTTGTTGCCAGTTGTTGCCTACAATTTTCATCAATTTTCCCTCTTGTTTTCTGTGTTTTTTGCCTTGCACGGCTTCCATCTGGGGGGTGTTATTTTGTATACATCATAGTCTCGCCGTGTCTCGCCAATCTCATCAATCTTCATCATCCCCATGCACATCCTGCATCCTCATCCGCAAATCATTGTGGTTCATAATTTCCATAATCATGTTTTTCTTCTTAATTAATGTTCATCTTCATCGTTTTGCCGTGATCAGAATCATCCCCATCATCACTATCCTCATCATAGCCTCCATATTGTTGCCTGAGTCTCATCATCCACATCAACTGTATGCCTTGATTGTTGTACCTGCATTCAAGAAACTGTGATGGGCCAATCCTGACAAGAACCACCTAAAAAACGTATGCTCGGCACTCCCTTTCAACACCTATCAATACTACACACCTTTCGTTCCAACTGCTCTCAAGTTGTATACTGTATACACTGAGGCATGGTTCTTTCACTTGTCAATTGGCGGTGCCAGTAGGATGCAGTTGGTACCAGATTTCCGAGGTTCAGGGATCAGCTGGTGACTTGCCCACAAGGAAGGCTGAGGAACGCCAAAGGTCCATGGCGCTGATGTGTATTGATGTCATCTTTGATGTCCCATAAGGAAACTCCACAACGTTGAAAATCACGATGACGATCCCATGCGGATTACTGACACGAGGCTTGCCAGCATGAGCACTGAGATTTGGCCAGGGATGGCTACGGCATGTTAGGGGCCTTTGGAGTCGGCCCATGTTGGACCTAGCCCAAGATCATAGCGCTTGGTCATTCCATGTCATGCCATGTCCTGCCTGACAACGTGACGTTCTTCCCAACGACTTATCTCCCTGACTATAAGGAATGTGAAGAAAGTAACGGTCAGAGAAATAAACAGCGACGATGTTTCGCGGCTGCATTTCTTTGGGTGCTGTTGGTGTTGATGCAATTGGGCATTTAGGATTTGGCCGAAGTTGGTATTTTATTTGGCAATCCTGTTCATGAGGAGGAATGGGAGTTGAAACTTTGGAGAAATCTTGTTTGTCATTGTACGCTCGGTATTGTCGGAGATGTTCCTGCTGGCTCAAGTACGGGTAGCTTTTCTGTGCGTTGGAATGGGGCCTGTTGTATAGATGGGGCAGTGTTGTCTAGCCGGAACTCAGTGAATATGAAATAGCAAAGTGTGGTTGTTTTCGGACTTTTAGCAGTCATTGTTCCAGGATGCACTCGGGTCCGATCCGAAGCTTCCGAACTTGGCATTGGATAATCGTGAGTCAGACGCTCGTCTGAAGCCAGAAGTGTGGCGAAGTGTGGGACAGCTGACTAAGCCAGAAACCCTTGTACTTAAATTGGCTAGAACCAGTACAAGCTTGAGCTTTTCAGATCTTTTGAGCCCACATATGCAGAATTATGCAGATATGTGTCAAAATATATTATGCATTATTCTGCTGTAATTATATTAGAAAAACACTGAGTACGGACATCCTGTGCGTGTATGTGTGTGTGTGCGAGCATTTGAAACATGTGAGCCGCCTGTGAATCAGTATCCTCACAACAATCACAGCAGTAGATACTTTCAAATCAGCAGGGTGAAGAGAGGTAATAGGACCAAACTTCGATATAGATGATATATAGATTGATAGAGATTGGTATATATATATACAGGTTGATATAGATGATATAGTATGAGCTTGTCAAGCATTGTCAAACTCTAGATCTGGATGTCGCAGTGATTCAGAGCATTTTTCACTGGCTATCACTCCTTTGCAAACCATAGGGCAAACCATCGGAAGCCGTATTTGAGATTTTTTGTTTCAGATGTTGCGTCAAACACGCTATAATATATATATATATAAATATACGTTAATATCCTAAATACTTCTAATTCAGGATCAAAATCATGTCGGTCCTTTTATAGCATTCTATAGCAAAGAATGATACGGAGGGCCATTAGTAACACCGACTCCACAAGACACTTGTGAGAAAGGCAAGGAATGCAAGGACGCCCGAGGACATTGAAACAATATGAAACAATTGTGTGCTTCCTTGTTTGTCAAAAGCATGCGAAGCACAATCTTTCAAGGATACTTTCCAGTTCCACAATGGTGGGTGGTGATCCTTTGTTGGACAAGATTCTAGATCCTCTTCAACATCTTCAACAAAAGACAACATTTGGGAAGCTGGAAAGGGAAGCGGGCATATTTTGTTGAACTGGAAAGGCAACCATGACCGATTTATGGTGATGGTGATCATGGCGGTAGCGATTCTTTTGGAGAGCGTTTGGATTGTTAAATTGATACTGTACTCAGGACTCCGCAGATGGGAACAGTTCTTCTTCCCATATGGATGAGAGTGACGAAAGCTCCATAGCAGCTGCCAGAAGTCGCCTTGCTGAGATACCGGTTGAGATCCAGTTAGGCATCAAGAGAAAATAGAAAACGCAAACTGGATTCCATATGATTCCGTCAGATTCCGTAAGAACCGTTCAACAGTGCACGTTCGCTGACTAATGCTGGCTACACGATTTGAACGGCAACGAGTTTGAGTTTGAACATGCATGTCGCTCCAGAATGCAGCGGATTGCAACGGGAAGGGGTGCCCAAACCATTCTTCCCAATGTTTGAAATCAATGGCGGGCGCTGATGTTTTCCATGATTCAGAAATTTGAAGTAAAATGCTAAGATAGGACCGCCAATTTTGATGAATGTGCGCCGCTCTAGACTGGCAATGCAACAGAGAAGTTTGGGAGTGTGGACCGTGTGGACCTTGCAAGTCTCCTGCAGAGGTCAGCTCTTATCGATTGAGGAAGAGGTCAGATCTTTTGCCGCGAAATATCGCAAGGCCAGCGCGCATGTTCCATGAAGGAGTTCAAAAAGGAAGGTGCAGGATGCTTTCACCATTCAAATGGCTAGCCGTAAGCTGCAGGTTTGTTGCATCTTGCTGCGTACTTTGCTTCATGATGCAGAATTGTCAATTCCCACAACACTAACGAAACAAGGACGATGCAACAAGAAATCTGACACAGTTAGGGCCCATCAAGAACTGCTAGAATGCTAAAGTGTGAATTCTTGAAACGTCCTTTGCAGGAATGTCAAGAAGGCTGTAAGTTCTTGCCAAAAAAAGCTCAGATCCAACCAATTGAGATTTCGAGATCCCTCCCCTGCAGGTGGCCTCCAATCGCTCCAACCTCAGTTCAGTGGAAAGAATGACACAGCCATCCTAGGTTCGGTTCAGTGGGTCGCAACCCCAGTCGAACATAATCGAGCCATGGGAAATATTGTGAAATCAACCGAAGGATATAGAAAGGAGAGCCGCTCGCAGAGCCCTTATTTGCCCTGTGTGGGGAGTTCTGGGAACCATCTGGGAACAGTTTTTGCAGCACGTGTCCGTGTGATTTCCATACAATGGAAATCAATGGAGGGGTCAGAAAGATTCAGAAAGAAGATGCAAAGCCAGTCAGAGATGGACTGTGATCCAGACTGTGTCTGTAGGTTATGTTTGGATGTCCCCACTCCCCAAGCGGATAGTGATTGCAAAGCCATTGAGGTGGCAGACATCATGAAAACATGCGAGACGTAGTTCCTTTGTGTTTTTTGCCAATGGATGGGATGACTTTGAACATGTGCCCTAGCCGCTGCAGAGAAACAACTGAGATCTGTCAGGTTTAGAGGCCCGACTGCCTCTTGAAGAGAAGATAAATTCAATTTGTGTGCCTCGTCAGGACATGAAAAAACAGAGCGCACTGGATGGATTTGGTGGATACATGAATTGATGGATGGATGGATGGATGGATAGATAGACTAACGCATTTGAATTGCGGCAATATATATATATATGTGTGTGTGTGTCATTGTTTTTGCAGTTTTGGCTTCCGAATCTCACACCTGTGATGGGGGCTGAAAGCGGCTGACCTACAGAGTCGATAGAGTTGTCTTTTACTCCTGGTGAGAGGCAGTTGTGTCAAGTTTTGCACGAGCAGACAGGCGCAGTTTCATGATCTGAGGATGAGTTAAGGAGATTAACTCGTCAAGCCTCAGTGTCTACCACCGAGAGCGCCTGGATCCCATTAATGAGCGAAGCATTTGACTGGATGTGGGCAAGATGGGGCGAGCAATCCAGCAGTCAGAAGATAGGATTTAGCCATTGCAAATCCAGGGCTCTGTGAGCGGAACCAACTTCTCAAACTGCCTCCCTCGTTTGGGATTCATGTTGCTTACAGCAACCAAAACACGAAATGATCTCAGTAATTCGCGCCTCCCTTCTTTGATAGACCCAAATTAACCCTTTAAAGTGGGGTCATCGTTGCAGTTGTTCGTTGCCTAGAGTTGCTATGTGTTCTTTTTTCTCCCACGCTCCATCCCAAACCACAATGACTACATATGACTACATTGATCACCAACATCTACCAAGACTTCTGCTATCTTCTGCTCCCTGAAGTTTCTGAACATGTTTTAGGTACGCAACTCGGACTCCTTGCCCTGCAGATGCAGTTGCCAAGGTGCTTTGATGCAAACCTCCTACCTTGGTTTGCGCATGCGTCGTTTTAAATCCTTGCGAGACGTGGTGCGAAAGGTGACGTATGACATGCGTATCAAGAGGCGACTTGGTGCAGTGGTGAAGTTTGAGGTCGGAGTGAATTTTAGTGAAGGTGCCTTTGTGATGATATTCGTAGCTCGCGAGGTTGTCGAATATTACTGAAACTGACAATTGATAGCTGTTCGACACATTGTGACACCAGAAGCTGATTTCACGGTCGCTGCTTTGAATTCGCTACTTCCTCCACGCCAATGAAAGGATCCTGGAGACTTGGACGGAGGTGACCAATCCAAGGCGCAGCGATATCAGAAATAAAAGTTTTCTTTTCCGTGAAAAATAGATGACCGGGTCCATCCGGGTCCTCATTTGCTTGCTTAGCCCACAGTCCTACAAGGATTTCTATGGCATTCTATGGTACTAGATGGTACTAGTTTTATGTTATATTATCAACATTATCAGATATATTATCAATATTATCATATGTGGATGCATGTGGATCCTGTGGGGTCGGCCCCAGTTCCTGTGGAGTCTATGTCTATGTCAATATTCTAGTTAATGTAATGTTATATGTTATGTGGAAGGGGCTCGCTTCCCCTCCAGGAACCTGGACAATGTGCAGAGTTCTTGCCACCCCTATTTAAACATAAACCCAATCGCCTGATTTTTTTCATGTTTGGTCAGTGATTGAGCAAGGTCAGTTCTAGTCTTTTGAAGTTGCCACTGATTATGGAAGTTGTTATTTACGTTATATTTGCATGAAGTATAGCGACCTCGATGTATCTCAATGTGACGTCACTGCAATAATAGTTGCCAAGCGGTTTCATCCCCAAATGGCACTATTTCAGCAATTTTCGGGCTAGTGAGTTTTTATAGTTCAGCAAGGGCGCAACATATATACGATTATACATACATTACATTACATTACACTACACTACATTACATTACATGACCTTACATTACATTACATTACATACATACACACATTCATTCATTCATTCATTCATTCATTCATTCATACCTACCTACCTACATACATACATACATATATATATATATAATTATTATTATATATATATGTATATATATATATGTGTATATATATATATATGTATATATATATATGTGTATATATATATGTGTGTGTGAGCTATGTCTATGCACATTTATATATGCCTATGTATGATGATAACATTTAATGTCCAAATCTTTTATGCAGCGCAACATACATTTCCACAGACTGCCGTGTGAAACCTGCACAACTACCGTTGATTTGAGGATTGATGATTCCATGACCACATGAGATACAACGGAATCTGGTGGAGCTGCCAGGAAGAACTCAACAGAGATGAAACCTGAGCCCTTGCAGTTTGACCCTCTCATCACCAAGAATCAGATGGATGTTCTTTGGCTTTGGAGTTTTCTTGTTTGCTCTCAAGCATCACTTATACTTATCAGTCTGTCCATTTATTGTTTGTATTGATTCATTTGGTGTCCGTCGTTTCATTTCACGACCTTCAAGAATGTCCTGTGTCAATTCTCGGCATTTGCACGAGAATTCATCTTCTCCAGTCATCCAAAATCTTTGTATTATGAAAATATCCGAGGGAGCAAGGCGTTTGAGTGCTGTTTCGTCATCTGCGTGCAACCAGGGAAGTATTTATAACATGTTCGTAGGGTCAAGGGAGGCTGTATGAAGTTTGGGTATTCCACTGCCGCTGATTGGCCCCATGTCTTCAAGGTTTGGGATGGCGTGGATGTGACTTGGCTTCCTTTGGATGATGTGGATCTTTGTGGTTTGGATATTGTTTGGAAGGATTGGAAGCTGTAGCCAAGAGCTCGGCATATGATATATATATATACATATTTATTTATTTGTTTGGTTATTTATTTATTTGATTGTTTATTATTCATTTATTTATTTGTGTGTGTGTTAATCATGTTGGAGTGAACGAATCAGGTGAGACATTTCAATTCTGTGTCGATTGTGGCACATGTCCAATGACAGCCGTGGCCATGGCATCCTGGGCTCTGAGCTCTGAGCAACTTGAGGTCCTGGATCTTGACAAGAAGTGCAGCGAGCCTGAGCCCAAGATTGGTTCAGATTGGCCCCGATTGCCTCAGGAATCCAAGGGGGCCCCAATGACCCCAAAGGGAAGCCCAAAGGCGACCACAAGGCAGCCCCCTGGAGATTCCGGGCGATTCACCTGACTTGTCTCATCGATGTGCCAAGCCATGCGAACCAAGCGAACCAAGGCCCTTGTTTCAAGTCTTCATGACCATTTGGTACTCCCAAAAGATGAGCCTTTTGGTGAAGGCACCTCTTTTGCAAGCAGCACGTGCAGCGGGTCCATGTCTTCGACCGCATCCCAAGCACCCAGGGGGACATTCCCCAATATCCCCAATAGATCCGTATGTTAGCGGTGGAATGGCGGTGGATTGATGTCCAGCAGTCAAGCAAAAGTATGTAGCACAAATCTGAACACTTAAGACTCTTGAGACACTCACAGCATGAAGATATGATATCCGGTTGCCGCCCGGTGGTATGGCCTATCATTGGCTGTTTCAATTGTACTTCGACCTAGCCCATTTCAAGGTTTGATTCTGATCCACATCGAATGACTTTGACTTTATTGATCTTTTGTGCATCCCTGTCACTGTCCCTACTTATTTGTTCCTCTTGGGCTTCATTGATCTTCGTTGGTCTTCGCAACCAGTTGTCATTCGCACCGTGACCTCATCACAGGTCGACATGTCTCAGCAAAGTGTCCTGTGGGAAGATGTCAAACTCCCATTGCTGGCTCAAGGAACTACCTGTCAGATCCTGTCAGCTGTCGGCTTCAGCGCCCAATTTACACGGCACAACTGCCTGCAAGCCAGTCATGCTGGATCCTGCTGCCGGAAGCAATGTGATCGATCCAGGATGGAGGAATCTAGTAGAAAAACGGCTTCAAGTACGCAAAGATGCTCATTTTGGTAATGTGAAGGCACTTTGGTTGCTATCCATGAGGGATGGTCTTCACGATGGAATGGGAAGCACTCAAGAAATTCTGCAAACACTTGCCGAGAAAGACAATGCCGAAATGGTAGTCACTGCCCTGGATTTGATGCACGACTGTCTTAGGATGGACGTGAGGCAGTACACATTGGCCATTTCAGCACGCGCAAGGTCAAATATGTGGCAGCAAGCATGCGGCCTCTTCGACTCTATGCCCACAGCAAGTGTGCAGCCAAATGAATTCAGTTTCAATGCAGGATTGAGCTCCTGTGAGAAGGGATGTCAATGGCAAAGGTCAGTAAGCTTTCTTGAAAGGATGTCAAGTAAAAGCATCCTGCCAGATGTGGTCAGCTTTAGTGTGGCCATTTCTTCGTTTGAGAAGGCCCACTTTTGGCAGATGTCCTTGAACATCTTCGAAGCCATCCCAATAGCAAGAATCGAGCCGAATGTCTACAGCTTCAGTTCAGCAATCAGTTCCTGTGA
>Ga0126342_10022517_pt1 | contig 10394 bp, 7 predicted proteins | sample Cyp1metagenome_FD_92528 | JGI IMG/M metagenome (GOLD analysis project Ga0126342, IMG submission 92528) | Coral microbial communities from Lord Howe Island, Old Settlement Bay, Australia - Cyphastrea 1 metagenome | ecosystem: Host-associated > Invertebrates > Cnidaria > Coral ...
CATTTACATACACACGCAGATATACGTATATATATAATTATATATATATCCATAATTAAGCATAATTAAACATATATATATATATATACATGTGTATGTATACATAAATATATCTATACATATTCATATACATACACATATACATACACATATGCATATACATATATATATATATATTACATACGCAGTACCACACCCCCACCACACCACAGGGGGGAGGGGGGTTGGAACGCTGGACCATATATATATATATTATCTCTCTCTCTCTCTTGATTCTAGCTATTTTTATGTCATACATCTAGTTTTGACCGGCTTGAGCTTGAACTGCTTTAATGAATTCAGCTGCGCCGCGCACTTCCGCCCGGCCTGGCAGGTCATGGAGCTCTCTTCATTAATGTGGCAGGAGTTCAAGGCGGAATTTTCAGCAGGAATGAGATGGAAGGATGCAGGTGGTAGAAAAACATCTGCATAAATCACCTGTGTGGAAAGTTAAATTTGGCATGTTTGTGACTTTTTTGATCAGTCCACAACGTGCTGCATTTGTGTGAAACTGGCGCAAGCTGCTGGGTCGGGAGGCAAGTGCCAGTGTACCCTCTCCAACCACGTTGTACTTGGCTAACCGTGGGTCGGCGCCAACAACGCTCCGAAGCTTTGTGCTCTTCAATGTTCGGACCTTAGCAAGCATGTGTCAGGAAAGACAACCGAGGTTCATATGCATGAAAATGGAGTTGCTGATGACTACTGTATGACCTCCGGAAAAACTGGCATGGCTAGAGGCAGACATGAAGGTATGAGATGGTACGAGGCGACAATCTACAACATAAATCAACCGGTACCGCCCGTTTGTTCCATGTCTGCAATCTGCCTGCGATTGCTGCGGACTCCATCGCCATGGGCAAAGGACTCCTACGGTATTTGCAAGGGTGCGTGGGTGTTGATATCATTCAACGCCTTGCGAGAAAAATTCTGAACAGCATATGGCAGCTCATTTAGATAATACTCGTATTTATTGAATTTCAATGATTGTGCGAAGGTGATTTGTATATCCGTAGATTTCCTCAAGTGCCGTGCAACTTGCTGTGCAAAAAGCAATTCTGCCGCCTCAAAACAAAGACTACATTCAAGATGCCACATGAAAGATCATCAAAGTTGTCTCCAAGACACGCTGCCCACACACGTTTTGCTGCATTCTAAAGTGCTTGCGATGTCAATGCTCACAACAGTGGATTGCCGCAATGGTCAGAAACCATAGCTTGCCTAGAAATGGTTAGGCTAAAAGCATACTCCAGCATGCTCATTTGTTCTACTGAGTCTGTTGCTACGCTGAAACTGCTGGCAGCCTTGTATTGTAACCCGTTGGGCCTGCGCTGGTGGTCACAGCATCGCTCATTGGTTTGTTTTGAGGGGATGTACGCTTTGCTGGGCAGCGACCATGTGAAACCCAGACATGAACCTATAGGTCAACAGATACAAGCAGTGAATGTAGTGCACGTGCACAAGGGCGCCTTCGGAGCCTAGTGTGTTCATGTCAAAGAGATGGTGCCCATTGATGCCTTATTTGCCTCAGCTCTTGCACACATTTATATACACCGCTTTTGAGCTTCAAAATTCTCTAAGCTCTAAACATGACCGGTAGTGTGGCCATTTTCTCAGCCCAGGGAGATTGCGGAGATCATGCCATCACCTCCATAGGCAGGGGAGCTTTACTGCCCGGCTCTCTCTCTCTCTCTCTCTCGCGCGATGTGCTGTTTTTTGCTTTTGTACTAAGCTGCTCATCACACCACAGTGGACCACAGCCTTGAAATCCTGCCGCATGGCACAAATCTTCTATGTTGAAAAGATTTGAAAAGGTTGTCAATGTCCAAATATCTGTCCGAATACCGGAACTCCATGGAAGTTCGCTTGCGGAGGCTTCTATCACGGGACTCGCTCGGGGATGACGTCCACGTGTACTGCGGCAAGCACATACGGAGAGTCTTTGGCGAAAATGGCTAAGCGTACACGGTCTACATGTCATCAGGAATTGGGCCAGCAATGAAGGTTTGATTTGAGCAGTTGAGCTCAGTTTTTGGCTGCTGAAGGTTCAGGTCCTGTATGCTTTCCTGGGTCATGCTTAGCTTGAAGATGCACAAATCTGTCTTGCCTAACCTCAGCACTCTGCGAACTTAGAATCATGTGGAGCATCATATTGATGTTCCTGGGCATGTTCAAATTTCAAGTGTGCCTTGGCCGCCTCCTTGGCCTTCAGAGTCCAGATGCCAAAGAAGGATCTTTGGGGCATGGCAAGGTTCTGAGCCACAAGCGTTCAAGAGTTCAAACTATTTCTTTCCCACAGTCGCCTGTTTTGAAGGCAGTTGTCAAATCCAACCGACACGGGGGGAGGCGAACAAGCTGGACGGACGTCTTTTAGATACAATGCATTGCCACAATTTCAGGATCCGTTCATCTTTCTAAAGACAAGCCGGGCAAACCATCAGAGAATATCTAAAGACATTCGAGACAATGCCAAACAATAGCCCCATACAACCATACAATAGCAAGGGATAGCAAGGGTATTAGATGGTAGTTGATGGTATTAGACTACAAGGGTTTCAACCGATGTAATGTGCCTGTAAAGTAGATATCATTATAAATACACGCATGTGTACTTGTATGTAGGAGTCGATCCAAAGGTCCATGTAGGGATTGTCCATGACGAAAGCCGCCGGTGTTACAAAATGAGGCCCCGCAAAAGTTTTTCTGCGGTCTCGAAAGTTTTTCCCCAAACGGTGTGGCCACACTGAAGGGGTTCTTATGCTAGGTGTTAGGGCCCGGTGTTCATTCGAGGTGGTATCATCCGTGTCCAGCCAATTATTCCCTGTAAATTTCCGCATCAAATGGCTCTTGTGAAATGTCTATGTGCATTTCGACTGCGCAAGCTCGCGCAAAACGGATGCCGCGGTCGAAGCGTACGGCATTTCCCCTGTAAATTCCCACGCAATAGCTCTTGTGAAATGTCCATGTGCATTTCGACTGTGCAGGCTAGCATTTTTCCTGTAAATTCTTGCATCAAATGGCTTTGATGGCATGTCCATGTGCATTTCGACCGCGCAGGCTCGCACAAAACGAGGCATCTCATACAGAAATCTTGCCAAGAGACCTCTTACAGGGAGCTTGTAGAGAAATCTTGCCAAGAAGACCTCTTATGGAGGTCTTGTTCAGAGATCTTGTCTTGCAGAGATCTTGCCAGGAGACCTCTTACAGAGATCTTGTACAGAGACCTGGTGAAGCAAGCAGCGATCTTGCTCAGAGATCTTTTATAGAGAGCTTGAACAGAGATCTTACTTGAGATCCCTCAGATCTCTTATAGAGAGGTCTCTTCAAGAGTCTTGCCAAAAGACCTCTTATAGAGATCTTGTACAGAGACATTGTATAGAGATGTGTTGCAGGGATCTTGCCCAGAGGTCTCTTACATACATCTTGCCAAGAGAACTCTTCTAGAGAGCTTGCACGGGAAAGTTCATAAAGAGATCTTGCGCAGAGACATTGCATAGAGATCTGCTGAGATCTTGCCAAGAGGCCATTTACAGAGATCTTGCCAGGACACCTTCTGGAGACCTTGTACAGAGACATTGCATAGAAATCTGTTGCAGAGATCTTGCCATGAGATCTCTTACATAAATCTTGCCAAGAAGGTTTTTATAGAGAGCTTGTACAGAGATCTCATAAAGGGATCTTACCGAGAGATCTCTTTTAGATATCTTGTCCAGAGGTCTTGCCACGAGACTTCTTAAAGAGATCTGTACAGAGAGAGCTCTCATAGAGATCTTGTAGGCAGATCTTGCCAGGGGACCTCTTATGGAGATCTTGTATAGAGACCTAGTGAAGAGAGCAGAGGTGTTGCTCGGAGATCATTTGTAGACAACTTGAACAGAGATCTTACTTTGAGATCCGTTACAAAGATCTTCTGTGGAGATCTCCTATGGACACATTGTACAGATAGCCAGCCTTACACAGGGCTCTTGCACAGCAGCTTCTACAGAGAGCCTCTCAAGGAGATCTTGCGCGCGATCTTCTACAGAGATCTTCGCAAAGGGAACTTGCAGAATCTGACCTAGTATCTCTTCTTTTCACTACTAGGGTCGCTCTTGTCCCGCTTGCTTGCCGCCACTGATGATTTTAGGTCCTTTCCACCTTCCCCTTTAGAATCCTAACTACACACTGTTTGGGGCCTCGTGCCGGAATAATTTTTGGCGAAATTTTTGGCGAGAGTCTATTCGAGTCGCTTTGCAACGAGAACCGCCAACAGGATAGAGAGGAAGGGAGCAGGCGTACCAAAGCCGACTGGGTCGAACTTGGGCGCCCTTGGCCTTAAGTTGGGCTGAATAGGAGGTCACTTGGGCTCAACTTGGGCCTAACTTGCACCAACTTGACCCCAGTTAAGTTGGGCTTAACGTGCGCAACTTGGTCGGGTGTGGGGGCATCTGCCGCGGAAATTGGGCCAGATAGGCCCAATGTGGGCAGCATGGTCTTGCACGAACCCCCATCAAAGCCAAGAAACGATGGAAACGGCGGTAAACATGAAAGTTTTCAGCGTGTCGCATTGAGTCCGCGAAATCATAGGGTCAGGAAAAGGGGGATCCATCTGACCTGGGGCAACTTCGGGTTCCATTTGAGTAGGATTTTACCCTGGTATTGGAGCTCTCCACCAGACCAGGCAATTTTATTCAACAAATGTTCCAAGCCTCCCAGCCAGAATCCATTTCTGAATGTGCCCGGGTTGGGCCCAGCTTAGGCCGGGCCCCCCAAAGGGGGTTGCGCTATTTTGATTTATTTTGGGGGGGAAGTTGAGGCCGTGTGATGCACATGGAGGTGCAAGTCACATCGAGAGTGGCGCAACTTGAAAAAACTTCACACCAAGTTGGGCCCAGCGGAGACACAACATGGGGAACATTGATCGACATGAAGCGTCATCAATGCCCAACAAAAGTTGGAAATACCGGTGAAAACGGGCGTTTTGAGGATTCTGTCTTGGGCCGCCCAAACGGGTCCAACTTGGGGCCAAGCTGCACAATGTTGGAGCCAAAGTTGGAGCCAAGTGGGTCCAAGTGGGCCGAAGTTGTTGGCCGAAGTTGACCCCAAGTGGAGCCGATCGAAACGGTGCATTCGGACGATGTTTTGCCGATATGCAAAATGCGCAAATTACCACACCGGGCGAACATGGGCCCCCCAGCTGAAGCTGTACCAGTCTGACAGATCTGTCCGGTCGGATCCACTGCCTCGCCACCTTCGGCGTGGGCTGATTTTAATGAAGTGCATCATATGTCACATGTCTTTTCTCGAAGTGTGAAGCGCGAACCTTCTGAATTGCTTGGTGAATTGCAGGAATAGAACAGACCAACGCAATATTTTGTAATCTACTGGAGCTGCGCCCGCAAGCACGATTCAGGGTGTGGATTGCTTGCTTGATTTGCAAAGGACCTTCAGCGAAAGCAGTGGCCAAAGAGAAGGTGTCCATGGAAGCCCATAGCCCACACAGCACCTTCGCGTTGTCAAGGGACCTGGAAACAATGAAACCGTGTTGTTTCCTGGTGGAATTATCCTAACATGGCCTTGAACCTAGCTACCCTTGGCTGTTTCCAGATCACTCACACAATTGCCGCTGAAAGAATTTGTTTTGTTGTTGCGCAGAGAAAGGGCGTTTGCAGATGCAAGACACTAGGTCAACCACAATGTATCCGTACAGCATGGTGATTGAATTCCAGATATTCGGGCAATCACTTGAAGTCTCTGCTTTGTTGTGCCAACGTTAGACATCACATTTTTCATACAAATTGGAGATAACAAACAAACCCAATCCGAAATGTGGCATGATAAAAGAACGCTGTAAAGTTGGAGGTTACTTCATATCCTCGAACTACATACCCACTTGGACAAGCGTTTTTTGCGTACCGCGCGAGCAACAACTAAAATTCGCAACCGAGAAAGGCTGCAAACCTAAGCAGTACTGTTTACCAGGAACTAGAAGAAAGATTGGTCAAGATTTGAACACGTTCTTCCCTCTCGGTTGGCAGCGCGCCCACAAGCCCCACCGAGCTGAACCCGCAATACAGTCCGCTACCTTCCAAAGAGATCCAAATATGTCGTATGTAATAGTAACCACTAGGCCATTAGTGGCAAAGACTTTGCAGCCATCAGGTGCCATCAGCATAGGGGTTTAATTTAGTTCAATAAACCCGAAAGAAGAACCTGTTTTTTTCCACAATCACAGTTTGACACAGTTGGTTTTTCAGGTCAAACTGTGCATGTTGACTAGCGTTTCAAAACCCTGCCGAATCATCTAATGTATACGTAATTATACGTATATAGACAATTATAGACACATATTTTGATTATTTCGCGCGGATTACTTTGGAAGGTCATTCCTGGAATTGGGCATGTTATGGAAAATCTGATCATCATGGGTGAACCAATGTTTTTTGGGAAGTGTTCGTTGAAAAGTACGGTGTAGAAACATCGTTTGCGGCCATTTTCGGCAAGAAATTAGGATAGCCCACGGACAAAAAATTGGAAACTATATGAAAGAGTCTTGGAGATGGGTTTTGTTTCCAAGCTGTGGCAAATGCTATTTTGGGTTGTTTGGGACTGCTATTGGCAAATGAGTCCCCTCGCTGACGAAGACAAATGTGGCAGGAATGTGTTTGATAAGGGCGTGGTTCCTTCAGGTATGTTTGGAGAAGCGTTTCTGTTGCAAGGTGATGGAGGAAGGACTTCTATGAGCATTATTATCTTTGTGTATTTGAGGATGCACATTTTACATGAGAAAATAATACATTTACATATATGTATATATATATATATGTATATGTATGTATGTGTGTATGTATGTATGTATGTATGTATGTATGTATGTATGTATGTATGTATGTATGTATGTATGTATGTATGGTATGTATGTATGGTATGTATGTTATGTATGTATGCTATGTATGTATGTTATGTATGTATGTTATGTATGTATGTTATGTATGTATGTATGTATGTTATGTATGTATGTTCTGTATGTATGTTATGTATGTATGTATGTATGTATGTATGTATGTATGTATGTATGTATGTATTTATACGATTATATACGATTATATACGATTATATACGATTATATACGATTATATACGATTATATACGTATATTGTATATACGTATATACATCTATACATCTATACATATATACATATATACATCTATACATCTATACATCTATACATATACATATACATGTAAATGTACATTTGAATTTACATATACATGTACATATACCCAGACGTATACATATACCTAGACCTATACTTGTACATATACATATATGTACATACATATATACGTATATGTATCATTTTTGCACAGTCATCACATGCATGGCCTGTGCGGACTTGGTCAGGTCAGTGCTGGCACTTGTTTGAGCATCCACCACATCATACCGTGGCTACTGAAAGACCGCTGGTCTGGATTATGTACCTCGGCATTTCTAGTTTCAATGTGCTGGGTAGGTTTCAAAATGTTTCAAACATACTGTGTCAGCTGATACATATTGGTTACATGATTGTGTATGTTTTTGTGTTGTTTGCGTTCTTTTTTGCAAACGGATTTTGCACCGTTTGCTGAATGAGGAACGGCGGGGTATGCATTTGGGATTGTTTTGGGCGCCCTTATTTTTTGGAATTACGTTTTTGTGTAATTCATTCTAGAACTAGAACGTTTTACATGAAATCCAGAGCGATCATCGGCTGGTATCCAACTGTGACCATAGTGCAAACCATCAAGGCTCACTCAAGAGTCAGCAACTGGTCCCTTGATTGACCGTCAGTGGTTAATCCCTTAGCCAGCACTGCACAGTGATGATTCAAACGGAGGAATGATGAAACGTGGTACTGACAACAGGCTGTTCAAGATTTAAGGCCTCGACTATCATACATCAAACGGCAACGTATATGGGCACGCTTGCCATGATGGGAGCAACTTGGAAGTGACCAGCAGCAACTGTTTGCTGCAAGTGATCAGTGCATTTAGTAAATCAAGATTCTCAAGGAGCTATTCACAAAACACAACCAGACATGTGACACCAACGAGACTGAGACAATCAGATGTGGTATATGATCGACGGAACCATCATCTCGGTGCACGATGGCAAATGCTTGGACTACCACACTGGCACCACCAACGTCTACATGCATGAATGCCATGACGGCAGTAACCAGATGCTCGCTTCATCCAAAAAGCCAGGCGTTTTGGTGTCTTTTTTTTGCCCCACAGGTCCACGAGAATCATGAGAAATCTGAGCGACCTTAGGCAAATGATGTGCGAACATGTGTCAACTACAATTTACTCACCTTCAAAGTGCATGTGTATGCTCTTCTATACATACTACTAGTACGAAAATTATTGAAAATTCATTGTAAATTCTACATTTGGATGGAAGGAATATAGTATATAAGGATTGAGACAGCTTCCAAGATTTGCTGCAACCCACCCCCGTTACCCCTCCCAGCACAGAGCGCGCACCGCCATAGTGACGTGTTTCAAACCTTGCTTCAAAATTCGATTGCCGGATCATCCCACTGGAGAAGTTTTCCATAGTTTTCCTGTATTTCGAAAAGGAACAGAAAGATCTGATAAGGAAAGCTTCATGGAGCATGGTGAGAGAAGTGTGACATAATATAAACTTGAAAGGGAGATGTGAGATTAGGAAAACACGGCGAGAGGGAAGCTTGACAAAGATCATGTTTGAGTTTGATAGAGATGATGTTTTGTCAAGATCAGTTTGATGGAGATAAGTTTGACAGGGACAGATTCAATATTAATGAAGCTTGTAGCACGCGACAGACTTGTGTAGAAAGGAAAGGATTGGAAACGCAGGCAACTTGACGAAAGAAAACAGACACGCTTTCTTCATGGGCCGTTTTAGGATCCTGGGAATGGAACCTTGAAACTGATTGCTGCTAAATGTCAGGGAAACAATTTGGAAATACCCACGATAATTATTATGCAAAAATGAAATTATAGCAAAATTGCGTTGTCCAGAAATATGAGGGAAAGCAATGTCCAACAAGAAAAATCATGATTCTGGAAAAACACTGTTTCCCGCGTACTTGGTGGAACGGTGGGTTCTTGCGGTATATTTGTAATGACCACCCTCATGTCAAAAAACGCTTGTCAAAAGCTTCCTTTCTCCAATTGGTCCAATTCCGTCGGTGATCTATGAACATTTGTCTGGTAGAGACAAGTTTGATGGAGATAGATTGGATAGAGATAAGTTTGTTAAAGATTAGGTTTTCAAGTTTGAAAGAGATTGATTTGATGGAGGTATGTTTGTTGGAGATAAATGTGATATACTGTAGATTAGTTTGATATGATAGGGACAATTTTTGGGAAAGGGAGGAGGAGAGGAGGAAGGATAAGGACAAGATGACGACAAGAAAAGAAGATACACAGTGTGCTGCGGCGAACAAGTTGTGATAAGTCTATTTGCAGATGCTTGCGCAGCATTGCTAGTACTTACTGCGTGTGAGAGCGCGCTAGCCGGCGTCACACTGGCGTGACTCTGAATGCTTCTGTTTCAGTTCGTGCAATGTTTTGTTTCGGATGAATTTGTAGAGCCGGTAATTTGATACCATATGCTTGGGATCTTGCGCAAGGGAAGTTGGCAGGGAATGTTTTGCATTTGCACCAGCATGTTTGTTTTTCCTGTGCCAGTGCATAGTTGCATATGTATCTGCACGCACATGTATAATTCATGTACATATGTAGATATATGTATGACATCTAGTCCATGATCATCTTTGTATATATATATATGTATACATATATTATATACGTTCCATGGTCTGGGTCCCCCCTCCCCCCATGGTATCCCTCAACCCCCTGTGGGAGGTGGTTGTGTATGCAGTGAGTTCATGGTATCCCGCCTCCCCCTGTGTTGTGGGTTCAGGTGAAGGGGGTTGCATCTGCTGTATAGGGGAATGTATAATAGCTGGTGCATCTGAATAAGCGGTGCATAGGTGCTATGTGGTAGTATGTATGTAGCACATATGTATATAGTACACAGGTAGTGTCTATCTATTTGTAACCGTGTTATATAGGTTGTATATAGGCAGTGTATAGGTAGTAAATATGTATAGTGTATAGTATGATAGGTAGCAAGTATATAGAACATGTAGGTACTATACATACATATACCAGTAGTACCGCACAAGGCGGTGGCGGAAGTTTCAAAAATAGGAAACCTATAGGAGCGGTTGGTGTTGTGAATCACGGATGGCAGAGCGAAGCCACTGATGGACCGAAAGGTGCTTGAGGTCTCCTCTCTTTCTCTCTCTTTCTCTGACTATCTACCTACCTACCTACCTACCTACCTA